>Ga0255767_1003251_pt1 | contig 13831 bp, 8 predicted proteins | sample 071ome_24_FD_179967 | JGI IMG/M metagenome (GOLD analysis project Ga0255767, IMG submission 179967) | Coastal salt marsh microbial communities from the Groves Creek Marsh, Skidaway Island, Georgia - 071402CT metaG (version 2) | ecosystem: Environmental > Aquatic > Marine > Intertidal zone > Salt...
AACGCGGTGCGCGTCTTCCCCGGCACGCCGCCATCAGACAGTGACGTGCTCGAAGTGGGCGTCTATCCCAACCCCTATCGCGTCAACGCAGCCTGGGATGGTGGCACCTCTCGAACGCGCAAACTCAATTTCTTCAATCTCCCGGATCGCGCTGAGATCCGGATATACACGCTGGCTGGGGAGATCGTCAAGGAACTCGATCACCAGTCGGATACCTATCGCGGCGATACGCGCTGGTACGACGATTTCAGCGCCGATAACCGAATCCAATCAGGGGGAGAACACTCCTGGGATCTGTTATCGGAGAACGGCCTGAGCCTGGCCGGTGGACTGTACCTGTTCACTGTCCGGGATAAAGACTCTGGCCGCGTCCAGCGGGGTAAATTCGTCATCATCAAATAACCACCACCAACAACACACAGAGGACAACATGCTACGCAATGTTACTGCTTTGCTTGCGCTCGTTTTCCTGTTTGCCGGCACGGTATCCGCTCAGGATGTCGTAACCATCAAACAGATCAACGAAATCCCGCAAGACCAAATCGACCAGCTCAATTCGTTGGGCGATTCTGTTTCTTCCGCTGATTACGAGGATTGCGGTTCACTCATTTACAACAGCCTATGCGGATCCGTAGTCAAGGTGACGGCCGTTGTAATGTCCGACCCCCTCAACTCGGGACTTTCGGGTCTCAATTCAGAAGGGCGCCCGAGCCGTATCCATGTCTTTGTTCGTGACGTGGCTACCGACACCGATGGCCCGGAGTATATGGGGCTGCAGATCGTCGATGGCGGCAACCTCGGTTTTGCCGGCCTGGTCGTGGGTGACGTGGTCGAAATCACGGGAACGGTTGCGCCGTACAATTCGACCATGCAGATGTCGCCCACAGAGGCACCTGTCGTTGTGGACTCGCGGGACCCCGCCACGGACGCCATCTTCGACCCGATTGTCATCACGACATCGGATCTGAACGCCGATGCCGGTGCCGATGGCGCCATCCGGGCTAACTGGGACAACCTGGGCAAGTACCGTGGCAACTACGTCCGGTTTGAGGGGGCCTCAGCCGTGACCCGCACACTGGGTAGCCGCGCGGACTGGAACTGGTCCTCGGATGGCGGCACTACCTCTGTCTCCATGTACGATACGTCCCTGCGCTACCGTGGTGATCGGACCGACTACCCGTCGGATTACAATGCCCGCACGGATGACTATACGCCCCCGACTCCCGGAGCAACGGTTGACGTTCAGGGGTTCGTGACGTTCAACGGCGGACCTTCTTCGGATCCTTACAACCTGGCCGTTCCGAACGGCGCGGCCTTGGCTGTGAACCCCTGGAATGATGCGGACGTGCAGGTAACTTCCTCTCCGCCGACCGTGAACGACATCACACTGACCGGAGGCATTCCTTCCTCGCAGGCTCCGGTTACGATCACGGCCGTCGTGGAGGCCGATCCCACGCGTACGCTCAGTGGTGCGGCACTCGTCTTCACGACATCCAGCAACGCAACAGAGACGTCTGTCGATGGTACGGCTGGCGCGGATAATGTGTACTCATTCGAGATTGGTGCCGGTTTGACCGACGGCGATTTCGTGACCTATCGCATTGTCGCTACCGATGACACGGGCGCGACGACCGAGTCTTCCGATCAGGGCTTCCGAGTCCTGGATGGTGGCATTACCCGTATCTCTCACATCCAGGAAACCGCCACGGGTCAGCCTGGCGATTCGCCATTCGCAGGCCAGACGCTGGACATGAACATCACGGCTACGGTCACCATGAGCGCTGAGGCAGGAATCCTTGCGCTTCAGGATGGTTCGGAGCCATGGTCCGGTATCTCGATCGAAAGCATCAGTGGCCGCAGCAGCGAGCCTGCAGGTCTGACGGATCTGCGTCCGGGTGATGTGATCAATATCACGATGGCTGAAATCGAGGAAGGCTACGGCCTGACGAAGCTCAACGAGGACAATATGGCCTTCACGGTCGTATCCACCGGTGGAGCGCCGCTCGACCCGATCGTGGTCACGACCGATGTCCTGCAGGACGCCGCCATTGCGGAAGCCCACGAGGGAATGTACCTGCGCTTCGAGAATGCCATCATCACGGCGACGAATGCAGACGATCCGAGCGGTCCTTACGGAGAGTTCAACATCTCGAGCGATGGTTCGGATGCGAACAACCTCAGGGTGGACGATGCGTCCAGCCTGCTGAGTTACTCTGGCAATGATCCAGCGACAGTCTTCAGCGCGGGTCAAACGCTCGAGTTCGTACAAGGCGTTCTCTGGTACTCGTTCGGCAATTACAAGCTGCAGCCGCAGTCGTTCGATGATATCGTTGCAGCGACGAACACGGATGTTGAGGACTCCTCGTTGCCAGGCTCGTTTGCCCTGCATCAGAACTACCCCAACCCGTTCAACCCGTCAACGAGCATCCGCTTCGACGTGGCCAGCGCAGCCAATGTGTCCCTCGTGGTTTACGACATGCTGGGCCGCGAAGTGGCTACGCTCGTCAACGGCCAGATGGCGGCGGGAACGCACTCTGTGACGTTCGATGCCTCACAGCTGACCAGCGGTGTATACATGTATCAGCTCTCCAACGGAGTCGATACGCAGGCCCGCACGATGCTTCTGATGAAGTAATCCTGTTTGCCGGTTGAGCGTGCGGGCGGGCGCGGGTACCCCGCGCCCGCCCGCCAGACCGGCGCGATGGAAACCAGTTGAATACACGCCACTCCATAGCCGCCATTGTGATGATGGCCCTCTTGTTCGTCTCGTGCGATTCGAGCATCAGCGGCAATCCCAATGCCAACCAACCGCCCGATACGCAGCTCAGCGTCCGGGACGCCTCGCTCCTGGACAACCTGGGAGACGACGAGCGTCTGGTCAGCACGGTGCGCATTACGTGGAGCGGAGACGATCCTGATGGATTCGTGAAGGGCTACGAAGTACGCTTTTTCGATCAGCTGCTTGGTGAAGAGGGGCAGGAGTGGTCCTTTACCACCACGACGGATTCACTCTTTCTCTTGCCCATTCGCAGGGGAGACCGTGTTTCCGATGTGGTGTTCGAAGTTCGGGCAGTGGACGAGGAAGATCTGGCGGACCCGAGCCCAGCACGCACCATCTATCCGATCCAGAACTCGCCGCCGACCATCCGGATCAGCCCCTTCGACCTGCCACCCGATACGACGTTCAATGTGATGTCCATCGGCTGGGTGGCCGAGGATCCCGACGGCGATTCGAACCTGGCGCGCATCGACGTCAGTTTCAACGATTCCCTGAACTACGTGGCTTTGCCGCCGGATGTCAGCTTGGCCACGTTCGTGCTTCCACAGACAGAGCCGGGTGCCCAGGGCCACGTGGTGGATGCACAGGTCTTTGCCGGGCGCGGATTCGAATCGACGGGGGTGACGGTACCCGGAGTCCGCATCAATGACGTGAACACACTGTATGTCCGTGCAGCGGACCAGACCGATACGACATCGGTTCGTGTGGAGTATTCCTGGTTCGTGAAAGGGAAGACCAGCAACGTGTTATACGTAAATGACTTCCGTCGGGCCACGCACCCCGTGGTAAGCGCCTATCACCTTGATCTGCTGCGCTCGTACCTGCCTGCTGGTACGCCCGTCGACATCTGGGATATCACGACACCGTTCACGACCGGCAGTTCAGGTAATTTCCCACGCTCCGGACTCCTGCCTCCAACCGCACAGCCTTCGCTTGAACGGTTCATGCAGGGCTATGACTATATCTATTGGGTGGCTTCTTCCACCACGGATCAGATTACAGGCAATAATCTTCCCTTTGTGGCGCCCATTCTCGAACCTTTTTTCGAGAATGGAGGCAAGATGATGGTCCATTCGCCCATCCAGCTACCCGTCGATCCAGAGGAAATTGCGACCAACGCGGCTACGCTGCTCCTGCCACTGAACAGCCTGACGACCTTTCCTGATTCCCTGCGTCAGACGCTGCGGCTGCTTTCCCGTTCACCCGTTTCGACGACGGCTTCCTTGCCCGGTGTAGCGCAACCATTGCCTGAGCTCAAGATGAACGGCTTCGTCATCAACACGCTGCCCTATGTGGCCAGCAGCTCAGCCCTTATCCCCCTGTATGACGCCCAATTCCAATACATCACCCGTGTTGGTAATCGTCGTGGCATATGGCCGGGTCCCTCCACCATTGCATCGATGAGTGATGATCGCCGGGTGGCGCTTTTCTCGATTCCTCTGGTCAATGAGGCCAATGGTTCGCCGCTGGTCATCGGGGCAGACGATAATCCGGATGCAGCCCGCGATGCCGTCCACTTGATCTTGGAAAGCCTTGGTTTCCCACAATGATGAGGGGTCGTTTTCATATCGTCCTCCTGCTCCTGATGGTGGTCACGGCATTGCCGTCGGTTGCCCAGGGTATCCTGGCCGGTCGTGTACTGGATGCTGAATCCGGTGAAACATTGCCGGGTGTCAACGTGATCGTCGTGGGGACATCCCGCGGGGCAGCCACTGACATGGACGGACGCTTCGAGATTCCGAACCTGCGGGCGGGCGAATATTCGGTTCGTGTCTCTTTCATCGGATTCGAGACCAAACTCTTCACCCAGATCGTGATTCGGGACGGAGAGACAACCGAACTCAACGTGGAGTTGGGTCTGGCCGTACTCTCGACGGAGGATGAGATCGTGGTCGTGGGGGAGAAGCCACTGGTGGATGTTGAGAGTTCCTCCTCATCGTCCACTATTTCCCGGGAGCAACTCGAATTGGCGCCGCTGAGGGATGTGCAGCAGGCAGTGGCCACTCAGGTCGGTGTCGTAAGGGATCCCACGGGCCTATACATCAGGGGCGGTCGTGCATCCGAAACAGGTTTTTATGTGGATGGCGTGTCGGCCAAGGATCCGCTGGCGGGCACCGGCTTCGGGCTTGATGTCGGTTCCAATGCCTTTTCCTCTATTGAAGTCACCACCGGTGGTATCGGCGCCGAGTTCGGAGACGTGACCTCAGGGATCGTGGCTGTACAGACCCAGGATGGAACCGACCAGCTCCAGGGCTTCTTTTCCCATAAGCGGGACAACCTCGGCTTCAACAGGGATGCCGAGGGCAACTTCATGGAAGACATCTGGGAGACCAACTTGAGTGGTCCCATCATTCCCGGTAAGCTGCGCTTTTTCCTGTCGGGTCAGGTTCAGCTTTCAGATGGATTCACTCGCGCCACGGCCACGCCCGAACAGGTACGTACCTCCCTTGTCGACGGCACGTTCTTCATGCCCCGTACCGGAAACAGGTGGAACGGTATCTCCAAACTGACATGGGAGGTGGCTCCCGGCAAGAAGCTGCAAGGATCCTACCAGCGCTCGCTCACCGTCAACCAGAATACCCGCATGTTGCAGGTAACGGGAAATGAGGCGGTCATTTCGCCTGGATTCCAGTATGCCTTCGTCCTGCAGCCGGACAATGCCAGTACGTTTGCTCACGACAATATCATATCGTACCTGAAGTGGTCGCACGTTCTGAACGAACAGTCCTTCTACGATGTACAGTTCAGTCGTCTCTTCACCCGGCTGCGCTCGGACGCCAACGGCCGGAACTGGCGACCGGACAACGTGGATACGGAGCTGGATCCGTTCTCCATCGTGACCTATCCGGCCAACCTGTTCGTGGACAGTGAGGGCAACCCGCTCGACCCGAATGCCCAGTTCGTCCTGCCCGGTCCCGGCCTGATCAATAACGGGGGTATTGCCACCCGATTCCACGATCATTTCGCCGAAGAGTACACCCTTAGGGCCACCTATACGCGGTTTTCGAAGGATCTCAATAATCGTCTGAGCGTCGGTTTCGAGTCCAAATTCAACGACTATCAGTGGATTGATGTCATCCGCCCGTGGGTGGGGGCACCGATTGGCACAAGCGATGGCGCCAGCACCGGGCGTCTCGGGGACTCGTCGGACATCTGGCGGGTCAAGCCCCGGCGCGGCGCGGTGTTCGGCACCCACCAGATCCGTTACCGCGGCCTGATTGCCAACGCCGGCCTGCGTCTCGAATACTGGGCCCCGGGAAGGTACGTGGACGACCTGATTGACAACACACAGGCACCGATTCTGGATACGATCCGGAAGGACTACAAAGACGAGTCGGTTGCCCTCTTTGGTCTGCGTACCAAGTTCCGTCTGCTTCCGAAACTGAGGGTCTCCTTCCCGATAACGGAGAACCGGGTGCTTTTCTTCAACTACGGCCACTCGACCAAGCTGCCGCACCCGACCTTCGTCTACACGGGTCTGGATCCCTTCTTCCAGGACCGCTCGTTCTTTTCCGATCTGGGTAATCCGAACCTGGATCCCGAGGTGGACATCTCCTATGAACTGGGCTTGCGCACGCAGTTCACATCGAATGACGTCCTGAACGTGACCGCCTTCTGGCGGGACAAATTCGATTTCATCACGGTCGAAAGCGTGATCGTGCCCGACCCGACGGGTCGCGAAGTGCTCCGTGCGTTCCGCATAAACGGAGATTTCGCCCGTGTCCGTGGTATCGAAGTCAGCTATCTGAAACGCGTAGGAGATCGCTTCAGCGGGCAGGTGGCTGCATCGTTCTCCCGGGCTACCGGCCTCTCGAGTACCAACAACGATGCCCTCTCGGACTTTCTGGCCAACGGGGACATCGACAACACGTTTGAAACGCCCCTGGCCTGGGATCGTCCTTTCGATTTGAAGTCGACCCTCACCTTTCAACACGACCGGGATCGCCCGCTTTGGGGTATCAAGGGTCTTAATCGAATCTCTGCGTTGATTTCCAGCACGGTTCGCAGCGGACAGCGCTACACCCCGGTTGAATTCCAGGGGAACGAGGTCAACCCGTTTTCAGGCGAACAGGATTGGCGCCCCATCTATGCCACCGTGTCGGATCCAGCCGACCGGTATTCAGAGATCGGTTCGATGTGGTGGTGGTTCGATCTGAGTATGCGCAAGACCGTGACCATGGCCGGAACGGACCTGCGCCTCTCCCTTGAGATCACGAACCTGTTCAATCAGATGAACAGCATCATCATCAATCCGGTGACGGGCAAGGCCTATCCCGACGTGGATCCGGCCACGACCGATTTCATTGCCTTGCGTGGCAATCCGGACTACGATGTCCCGACCGGCATGCGGGATCCGCGGTATGAGGACCCCAATACGTCCGGTCTGCCTCCATTCAACCCAGCCCGCTTCCTGCCGCAGCGACACATCATGTTCGGCCTCTCGTTCCGCTTCTGATGAACCGTATCATCGTCATAGCGCTCCTCTTGGTTCTGGCTGTTCCCTCGGCCAGAGCACAGCTCCTGCCCACGCTGGGTGGGGAACGGGCCGGCACATCCGGTTTTCAGTTCCTCAAGGTACCCGTGGATGCACGAGGGGCGGCCTTGGGCGAAAGTGTGGTGGCCGATGCCAATGATGTAAGTGCCCTTGTGTGGAATCCAGCCTTGGCCGCCCGGCTTCCCGGCATCCAGGCTGGTTTTCATCACACGGCGTATTTCGTGGATGTATCCCTGGATTTCGTAGGTGTCACCTACCGCATGCCGCAAGGCATCACCCTTGGCGCCAGCCTGCAGACCATGAACTCCGGTGAGATGAAGGTCACGACCGAGTTCGAGCCCTCGGGAACGGGTGAGACGTTCCGTCTGATTGACGTGGCTGCCGGCTTCACGCTGGCGCAGCAGCTGACCGACCTGTTCTCCTATGGTATCACGGCCAAGTATATCCAGGAATCCGTGGCCGGTCTCACGGCCAGCTCTGTCGTTTTTGACATGGGCGTGCATTATATGGTCGGGTCGACCGGCGCGCGTATGGCCGTGGCCGTCCGCAACTTTGGGTTCGATGGTCGACCCGAAGGCGAATTGTCCCGACCCGTCATCGCCAATGATCCCGTCCGGATCGAGTCGGACTTTGAGGCCATGACACCGCCTACGACCTTCCATCTCGGCTTTGCCTACGATATCCTCGATGGTAATGGGGGCAACAGCCTGACAGCCCTTGCCCAGCTGAACAACCCGAACGACAACGCCGAGTACTGGACGCTGGGCGCCGAGTACGGCTTCAATCGGATGTTCTTCCTTCGTGCCGGCTATCGGTTCGGGGTCGAGGAGATGGATGCGCCCAGCATGGGAGCTGGATTCGAGCTACCGTTTGGCAGCCGCAAGCTGGGTATCGACTATGGTTTCAATCGCATGGCCCGGCTTGGCAATGTCCACCGCTTCGGATTGAACCTCTCGATATGACAAACCGCCTTACATATGGCATGTTGGTCCTCCTGCTGGTTGTCCTGGCGGGGTGTGATGCGATCTTGGGCTCCAAACAGGACGACGTCACGGACGAGATTTTCGAGGCCGGCCGCAATGATCCTGAATTGCTGAACGAAGTCGAGTACGTGCCGCTCTTCCCGTTCTACGAGAACGGAGCGGATGGTCTGCCGCTTGATTCGCCCCAGGACGTGTATGCGGGGTTTGATGAATTCCTCTATGTGGTGGATGCCCGTGGCCTGCATGTCTTCGATTTGTCCGGCCGTCCCGCCAACTTCATACCCATTGAGGGTGGGGGAACGTCGGTGGTGCAGGACCGCCTATTCCGCACCTACGTAACCGCGCGACGGGATACATTGCTCAATGGTCGGGTCTGGAATCTGCCCGTAGTCTTGCGCTTCGATAATATCACGACTGGCACGCCCGCGCTCGGAGATCTGATCTGGCATCCGTTTGATGATGACTCGCGCAAGTTCAACGCGCCAGACCCCATCGATACCGACGAGAACGTCTCCTTTACGGGTGTGGGCGTCCTCTACGACAACCACATCTATGTAGCCCGGCGCGGTCCGGTCAACCCGCGTGGCACGTTCATCCTGCCGCACAACACCATCATGGAGTTCGACGAGAACGGAGTGAACCTTCAGTCCCTCGTCACGCTGCATCCGACGCGCGAAAGCCTGCGCAGCTCGCTTTTTCCAGCCGATGTGGCCACGTATGTCCATCCGCCGCAGCGCTCCTTCTTCTCCCAGGAGCGTCACCTGCTGCTCTTGCAATCCAGTGGTCTCGACGACGTGATAGGCGGTGGCTTGCCACCGCTCAGTCCGCTGCGATACGCGGCCCTTTCCATTCGCGTCGTGCCGACGTCGGACGGCGTAGATTATCAGCCCGATACGGACAAACTTCGGATTGCATCGAATCCCGAGCGGGGCGATGCCTTCCTCTACGACGAGTTCCGCTTCTCGAACCCCACCGATGTGACCGTGGCGGCGGACGGATCGAACTTCATTTTCGTCACGGATGGCGGCACGGATTCACTGTACGTCTTCACAGGCCAGGGTGTCGAGGGGGTGACCCCACCGCCCGGCGCCTCTAGTACCCGGCCGGTGACGGTTTCGTTTGGTGGCACGGGTGATGGCGCCATGCAGTTGGATCGGCCCATGGGTGTAGCCACTTTCCAACGGATCGTCTACGTGGCTGACAGCGGCAACAACCGTATCAGTCGCTACAGATTGAATACCGACTTTGAATAGGCCTCCCTGTTGGGCAGCGCCTGTCTTAACCAAGCTTTTCCCCATGCAGACATTTTTCCGAGCCTGTTTTGTTGCGCTCCTCTGGTATCCTCTGACGGTATCGGCACAGATTCAGGATGTGGGATCGGATGCCACGCTGGATATCGCAACGTGGAATATCGAATGGTTCGGACACCCCTCGAATGGTCCTACGAACGATACCGTTCAGCTGGAGAATGTCTCGGATATCATTGAAGGGTCAGGCGTGGATATATGGGCTGTTCAGGAAATAGCCCGCTCCAATCGCTTCGATGAGCTGGTAGCGGGTCTGCCCGATCATTGGTCCGGTCTGTTGGCAACGGATTCAGGCGAGCAGCGCATTGGCTTCGTGTGGGATACACGGGTGCTACAGCTGCGGCAATCAACCCACATCCTGCAGTCATTCGACTATGCGTTTGCCGGACGACCTCCGCTCAAAGCAGAGTTTTCTGTCACCCTGCCCGATACCTCCTTCGTCGCGACCTTCATTACGGTGCACATGAAGGCATTCTCTGATCGAACGTCCTACGAACGCCGGGTAGAAGCAGCCAAACGCATCAAGAACCACATCGATTTCACGGGCTTGGCCTCCCAGCCCGTATTCTTCCTCGGCGACTACAATGATGAACTGGTCTCATCCACCTATAATGGCCAGCCATCCCCCTATCAGCCTTTCGTTGACGATCCAGCGGACTACGAGGTGCTGACGCTCCCCCTGGAAGAGGCAGGCGGTTTCTCTTTTCAAAGTGGGTCCTTTCTGGATCATATCATCGTCTCGAACGAGGCCGATGCCTTGTGGCTGCAAGGCTCAACACGCGTGCTGACCAACCTGGTGACGGTCAATTCCTTCTATGCCCGGACGTCGGATCACCTGCCAGTCATGGCTTCGTTCGGCCCGTCGACGGTTACCTCGATAGATGGTCCCCACAGCGTGCCCGGAGCCCTTTCGCTATCAGCGCCGTGGCCGAATCCTTCAACCGGTGCTGTTGACCTGGACGTCACCGGATCGGACCGGAACGCAATGGTCCAGGTGATGGATGTGCTCGGGCGCGTTGTCTTCGAACAGCAGGCAGCGCCGGGTAGGGTCCATCTGGACCTTTCTGACCTGGCCGACGGGCTGTACGTGGTGCGGCTGACGTCCGAGCGTGGTATCGCCCACCGGACCGTTGTCCTGACGCGGTAGCTCCCGCTACAGCTGGATGACGTAAGTCAGTTTGGCGATGCCGACCTGGTTGTTCAAGAGGCGCGCGCGCGGATCAAACTGATCATCCGCGTTGTGGAAGTTGTAGTTGGTATTGAAGACCAGGAAGAGATCTGCACCAGGGGAGTGGATCCAGTCAATCCGGATGTTGGCCTGGATATCGCCCGAAAAGTTGTCGTACTGGATCAGGGCCTTGGCAAACAGATCCCGGCTCCAAGCCATGTTGATGTTCGAGCTGATGGTTGTGGCTTCGAACCGTCCATTGTCAATAGGCAGATCAAACCGGTTGTGGGAAATACCCATTTCCATGTTCAGGTACTTGCCTGTCCGCAGACCGAATCCCCCTTCCCAGTACTCGCGCGTTCCTCCGAAGTACTGTGACCAGGCATAGCCGCCGCTCGTCGAGAAAAGCTTTGAATTATCCGTCCTGAAGCTACCGGATATGATTGTCGCTCGGTAGTCGCCGGCCAGGATTTCGGCATCAGGCCGGATGAAAAATGAACGGTCCAATCGTTCGAAGTTGTTGTCGATTCTGACGTCCAGTCGGTCGTTGGTCCGTATGCGGACGTTGGCTCGCAGACCGTAACTGGAGGACTGTTTGCCCCCATCCTGACCATTGATGAGGCTGGCATAGGTGTTGACGGAATAGGACCGGACCAGATCTCCGTTCACTTGCGGGCTATAGGAGAGGAAACCGGCGTAGCTGACCATGTCCCTCCTGCGTACGAACCCCAGGGCAGGATTGTAGCGCTTACCCACATTTTTGTAGGAGCCACCTAAGCCGTAGTCAGCCCGGCGAATATCGAGGCTGATCGAACCCGCCGCATCCGAGAGGTCGGGCCGGCTGTCTTCTACACGGGAGTACCAGGCACTGATTTCGCTGTTGCCCAGGAAACGTTTTCGTACATCAGCCCCGAAGGCACGGTTTGAAAAGTCGCCTTGCTCCAGATTCGTGAAGATGCCGCCCACTGTCGTGCGACCCTGCAGGTCAGCGCGGCCTCGGAGAACGGTGTTGTTGGCCGCATCGATGCCCAGATCCTTGTTCTCGGCGGTCTGGATAGTGAGGGCGCCCACAGAGTAGCGGTCGAACTGTCCAACAACCCGGGCACCACCCAGGATATCGTTCGTGATACCAATGCGGCGCGAAAAGAATGTTTCCGTCTGACGGGAATCCCCGAATTCGAATAACCCGGCGCGCTCCAGGAAGAACTCACGTTTTTCGGGGAAGAACAGGTTGAAGCGCGTCAGGTCGAGCTGCACATTGTCGGCTTCTACCTGCGCAAAGTCCGTATTGACGGTAACGTCCAAGGTTACGTTCGGATTGACCGCCCATTTGACGTCCACGCCAATATCCTGCTGCGTATCCGTGTCTGTCGTAGTCGGATCAAGCCGGAATTCCTGAGCGCCCGCAATGACGTAGGGCTTGATGAGCACGTTGCGACCACGCTCCACATTCTTGATGCCGCGCAGCGTTGCGTACTGGGAGACCTGGAAGATGCCGGCGCTGTACTCGCGCGGGATGAAGGGCCACATGGACCGCTCTCCCGTACGGTTAAGGAAACGCATGATGGCCACGCCCATGGTCAACTCATCGGCGTTGTCGAATCGGATCGTCTTGAAAGGGATGGCCAGTTCCACGTGCCAGCCATCGTCGGCAATACGCCCTTCGGATTCATAGATGCCGTCCCATTGCCAGTCCGAGTAGGACATGGCCTCATCGGTGATGATGGCATCATCCTGGGTGCCCAGCACGTTGGTTTCAAAGAGATAGGCGTTCCGGTCGTCATCATACGTGTCGATGAGCAGCCAGAACATGTCGTCATTCCCGTTCGGACCGCCGCGCTCCAGATTGCGGGCCCGGATTTCCTCCGGGCTGTCATCGTAGAAGCTCAGCCCGAAATAAAGGTTGTTCTCATCATAGGCAATGCGCATTTCGGAAGGGTAGGCCGGAGCCCTTCCTTCTGCGGGATCCAGCTGTACGAAGGGGCCGGCAACCGGGGTGCGGGTCCACAACGCCTCGTCCAGTATGCCATCAATGCGTGGGGCCTCACTGGCATATACGGCCGTTATCTCGTTTTCGGCTCCGATGGGCCCGGAGTACTCAGGGGTGGACTGGGCAAGAGCAGACGGGGATGGAAGCAGGAGCATGGCGCAGAGAAGCAGCGCTCCAACCGGGAGACGGATCATGAGTAGACCAACTGGTTGGGACAACAATGAAGCGATGCGGGATTCGATCGGGAAAGGCAACCTACGGCGTACTCGGATTCAGGATGCGTTTCACGGCCGACTTTTTTACTGAACGGGCACATCGAAATACGTATCCGGGAATGGCTCGTCAACGAGCGTATAGTGCCACCACTCGTTGACGTAGTTGCGGAAGCCGGCAGCCGTCATGATTTCCCTGAGGAGCAGTCGGTTGGTCATGGCTTCTCCGGTAATGCCGGGATTCTCGGTATGGGATCGTTCATCGAAGAAATCAAAAGGCGTACCCATGTCCAGTTGTTGGCCGTTGCGGGTCAGGGTCAGGTCGACGGTGCTGCCCCGGCTGTGCCCGCTGCGCTCAGCAATGTAACCGCGTTCGAAGAGCTCCGCCTTGGGGACATTGGGGTAGTAGATGTCTTGGTTAAGCGTGTCGGTCAGGTCGGCGCCCCACTGCACGAAATGATCCACGGCGCGCTGTGGTCGGTATCCGTCGAAAACCAGCAGGGACAGCCCCTGCTCCCGGGCTGCTTGCTGCGCCATGGACAAGGCCTCGGCTGCCTCGCGGGTCAACATGACTTCCGGCGCCTCATATCCCCGAATGGGCCGGCCCATGAAGTTGTTGACGCCGGCATAGCGGGCCTCCTGCTCGATCGAGGAATCGATCCCGGAGAGACGGACGAGGGGTTCACTTTTGGTCATACAGCCTGACAAGAGGAAGATACAGGCGAAAAGGTAGGCGATGTGGCGTGGCATTCTGGTCAATCGGTGGCCGGTTTTATGAATCCGAATGCATGCGTAGGACCAATGGATGATTGGGGCGGCCAGAGAGGATCCGCGCACGACATGTTCCGATGATGGGTGCGGGCATGATACATCCCCTCCAAACGTCTATCCAGTTGT
>Ga0255767_1003268_pt1 | contig 13807 bp, 15 predicted proteins | sample 071ome_24_FD_179967 | JGI IMG/M metagenome (GOLD analysis project Ga0255767, IMG submission 179967) | Coastal salt marsh microbial communities from the Groves Creek Marsh, Skidaway Island, Georgia - 071402CT metaG (version 2) | ecosystem: Environmental > Aquatic > Marine > Intertidal zone > Salt...
AGCGAGGGCAGACGATACCGCTGGTTTCTCCAAGCGAGGGCCTGAGTCGCTGTCTCGACATTTCGAGTAGCCCAAAGCGAGATATGCGGCCAATTTGAATTCTGGCGCGGTCAAGCTCCAAGGCCTCACGAATACGGTTTTCTACGGCTCTTTGGTTGCGATTGGAGGACATGTCAATGAAGTCAATCACGACCAATCCACCCATGTCCCTCAGCCTTAATTGACGCGCGATTTCCTCCGCCGCCTCCAAATTCGTTTGCAGCGCGGTTTGCTCGATGTCGCCGCCTTTGGTGGCTCTTGCCGAGTTGATATCGATAGAAACCAAAGCCTCTGTCGGGTCGAGCACGATGGAGCCTCCCGAGGGAAGACGGACCTCGCGCTGAAACGCGGTTTCGATTTGGCCTTCGATTTGGAATCGGTTGAAGAGTGACAGTGGGTCTTCGTAGAGCTTGAGTTTGTTGGCGTATCGCGGCATCACCATGCCCACGAAGTCTGCCGCTCTCTGGTACGCCGCCGAGTCATCAATCAGTACTTGATCGATGTCATCCCGCAAGTAGTCGCGCACAGCTCTTATGATCACGTCGCTCTCTTGATAGATCAGGACAGGGGCTTTGCTTTCCTCGCTGGCCTTAGATATCGAGGCCCACAGTTGTAATAGGTAGTCCAGATCCCATTGGAGCTCCTCGGCGGAACGGCCAACTCCGGCTGTTCGAATGATGACGCCCATGCCGTCAGGAAGATTGAGTTGCGCGAGCGAGTCTTTCAGGTCGGAGCGGTCTTCCCCTTCAATGCGTCGCGAAATACCGCCCGCTTTGGGATTATTGGGCATGAGCACCATGTATCGGCCTGCAAGACTGATGTAGGTGGTCAGCGCTGCCCCTTTGGTACCACGCTCTTCCTTGTCCACCTGCACGATCACTTCCGTGCCTTCCTTCAAAACGTCCTTGATACGAGTTTTGCCCTCGTTTTCAGGTGCGCGGCTACGGTAATACTCAGGGGAGATTTCTTTCAGCGGCAAGAAGCCGTGACGGTCAGCACCGAAGTCAACGAACGCTGCCTCAAGGCTAGGTTCGACTCGCGTGACCTTAGCTTTGTAGACGTTGGCCTTGGTTTGCACACGCTGGCGGTTTTCGATATCCAGATCGTAAAGGCGCTGGCCGTCCACCATCGCGACACGCACCTCTTCAGGTTGCGTGGCGTTAATCAGCATTTTTTTCATAACAATGTCCAGTTGGCGATACAACTGGGCGGTGCGGGGATAGATTTATCCCTCGACTTGCGCTCCCACCTTTAATGGTGGGTATATTCACCGGGTAGCGTATGACGCTCCAATGTCCCGGCTCACTCGGCGCCTCGTTCATGTAAGCACCGGTTTCGCAATCAGCACCGCGCCATCTTGTGTCGCGGGTTTCAAAACATCTACCGAGACCTGCTCTGACGGCGATTGGTGCCGGAGCGGCTGAACGCGGTAGACTCTCAAATCTTTAGTCGGCTCGGTACGAGCGGGAACACTCGAAGCCACAGCATGCTGTCGCTGGTGGCGAGTAATACGTCGTCCTCAGGGCCCCCGTGGGCTTCGACTGAAGGGTACGCTTTGCCACCATTTGTCCGACGGGCGCAAGATAGCATTATGAAATCTTGGATTCAACGAATAGAAAGTGTGAAGAAATAAGCTGTCAAATGAACGATCTGAGCCGAAACGGGGTCCGTTTCCTGGAGGTGAGCGAGGAGGAGAGTGGGCAGAGGCTCGACAATTACTTGCTTCGAAATACAGCGGGGGTGCCCAAAACCCGCATTTATCGCGCTATTCGGAAGGGCGAGGTCAGGGTCAATAAGGGACGCAGTAAGGTGGACTATCGTGTTCAGGCGACTGATGTTGTCCGAGTACCTCCACTGTCGGTGGGCGAGTCCGCCGCCACAAGTAAGCCTTCGAGCGCTTGGGAGAAGCGACTGCGTAACGCTGTTCTGCTCGATAATTCAGAACTGTTGGTTATCAATAAGCCGCCCGGGATGGCGGTGCATGGTGGTAGCGGCGTCAGGCTCGGTTTAATCGAGTCGCTCAGAGTGATGTATCCACAGGAGCGATACCTTGAGCTAGTGCACCGCCTCGATCGAGATACATCGGGACTGGTACTGATAGCCAAAAATGCCCGGGTACTAAGAGAGCTTCACGCCCAATTGCGGGTGAATGAGGTGGATAAGGTCTACTGGGCCTGCACGGCGGGTAAGTGGCCCGCCTATCAAAAAAGCGTTTCCGCGCCTCTTGCAAAGGCGCATGCGCCGTCCGGGGAGCGAATGGTGAGGGTGTCTCCCAATGGGAAGCGCTCCCGAACCGAGTTTAAGGTCATCGAAAGATTTCAGCAGGCCTCACTGCTTGAGGTGAAACCGATCTCGGGGCGTACTCATCAAATCCGTGTGCATGTTCAGCATGTTGGACACCCCATATTGGGGGAGTCGAAATACCTGTCCGATAAATCCGAAGCATTGACGCAAAGCATCGGGCTTAAACGACTGTTTTTGCATGCTAAATCGATATCATTCGAGCTTTCTGGCGAGCGCTATGAGCTGAATTGCCCGATCGATAAGGAACTGGAGTCAGTACTGGCGAGCCTGCGCGGCCCTCGGTAGTGAAACCCCAGCCTGGCGTAATAAGTCGCACAGCGCAATCAGCGGGAGCCCCTCTAGGGCCGTGGGGTCTGGCGATCGCACAAACTCGAATAGACTGATGCCCAAAGCTTCCCACTTGAAGCTGCCCGCACAGTCAAGTGGGCGATCGATAGCGATGTAGTGCTCGATTTCGTCTGAGCTGAGTTCACGCATCTGGACTTCGCAAGCAACAAGTCGGCTCCACAAAGCCCCCGAATCGGAGGCAACGCATACGCCCGTCCAGAACTTCAAAAGATTGCCCGAGGCAGCGGCAAGCTGCTCGGCCGCCCGCTCGTCAGTTCCCGGCTTTCTGAGCAGTCTGTCCCCAAGACACGCGACTTGGTCGGAACCAATGCACAGACTAGGTGAGCTGAGCCTTGTCGAAGCAGCAGATTGCGCCTTGAGCCGGGCTAATCTGATCGCTCTGCGCTCGGGTTCTTCCCCGGCTTCCACGTATTCGTCTACCTCTGGCGCAACGCACTTGAAGGGAAGGCCCAGCCGCCGCATCAGGTTACGACGATAAGGGGAGGTTGATGCCAGCACAATTTCCATATCTCGGACTCAAATTTGGTGAAATGTCACTACCGAACCACAGTGTGCATCTGCCGGGAACGATCGCTTTGACAGGCCAGAAACCCATCCGTATGATCCGCGCCCATGAAAACTGCGACGCTGCCAAAACAGCTTGACCTTCGCGGTCTGGCGGCTCGTGGGGCAACTGTTTCAGGTACTGTAGCACCCGGAGAGTTGCCCAGGCTGGATGAGGCCGGAGTCGTATTGGCTGAGCCGCTGATGGCTTCGTTTTCGCTGCGCCGCGACGAGAATTCACGCAGTATCGTCGCCGCGGAGGTTAAGGCGATATTGACCATGCAGTGCCAAAGGTGTCTGGGCGAGGTGTCTGTTCCACTGAGCACGTCCTCAACCATGGCCTGTGTGTGGACTGACGACGAAGCGGCATTATTGCCAGCATTCTACGAACCGCTCCTCGTCGCTGATGAGGCGGTTTTGAGAGACATCGTTGAAGAGGAGATACTGCTTGCTTTGCCAAGCTTTCCGACGCACGAGACCGAATGCAAAACCAGAGAACAATTCGCGGCGCTCAAGCCACTCAATGCCCCGTCTGACGAGGTGGCAGAGGTAAGCGCTCAAGCAGACAGCCCGTTTGGTGTGTTGGAGAAGCTGAAGAACTGACGCGGGCGTTGAACGTACAAATCAGGAATCAAGAACAGATGGCGAGACGCGATTGAAGTTGAGCCATACCATTACATTGATAGGTACATTGATAGGAGGCCGAAATGGCTGTTCAGCAAAATCGTAAGACTCGCTCAAAGCGTGGCATGCGCAGAGCCCATGATGCGATCGGGGGGCCCACGTTGACCGTAGACGAAACATCGGGCGAGACCCGGCGGCGGCACCATGTGAGCGCCGATGGTTTTTATCGCGGTAAGAAAGTAGTGGATACTGGCGACGACGAGTAATCGTTTTTGTCGGGTTACGCCTTTCTTTTTCCCGGGCAGGGATCTCAGTCAGTTGGCATGCTGGCTCAAGCGGCTGGAGAGTTCCCCTGTGTGGGCGAAACGTTCGAGGAGGCGAGTGAAGCGCTGGGTTACGACCTTTGGGACCTTGTCAGTAACGGACCCGAGGAGCAATTGACACTCACAGAGTTTACCCAGCCAGCGATACTGACGGCCAGCGTTGCGTTGCATCGCTGCTGGAGCTCTGCTGGGGGGAGTCAACCAGAGTTCGTGGCAGGCCACAGTTTAGGTGAGTATTCCGCCCTCGTTGTTGCCGGTTCGCTGTCTCTCCACGATGCGGCCAAGCTGGTGCAAACCCGGGGGAGAGCAATGCAAGGCGCGGTGCCCGCTGGAGAGGGGGCGATGGCGGCGGTGCTCGGGTTAAGCGACGCCGTAATCGACGAAGTTTGTGTCACCCATTGTGACGATGATGCCTATGTCGGCGCAGTCAACTACAACTCGCCGGGGCAGGTCGTGATCGCGGGTCACGCGGCAGCTGTGTCCGCAGCGGCTGCCTTTATGAAAGAAGCGGGCGCTAAGCGAGTGCTACCTTTGCCCGTGAGTGCGCCCTTTCACACACCATTGATGCAACCCGCGGCATCGGTAATGGCTGAGGCTTTTCAGGACGTTGAGCTCTTGGATGCGCAAATACCGGTTATCAGTAACGTGGACGCACAACCCCACCGTAAGGCGACAGAGATTCGCAGATTGTTGGTGAGGCAGGTGTCGGAGCCCGTCATGTGGACGCAGTGCGTGATGACGCTGTTACAAGCGGGCTGTGTTCAATTTCTAGAATGCGGCCCGGGTAAGGTGCTGACCGGCCTAGTGAAGCGCATTAATCGCGATGTCAGTTGCATCGCCCTGGAGGATCCCGTGGCGCTGACCAATACAGTAAAGGAGTGCTCGGTGTGAGCGAGGAATCGCGCAAAGTTGCCTTGGTCACCGGCGCGAGTCGAGGTATCGGCGCCGCGATAGCAGGTGTGCTCGCCGATGCAGGGTTGGTTGTCGTAGGGACAGCGACCTCCCAACAGGGAGCAGACAAAATCAATGACGCCCTGTCATCACGAGACGGTCGCGGGCGTGTGCTCAACGTTACGGATGCAACCAGCATCGATTCTTTGTTGGCAGACATCAGGGCTGATCTAGGCGATCCGTTGGTGCTGGTTAACAACGCAGGGATCACCCAAGACAACATCATCATGCGGATGAAAGATGATGAATGGCAGTCCGTTATCGATACTAATCTGACTGCCTTGTACCGACTCAGTAAGGCATGTGTCCGAGGCATGACCAAAGCCCGATGGGGCCGAATCATCAACATTACGTCCGTCGTCGGCTCCATGGGGAATGCAGGTCAAAGCAACTACGCGGCGACTAAAGCGGGTGCAGAGGGCATGGCTAGATCTCTCGCCCGAGAGCTTGGGTCAAGATCTATTACCGTGAACTGCGTCGCTCCGGGCTTTATTGATACAGACATGACGCGGGCGTTGGAAACAGCGCAACGAGACGCACTGCAAACACAGATCCCACTCGGTCGTCTGGGCGAGCCCGAGGATGTCGCTGCGGCGGTTGTCTTTCTGGCCAGCGATGCGGGGCAGTACATAACCGGTGAGACAATACATGTAAACGGCGGCCTCTATATGGGTTAACCTGCGTTATCAAGGGTTTAAAAGCGGTCGGAAAGGCTTTTACTTGGTTAAAAAGCTTGTAAAATCGGCGGCGTCCGGTGAAATGAGCCGACACACTACGGAGAGCAAAGATTACGTCATGAGCAATATCGAAGATCGAGTTAGAAAAATTGTCGCCGAGCAGCTTGGCGTCAAGGAGGAGGAAGTCAAGGCGGAGGCATCTTTTGTTGATGACTTGGGCGCCGACTCTCTCGACACCGTGGAGCTGGTCATGGCACTTGAGGAAGAGTTCGAGACCGAAATTCCAGACGAAGAGGCGGAGAAGATCACGACCGTTCAGTTGGCGATAGACTATATCAACAACAACCTCTCCTGAGCCGGTCTCAGAGAGCAACCTGTGGGGCCGCTCTGCTTAAGCAGCGCGGCCCTTTCATTTTTTGAGGGGGGCTAAACTCGCCTCTCATGCACAGTGGGCGGCAGGACCGACGCCTGAGCACAATCACATTTATGGTTAGGGGGCATCTAATGAAAGGCAACAGAGTGGTCGTTACTGGCATGGGAGCCGTCACTCCACTTGGTTTAGATGTGTCCTCCAGCTGGGAGGGTATCTGCGCAGGCAGAAGCGGCGCCGCGACCATTACGCAGTTTGACGCCAGTGCTTTTACCACCCGCTTCAGCGCCAGCGTGAAGGATTTCAGTGTCGAGGGCTATCTTGAGACTAGAGATGCACGGCGCATGGATCCTTTTATCCAGTATGGCATGGTTGCAGGCATTCAGGCATTCAGAGATTCCGGGCTGGAAGTCACGGAGGCCAATTCGCATCGCGTCGGCTGCGCGATCGGATCGGGGATCGGTGGAGTCGGCTCTATCGAAGAGACAGCCTTGCTGATTGAGCAGAAGGGCCCGAAGCGCATTTCACCTTTTTTCGTGCCCGGCGCGATTATCAATATGATTGCGGGCAACCTGTCTATCCTATACAACCTTCAGGGCCCTAATTTAGCCGTCGTGACAGCCTGTACGACGGGCACTCATAACATTGGCTTGGGCGCCCGACTGATTGCTGCCGGAGACGTGGATGCCATGTTGGTTGGCGGCGCAGAGATGGCAACCACCCCGGTCGGAATCGGGGGATTCGCGGCGGCTAGGGCATTGTCGACCAGAAATGATGACCCGCAATCCGCATCTCGCCCGTGGGATGTAGACCGCGACGGTTTCGTGCTGGGCGACGGTGCGGGGATGTTAATGCTGGAATCGCTTGACAGTGCTCACGCCCGCGGCGCGAGGATTTATTGCGAACTCAGTGGCTTTGGCATGAGCGGCGATGCCTACCATATGACTTCCCCACCGGAAGATGGGCGAGGCGCGGCGGCGGCGATGCAACAGGCACTGACGGATGCGAGCTTGAATCCTGGTGACGTCGGCTATGTCAACGCTCACGGCACCTCCACTGAAGCCGGTGATCTTGCGGAGTCATTGGCGATTCGTCAGGTGTTCGGCCACCACGCAGATGATCTCGCCGTCAGCTCTACCAAGTCGATGATTGGCCATTTGTTAGGGGCGGCCGGTTCAGTTGAGGCGATACTGTCTGTGTTGGCGCTGCAGGATAACGTGGCGCCCCCCACGATTAACCTCCAAAACCCCAGTCCTGGCTGCGATCTCAACTATGTGCCGAATCAGGCTCAGGAGCGGCCGATTGAACATGCGCTGTCTAATTCTTTTGGCTTCGGTGGCACTAACGGTTCTCTGATATTTAGTCAGCTGGACTAAAAGCTATCTATGCAGCACAAGTGGATAGATGGCATACCGGCCGATGTCGTACCGGTCGATGACAGGGGGTTGAATTACGCAGACGGGGTGTTTGAAACCCTTCTCTGCAGACAGGGAAAAATATTGGGGGCGCAACTGCATGAGGCGCGCCTTGCGCTGGGGTTGTCGCGTCTGGCTTTTCCCAATGCAGACAGTCTGGCGGAAGCAGTCTTCGCAACCGCGCGTCAATTACTTTCGGGGGTGGGACACTCCGGTGTTGCCAGACTCACCGTAACCCGGGGCTCAGGCAAAAGGGGCTACACACCCGATTTGGATGCTACACCACGCAGCATTCTTGTCGCGCAAAACGATCGCGTGGTGGACAACCCTGGGCTCCGCTGCGGACGGGCAGAAACGCACTGGGCTGATCAACCTCAGTTGGCAGGTCTTAAGCTGCTGGCTCGCACAGAGCAGGTACTTGCAGCCGGCGAGGCCGCTGAGGCTGGCTGGGATGATGCGATTATGCTTGATGCCAGAGGGCAGGTGATTTCTTCTGCGCGGGGCAATATTTTTATTATTTCCGCTGGAAAGGTACTCACCCCCGACCTAGCAAGATGCGGCATAGCAGGTACTCGCCGGCAGCTGTTAATCGATCGCATTCTCCCCGGCTTGGGTTCTGAGGCAGAGGTCTGCAATCTCAGTTGGGATCAAGTGAAGACGGCAGATGCGGTTGTCATCACCAACGCTGTGATGGGTATAGCCGAGGTTGTTGCGATTGGTGATACTGGACTGCCCGCAGATGCAGGCAACGGTCTGGTATCAAGAATGCGAGAGTCAATGAACCAATACCTATGCCAAGGACTGTCATGATCCGTCGGTTGCTCTTCAGCGTTATCTTGTTGGCGCTGGCCGCAACCGGGGTGAGCGCGACGGCTTTGCAAAACATATGGGACCAGGCGGTAGCGTTGCCCCAGGGTTCCGCCGTCATCACGATCGCGCCAGGCGAAAGCCTCGGGGTGGTGCTGGAGCGCGCCGAGGCAGATGCGTGGCTCACAGGGGCAAGTTGGGTGGGGTTGGTTGCACGCTGGTTGCAATTGGATCAGCAGATCAAAGCCGGCGAGTTTTTACTGGAGTCGCCGCTGACAGCAGGTGAGATGATCGAGTTTCTCGCCGCGGGACAGGCGCTGCAACACACGGTCACATTGCCCGAGGGTATTACGCTCGAGGAGGCGATCAGCAAGATTCAAAAGCACCCAAAAGTCCGGGTGACTCCCCATGACGAACTAGTTGGAGCACTGCTGGATCTGACAGCTCGAGCTGATACAGCCGAGGGATTATTTTTGCCTGAGACCTGGGCGTTCACTGCCGGTGACCGAGATTTTGATATTTTGCGGCGCGCTCACTCAGCGATGATGACACTGGTGGATTCCCTCTGGGATGGTCGGAGCCCAACATTGCCATTCGCCTCTCCCTATGAGGCAATTGTCCTCGCGTCGATCGTCGAAAAGGAAACTGGGGTGCCAGCGGAAAGATCGCAGATAGCGGGCGTTTTTGTCCGTCGCTTGCGTCAGGGGATGCGCTTACAGACAGACCCCACGGTTATCTATGGCCTGGGTAGCACCTATGATGGCAATCTGACGCGTCAGGATTTAAGAGATAGCAACAACCGCTACAACACCTACGTGATTCCAGCGCTTCCGCCGACGCCTATTTCGCTCCCCGGTGCAGATGCTTTACGGGCAGTTTTTGCTCCGGATGACTCGGCGGCACTTTACTTCGTCGCCAAAGGTGACGGCAGTCATGCATTTAGTCAAAGTCTCGCGGAGCATGAGGCTAACGTGCGTCGTTTCCAACTGAATCGGCGCGCTGATTACCGCTCTACTCGAACGACCCTCGATGCAGAGGATGGTTGATTTGGCCGGACGATTTATCACTATCGAGGGAGGAGAAGGGGCAGGGAAGTCGACTGCGCAGCTTCGGTTGAGAGCAACATTGGAGAGCAGAGGCATCTCGGTGGTTTGCACTCGAGAACCGGGCGGGACACCGTTAGCGGAGTCTATTCGACAGACCCTGCTCGACGTCGAGGGGGAAGCGCCGGTGGAAATGGCTGAGCTCCTTTTGATTTTTGCTTCCAGAGCACAGCATTTGGCGAAAGTGATTGAGCCCGCGCTCGCTGCGGGTAAATGGGTCATCTGCGACCGTTTTACTGATGCAACTTTCGCTTATCAGGGGGCGGCTCGCGGTTTGTCTAACGAGCTGATCTCAACACTAGAGCGACTCGTGCAGAAAGGGCGCCAGCCTGACGCGGTGATTCTGATGGATCTTCAGCCTCACATCGGCATGGAGAGAGCGAAGTCTCGCGGCGCCCTGGACCGATTCGAGCAAGAGCAGCATCATTTTTACGAGCGGGTTCGCTCAGGCTACCTTGCCAGAGTGGAGGAAAATCCTGCCCGATATACGGTTATCGATGCTGAGCAGGAACTTCAATCCGTGTACAACGAGCTGGACAGACTGGCCGAAAGGTGGATCAGTGAGCATGTCCGCTGATTCAATCTCGTCAGAATACCCCGCAAAGCCACCCGTCTGGCTCGTTGATCAATTAGAACAATGGCGGCAGCGCCGTGTCTCTGGCAGAGCGGGGCACGCGCTGATCGTGACGAGCGAGGATGTTGAGGAGGCTTCCCTATTCTGTCATCTATTAGCAGCGCAAGAGTTTTGTGCTGAAGCCTCAGGTGGTTCTGCATGTGGTCAATGCGCAAGTTGTCGAGCTTTTGCTCAGGGTGTGCACGGGGATTTCTGCGTAGTTCGCCGGTCCGACGGGAAAGTCTCCATCGGCATTGATCAGATTAGGCAGGCCACGCAGGCGCTTCAGCAAACCCCACTATACGGCTCCATCAAAGTCGTATTGATCGAGGCCGCTGATCAGATGACCCTTGCGGCAGCCAACAGCCTCCTGAAAATACTAGAGGAACCCCCGGGTAACGCGTTGGTGCTTCTTACAACCGCGGCAATGTGGCAGTTACCACCAACCGTGCGGTCGAGATGCCAGCGGTTACCGCTGCCTCCACCCACTGCAGATCAAGCAAAACACTGGCTGGAGACCGAGCGAGGCATGGATGCGGAGACGGCTCGGCGGGCGCTAAAACTCGCTGACGGCAAGGTCATCTCGGCAATGATTCTGGAGAGGGAGGGGGCGCTCTCTATGTATGAAGCGCTTGCGCAAAGCTTTGATGAAGCTGATCTGAGTCTCGGGCCTCCTTCAATCTGGTCAAAGGTAAGTGCAGCGCTTCTGCTGGAGGATCTGTTACTTCGCGCTGAGAAGCGGGGCCGGGAGGCGGTTCTTAACGGCCAGCCTGTCGACACGGATTGGTTACGGCTTCATTCGTGTTTGGGTGAGCTTTACGATCGGGTCAGGCGGGGTGCCACCCCGGCTCAGGATATTCTCGTTGCAGAAGTGTATCGGCTTTATCGGAGCAGCGGCCACGCGATATTCGACACGGTATATGAGCAGTTTCTGGCAAACTTTGTTCAGGGGCGGGAGCACTAATGGAGTAAAAACATGACTAGCGGGACCCATCAGGATGTTCTCAATGTGATCATTGCGGACAAGCAAGCTTTGTATGACTCATATATGTCTTTCTTGCGCAACGGCGGCCTTTTTATCCAGACGTCCCAAGAATATCGTCTTGGGGACGAGGTGCTCGTGTTGCTGAAATTGTTAGATCAGCCCGAAAAGTTGCCAGTCGCTGGAACAGTGGTGTGGGTCACTCCCCAAGGCGCCCAGGGTAATCGACCTGCAGGCATTGGTATCGAGTTTTCAGAGGAGGATGCGGCCCTTAATGCAAAAATAGAGAATTATTTGGGGGGAGCGCTGTCAGCTGACAGGGTGACACATACGCTATGAGTCCTAGGGCCTGTAACCCATGGCGATGCTTGAAGTCTCTCCGTTGGCGATGCATTTGGTTCAAGCAGGGACTGGAAGGGGGTCGTTCAGAGTCTACCGGCAAGAGCTGATCGTTTTGCCAGCCCGCAAAAAAGCGGGCCCCGAAGGGCCCGTAGTCATAGACTTTTAGGAGTGGTGCACCCGCGGGCACATCGGCAGGTGCACAGACCGGGTACTTGGGATACCCAGCGTCACGCGGCCTATCTGGGCACACTGTGACTCGTTCATTATGCAGAAAGCCGCAGATTATTCCAGCGATGCGCCACGATTTCTTAGATCAATGCGGCATATTACACAGTATGGGCGCTCCGCATAAGACAAAAGACCTTATATATATTCTGTAAATATCTGTTTTATATTGAAACTAATAATTTTTATTAGCTTAAGGTTGCATGTCATGTGTTGGGGGTGAGCCCTCATTCGCTCCGATGGATAAACCTATGTGAGCCAAAGCGACTGGGCCGTTGAAACCCCAAACCATTTATGACAACATCCCGCGCCTCGTTGATATCCTTGGCGATTGACCTCCCAGCTCAACTTGCGGAAGTGGCGGAATTGGTAGACGCGCTGGATTTAGGTTCCAGTGTCTTATGACGTGAGAGTTCAAGTCTCTCCTTCCGCACCAAGCCTGATCTCCCTGCAGGGGCGCTGGAGCTCATAGCGCACTGTTACAGAGAGCAATCTCGGGAGCGTATTGCCAGGAGCGTTAAGGTTAACAAGCGTAACGGGTTTTTTGTGGTCCACTTGTTGAGAGTTATAGACCACAGCAATCAGATGACTTTTAGGAGCGCTACTAATGCGGGTTTCCGTTGAAACAACCTCAGGGCTCGAGCGCAGATTGACGGTCGGCGTCCCCGCTGACAGAGTCGATTCGGCAGTCAATAAGCGACTACAGGATGCCGCTCGCAACGTGCGCCTACCCGGCTTTCGTCCCGGCAAGGTCCCTATGAAGGTCATGCATCAGCGGTTTGGCGCGGGTGTGCGTCAAGAAGTGCTGGGCGAGGTAATCAGCCAGTCTTTTCAAGAGGCTGTGATCTCGGAAAACTTGAGACCCGCCGGTCAGCCCAGCATTGAAGCGCGCAAAATGGACGCGGGCCAAGATGTCGAATATACGGCGACGTTCGAGGTATTTCCCTCAGTGGAGGTCAGTCCCATAGATGACCTGGCTATTGAGAAGCCTATGGCCGATGTCACCGAGGCAGACATCGACGACATTATTGAGGTATTCCGGAAACAACAGGGCAAGCTCGTCAAAGCGGATCGCGCCGCGGCGGAGGGCGATACGGTGCTCATTGATTTTCAGGGATACAAAGACAGCGAAATATTCGAGGGTGGCTCTGGCGAGGGTACGTCTCTGGAATTAGGCTCGGGCCGGATGATTCCCGGATTTGAGGACGGGTTGCTCGGCGGTAGCGCTGGAGAGGAAAGAATACTCAACCTTACCTTCCCCGAGGATTATCAAAAGGAAGACCTGGCGGGGGCTGCTGTCGAATTCAAAGTGCAAATATCCGAGGTGCAAGAGCTGGAACTCGCGCCGGTTGATGGGGCGTTATTCGCGCAGTACGGCCTGGAAGAGGGAACAGAGGAAGACTTCAGGGCTGAAGTCAAGCAGAACATGGAGCGTGAGTTGAGAAACGCGATCGAAGCGTCTGTGAAAAACCAAGTGATGGACGCTATTGTCTCGGCGCATGAGAGTCTTGAAATGCCTGCCTCGCTGATTTCGCAAGAGGTTAGCGCGATGCGCCAGCAAATGTTCCAGCAGTTTGGTGGGGCCGCACCACAGGAAATGGATCTCACCTCGATACTGCCGGATGAAATGTTTTCTGAGCAAGCCGAGCGCCGCGTCAGGCTCGGGCTGGTGGTCTCCGAAATGATCAAACAGTTCGAGTTGACCGCTGAACCCGCTAAAGTAAGGGAAGCGATTGAGGACATCGCATCGACCTATCAGGACCCCGATGAGGTGATCAACTGGTATTACTCTGAGAACGAACAACTCGCGGGTATAGAGTCGCGGGTCTTGGAGGATGCTGTCGTGGATAAGCTGCTCGCTAGTGCTGCGATCAACGAGGTAGAGTGCAGCTACCAAGACGCCTTAGCGAAAGCTCGACCGCAAGGGCAGTCTTAGGCGCCCACCACCTCAAGGTGCGACGATTTCAAGCCACCGCTACGCGACTAATGTAAGGAAAACCTATGACCCATCAAGGTGATCTCGATCCCAAAGCCCTTGGCCTAGTACCCATGGTGATAGAGCAGACCTCTCGTGGGGAGCGCTCTTTTGACATTTATTCCCGCCTACTTAAAGAGCGCGTCATCTTTATTGTTGGCCTGAT
>Ga0255767_1003279_pt1 | contig 13774 bp, 13 predicted proteins | sample 071ome_24_FD_179967 | JGI IMG/M metagenome (GOLD analysis project Ga0255767, IMG submission 179967) | Coastal salt marsh microbial communities from the Groves Creek Marsh, Skidaway Island, Georgia - 071402CT metaG (version 2) | ecosystem: Environmental > Aquatic > Marine > Intertidal zone > Salt...
CAAATGAGGGGTTTTTGTCAAACAAGACTCGTAAGGTGAGCACGCCACTATGAGCACGATCCCCGCCCAGTACCCGCCTCGCCATCGGCCATCTGACTACGTGATCGCCCCGGAGGCGGGCGAGGACGAGTACATCGAGGTGGGCGTGCTGTTCGTGGGCGCAGGCCCCTCCGGCCTCGCCGGGGCCATCCGGCTCGGGCAACTGATGGCCGAGGACGAGGAGCTCATGGAGGCCCTGGGCGAGGTGCCCATCGCCATCGTGGAGAAGGGCAAGGGGCCCGGCTCGCACCTCCTCTCCGGATCGGTGATGCGCCCGGGTCCGTTCAAGTCGCTTTTCCCGGATGCCGCACCCGGCGAGACCCCCGGCGTCTTCGAGGAAGTCCACAAGGAGTCGGTCTACTTCCTTCGCCGCAACGGCAAGATCAAGATCCCGACGCCGCCCGACCTGAACAACCACGGCAACTGGGTTGTGTCGATCAGCCAGCTGTCGCGCTTCATGGCGGAGCAGGCCGAGGAGTTCGGTGCCTACATGCTGCCCGAGAGCGACGCCCAGCAGTTGCTGGTTCAGGACGGTCGCGTGGTGGGCGTGAAGACCGGCGATAAGGGCCGCGGGCGCGAGGGCGAGGAACTCTCCACGTTCGAGCCGGGCGTGGAGCTTCGCGCAAAGGTCACCGTCATCTGCGAGGGAACCCAGGGGCACTTGGCCGGTGTACTGCGACGCCACTTCGAACTGGACCAAGACACCACGCAGATCTACGAGATCGGCGTCAAGGAGGTCTGGGAGGTCGAGAAGCCCCTTGACCGGGTGATCCACACCATCGGCTGGCCGCTGCGCATGGGCGCCAAGTGGCGCGAGTACGGCGGGGCCTGGCTGTACCCCATGGGCGGCAACATGGTGTCGATCGGCATGGTCGTGGGCCTGGACGCCGCCGACGCCAACATCTCGGCGCACGACCTGCTGCAGCAGGCGAAGACCCACCCGCTGTTCAAGGAGATCCTGGAGGGCGGCAGGCGCGTGGCATGGGGCGCCAAGACCATCCCGTCGGGCGGCATCTACGGGCTGCCCAGCCGCTTCCACGTGCCCGGTGCGGTGCTGTGCGGCGACTCCGCCGGCTTCGTCAACCTCGCTGCGCTCAAGGGCGTGAGCTACGCGATGAAGTCGGGCATTATCGCCGCGGAGCAGGTGGCTCATGCCATCAAGGCCGGCACCGCCGAGCAGACCACGGGGCTGTGGAACTACACCGAGGCCGTCAAGGACTCCGAGGTATGGAAGGACCTCTGGCGGGTGCGCAACTTCCGTCCCGCGTTCCAGAAGGGGTTCATCTACGGCGGCATGGTCGCCGGCCTCACCACGGTGACGCGCGGCAAGCTGCCGAAGAAGGTCACGATCAAGGCCGACAAGGACGAGCCGGTCGTCATCGGGCCGGACCGGGACTACCCGAAGGCCGATGGCGAGTACATCTTCGACAAGCTTTCGTCGGTCTTCCTGAGTGGGAACAAGACCCGCGATGACCAGCCCAACCACATCCGCATCCGAACCGAGGTGCCGCGCGCGCTGGCCGTGTCGTGGGAGAATATGTGCCCCGCCAAGGTATATGAGATCGTTGACGGCTCCGCCACGGCGGACGGCATGGTGCATGTGCGCATGAACAACCCGAACTGCGTGCAGTGCGGGGCCATCACCGCCAAGGGCGGGCAGCTCACCCCGCCCGAGGGCGGCAGTGGGCCGGAGTACACCCTCACATAGGGGTGGCATCGGCCCGGTGCCGGGCCGCGTTGGCGATGTAGCGCTCGGCCTGCGCCCGCAGGCCGCGGCGCTCGTCGCCGGTCAGCTCCCTGCGCACGCGCGCAGGAACACCCACCACCAGCGATCCCTCGGGCACCACCATGCCCTCGGGGACCAGGGCATGAGCGCCGACGATGCTGCCGGCGCCGATGATCGCGCCGTTCAGGACGGTCGCCCCGATGCCGATGAGGCATTCATCGCCCACCGTGCAGCCGTGGACGGTCGCCCGGTGTCCGATGGTCACGTACCGGCCGACGATGCAGGGCATGCCGGGGTCGGCATGAAGCACGGCGCCATCCTGGACGTTGGTCCCCTCCGCCACCTCGATGCGTTCGATGTCGCCGCGGATGACCGCGGTCGGCCACACCGAGGAGAGGGCACCCAGCCGTACCCGCCCGATCACCACGGCCGCCTCGTGCACCCAGGCGTCCCGGGCGACGTCGGGAATGTCCCGGCCGAGTCCCTGAATCACGTGCCAAACCTCCCGGAATGCGCCCTCCTCGCAGGAGAGGCGGGCGAAAGGGCGTACGACCCGATGGTAGGGTTATCGCGTAGCCACTGCACTGCGTCTCTGGGGAGAAAAGATGCGTCGAGGACTAACCATTGCGGCCGCGGTCGTCGCCTCCACCGCGCTGATCGGCATCGGTGCGGGATGCGGTTCGGACGAGTCCGCATCCGTCACTCCCGCGGACGCCACGACCATCGACAACATCGCCGCGCAGACCGACTCCGAGGGCAAGACGGTGTCTGCACCCACCGCGGACAGCGGATCGTCGGCTGCCACCGACTCCCAGGCCCCGGCCCCGGACGGCGGCGAGGGCGAGGCGGCGGCCACCGGTGATGTGGCAGCGGGCAAAACCGTGTTCGAGGCCAACTGTCAGGGATGCCACCCCAACGGCGGCACCGAGGCCGGCGTGGGGCCGCAGCTCAGTGGCATGACACTCGATGCCGCGACGATCAAGATGACCGTGCAGAACGGGCGCGGGGCGATGCCCGCTGGCCTTGTGAGCGGCGCTGACCTGGATAACGTCGTCGCGTACGTCGACAGCATCACGCAGTAGCACCGGATCCCATGGGCCTCGAGCTCGCCACGCACCGCCGGGGCGGGCTCGCGGTCGTCATGCTCAGCGGTGAACTGGACATCTACACCGTGCCCGTCTTCCGGCGCGGGGTCGACGAGGCCGGGTGCACCGGCGTCGTGCTCGACATGCACGAGGTGAAGGTGCTGGACTCCAGCGGCCTCGGGGCCATCATCAGCCTGAAGGGCCGGCTTCCGACGGAGGGCCGTGGCGTGGCGATCGTGGGTGCCACGCCGCAGGTGCTGAGGGTGTTCGACATCACCGGCACCCGGGACTCGTTCGCATTCGCGGATGACCTCGAGTCGCTCGTCGATGGCATGAAGGCCGACCCCGACGCGAGGGGAAACTGACGGGTGCTGGACCTGCGGCTCATCAGGAAGGACCCCGATCGCGTGCGTGCCGCCCTTGCGCGCCGCGGTGGCGCCGCGGACCTCGACGCCCTGATCGCCGTGGACGCCGAGTGCCGGAGCCTGCGTGCCGGCGTGGAGGAGCAGCGTGCGGAATCGGGCCGCATCGCCAAGGAGATCGGAATGGCGAGGAAGTCCGGCGGCGAGGTGCCGCCGGGCCGCGAGGAGGCCGCGCGCGAACTGCGTGACCGCACCGCCGCCGATGAGGAGGTCCTTCGCGCTGCCGAGGAACGACGCAACGCGCTCCTGCTCTCCCTCCCCAATCTCGCCCAGAGCGACGCCCCGGACGGAGGCGAGGACGACGCCCGCGAGCTGCGCACGGTGGGGGAGATCCCGCGCTTCGAGGGAGGCGCGCGCGACCACGTCGAGATCGCCGAGGGCTTCGGCGGCCTCGACCTCGAGCGCGCAGCCCGGACCTCCGGCGCGCGGTTCGCCTACCTCATGGGGCCGCTCGTGCGCCTGCAGATGGCGCTGGTGTCATGGGCCGTGGATCTGGTCGAGGGCGAGGGGTTCACGCCGGTGATCCCGCCCGTGCTGGTGCGCGAGAGCGCGCTGGTGGGCACCGGGTTCTTCCCCGCTGACCGCGCGTCGGTCTATGCGACTGCCGATGACGACCTCTTTCTGGTCGGAACCTCCGAAGTACCACTGGCCGCGCTGCATCAGGACGAGATCCTCGACTCCGACGACCTGCCCCTGCGCTATGCGGGCATCTCATCGTGCTTTCGGCGCGAGGCGGGTGCGGCGGGGCGCGATACGCGCGGGATCTTCCGCGTGCACCAGTTCGACAAGGTCGAGATGTTCTCGTTCACCACGCCCGACCAGTCGGATGACGAGCATCAGCGCATCCTGAACATCGAGGAGCGGATACTGCGCGAGCTGGGAATCCCGTACCGCGTGGTGGACATCGCGGTGGGTGACCTGGGCGCATCCGCGGCCCGCAAGTTCGACTGCGAGGCCTGGATGCCCGGGCAGGAGCGCTACCGCGAGGTCACCTCGTGCTCGAACTGCACCGACTACCAGGCCCGGCGCCTGCGGGCACGCACCAGGCACGGCAAGGAGACCATCCCGGTGCACACGCTCAATGGCACCGCGGTGGCGGTCGGGCGCACGCTCATCGCCATCCTTGAGAACCACCAGCGCCCCGACGGCTCGGTCGAGGTGCCGGAGTGCCTGCGGGCGTTCGGCGCGCCCGAGGTGCTCACGCCGGGCTGAGATGGTTGCGGCGGCCCCATGCGTGGCCGTCCTCGGCCACGTGGAGTGGGTGACCCACGCACTCGGGCCGCCCCCGGCACCGGGCGCCATCGTGGACCTGACGGAGCCGATCACAGAGCCTGCGGGTGGCGCCGGGGTGGCGGCGGCAGCAGCCGCCCGACTGGGGGCACGGGTGAGGTTGTTCACCGCTCTCGGCGACGACCTATCGGCCCGCCGCGCCCGTGACGAGTTGACCGCCCGCGGGGTGGAGCTGCACGCAGCCGCTCGGACCGCGCCGCAGACCCCGGTCCTCTCCATCACGCACGCCGACGCCGAGCGCACCATCCTCGTGGTGGGCGCACGCCTGCAGCCCTCTGCCAGTGATGATCTTCCCTGGACACTGCTCGCGAGGAGCGATGGGGCCTACTACGCGGGCGAGGACCCCGAGGTGCTCGTCCGCGCGCGTGCGGCCCGCCATCTGGTGGTGAGCGCGCGCCGAATGGCGGACATCGTCCGCGCCGGGGTGCGAGCAGAGGTGGTGGTGGGGAGCGCGGACGACCCGGACGAGGACCCATCCGCGCTGCCCGCCGAGCTCATGCCCGACGTCGTGATCCTTACGGATGGCGCGCGTGGAGGGCGGATGATCGCCCGCGGGCGGCCGTCGCGCGACTACACGCCCATCACGCCGCCCGCCCGGGCCATTGACACCTATGGGTGCGGCGACTCGTTTGCCGCAGGCGTCACCACCGGGCTCGCCCGGGGCCTGGCCATCGATGACGCCATCGCGCTGGGTGCACGTATCGGCGCCCTGTGCGCCACGTGGCGCGGCGGGATCGGACCCCGCCCATGAACGGCAACGGGTCCGGACACCAGCAGCGTGCCGAGTCCGGGGGAAGTGAGAACGGCGCCCCCCACGTGGCGTCCACCCGCACGATCGTGCTCGGGGTGGTGCTGGTGGTGGTGCTCGCGGTGGGTCTGGTCCTGCTGCTGGGGAAGGCGGCCGGCTACCGGGAGGTGCTCGATGCGCTGGAGGGCGCGGACGGTGCCTGGCTCATCGCGTGCCTGTTCCTGGAAGCCGCTGCCTATGCGGGCTACGTGGTGTGCATGAGAGCGGTCATCGCCCAGGACAACGGAGTCGAGCTCAGCGGCATGAACGCGACGCGCATGTGGCTCGCGAGCCTCGGCGCCACGCGCATCGTGAGCCCGGCGGGCGCAGGCGGGCTGGCCATCATCTACTGGCTGCTGCGCAGGGCCGGGCTCGCCGTGCGCGACGCCGCCTCGAGGGTCCTGGGATTCAACATCCTCATCTTCGCCTTGTTCGGCATGTGGGCCTTCGCCACATCACTCGTGATCCTCGTGGGCTTCGGCCAAGACGCCCCGCTGGCCATGCTCATGCCGTGGCTGGTGGTTGTGCCCGTGTTCGTGATCGCAGGCATCTGGATCAGCCAGGGGGAGAGGGGGCAGCGCATCGCCGCCGAACCCGCGCGCGGGTGGATGCGCAAGGGGCTGGCCGCTGCGGTGGCGGGCATCATCGTGGCGCGCCATGCGGTGCGCACCCGACCGTCCAACGGACCCGCGATCTGGGGCGGCGTCGTGTACTGGGCGGGCGATGTCCTGTGCCTGTGGGCCGCCCTGCGCGCGATCGGTGCGGAGGTCACGTTGCATGGCGTGGCCCTAGCCTACGCCACGGCGTACATCGCGATGCTGCTGCCCCTTCCGACCGGTGGATACGGCGCAATCGACGCCGCGGCCACGTTCACGCTCACCGTGCTCGGCATCCCGCTCGCCGAGGCCATCGTGGGCGTCGTCGTATGGCGCTTCTTCAACTTCTGGCTGCCGACGATCCCCGCGCTGATCGAGCTTGGGCGCTCGCGCGAACTCGGCAGGCGGCTCGCGCGTGGTGGCGGTGGGCAGCGCCCGGAACCGGCACCGCCCGCGACCTGAGCCGGGTCAGTCGGCGGGCGGCCAAGCCTCGCCGGGGCCGGGCTGCTGCTGCCCTGCCACCAGGATCCTCTGGCGGCCCGGATCCATCGCCTCGTACGGACGCACGACCGGGGCGCGCCAGGTGACGTACGAGGAGCACGCGGCGTCGGCGTCATCGCGGTTCTGGGCGATGGCCTCGGCGAGCGCGTGCGCGTCCCCCAGTCCGATGCCCGACGAGATCCCTGTCTCGGGTCCGAAGAAGTGCGCGGAGTCACCGATCAGCACCACGCCGGGCTTCCACCACTCGGGGGTGGTGAGGAGCTCCGGCTCCGAGTAGCGCACCTGCTCGATGCTCTCGAGCCCCTGTACGCCCAGGCTCGACTCCGGCAGCAGGCGCGACCACATCTCCTTGATGGCATCCAGTCCCGGCGCGAGGGCCTCCTCGGCGCCCACCTTGCTGCACGACCGCCAACCCCCGGAGCCCTGCGGCCACGACAGGTGGCCGATGTGTCCGCCGTCGGACATGTACGCCATCGAGAACGAGGTCTCGGCAGGACTGGTGCTCATCCACCCGAGTTCCGCCTCGGGCAGTTCGGTGAGCACCGCTTCCAGGCCCGCCATGTCGCGCACACGCGACTGCTTGCCATCGCAGGCCACCACCAGGTCGGACGGGATCTCCGTCTCGCCCTCGGGCCCCTCCGCCACGACGCCCGTGACCCGTCCGGAATCGTCGAAGCGCAGTTCCTTCACCGAGTGCTCATACATCACCGGCAGGTCGCGGGCGATGGCGTGAATTACCTTGCCCACCTCTACGCACACGGCCACGGCAGACGATCCCTGAGGAGCGATCTCCCGTCCCTCGGGCCACACCTCGTCGAGCACCCCGATCTCCTTCAGCGGCTCATAGCCCTGGAACCCGAGCATGTAGCCACGTGGGATGTACGCCCCCGCAGGCATCCGCTCGATGATGACCGGCTCGAGTCCGCGCGCCTGAAGCAGCCGCCCCAGGGTCAGCCCCACCATGCCCCCGCCTGCGATAACGACGTTCATGCGGGCATCCTACCGCGTGGCGATGTAGGTCAGGTTCTGCTCGCGGCCTGTGCGGGACCCGTCGCCGAGCCAGCCATCCTGCACGGCCACCATGTGCGCACCCCCCAAGCGGATGGCCGACTCGACGTCGCGACGGGGCAGCCAGTTCATGCGGATGGGGTCGAGCCCGAGGCGCTCGTAGAGAATGCGCTCGGGCACCTGCGCGGCGCGCAGGCCCCGGTATGCACGGCGCCGCCACTGGATGCGCTGGCGCAGGGGCATGGATGCCGGCAGCTGCACCACCATTGCGCCGCCGGGAGCGAGGATGCGGGCCATCTCGCGCAGGTAGGACGAGATCACGGCGCGGTCCGGCACGTGCTGCAGCACGATGAACGACAGCACGAGATCGAATTCCCGGTCGGGGAACGCGGCAAGGTTCGGGGCGTCATTCACTACCCATTCGCATGTCGGGCGGTCGGCGTTCATCTGTCGCGCACGCCCGATCATGGCGGCGCTGATGTCCACCCCCACGCTGCGGTCGAAGAAGGGGGAGAGGCCGCGGGTGATCCGCCCCACCCCGCACCCGAGCTCGAACGAGGCCTGCCGCCTCTGCGCAAGGTCATGCGCGTCGCACTCCGCCAGCACCCGCAACGCGTCACGCTCACCGGTGGCGAGGAACGCGTCGATGTCCCAATCGCCGTGTTTGGAATCGGGCGCGCTGAGGATGGCGTACAGGGGGTCGATCTCCCCGAGGGCTTCCCAGTCCCGCCGGTGGGCGTCCATATCGCTCACGCGCGCACTCTATGCGGAGCCGGGCAGCCCGTGCGTCCGCCATGCGAACGCACGGGCTGCCGGGCCCACGACGGAGGGGGAGGGATTTGAACCCCCGGACCGGGATGACCGGCCAACGGTTTTCAAGACCGCCGCATTCGACCGCTCTGCCACCCCTCCGGCCCGCACGATACCCGCGTACCGATGTGACTACGATGCCGCGCGGAGAGGTGCCTGAGTGGTCGAAAGGGGCCGCCTGCTAAGCGGTTAACCGGGGTTAACCCGGTTCGAGGGTTCAAATCCCTTCCTCTCCGCTCCTCCCACGCGCCGCAGGTGACGTCCCCTGCGGCGCGTGGGCGCGTGGGGCCACCGCGCCATCGGCTACGATCCCGGCGACCGAAGTGAACGGGACCGCTACTCCACATACCGAGCCGTCGTCGTCGCCCGACGACGAGCCGCAGCCTCCGAATAGGCGCGCCCGTTGAGCACCGGGCTGCAGATCGTGCTCCTGTTCCTGCTCGTCGCCTGGAGCGCCTTCTTCGTGGCGGCCGAGTACGCGTTCGTGGCAGCGCGGCCCACACGCATGCGCGAGCTGGCCGAGCAGGGCAGCAAGAGGGCCGCGCGGGTGGCGGCAATCCAGGAGAACCCCACCCGGTTCATCTCGTCCATCCAGGTGGCCATCACGTTCGCCGGCCTGGCCATCGGTGCCGTGGGCGAGCCCGCCGTGCGCGGCCTGGTGGAGGATCTCCTCGAGCCCCTCGGCAGCGCCCTCAGCACCGGCATCATCACGGTCGTCAGCATCGTCATCGGGTTCGCGATCATCATCGCCATCACTGTCGTGCTCGGTGAGATCGTGCCGAAGGCGCTCACCCTCGCGCGCACGGAGTCCATCGCGCTTGCCGTCGTCGGGCCGGTGCGCCTATTCACGGCCATCGTGTACCCATTCGTGTGGCTGCTGGAGCGCCTCTCCGCCGTCACGCTGCGGCTGTTCGGCCTGCGCGGTGACATCCGGATGGGCAGGAGCCATACGGAAGAGGAACTCCGGATGATCCTCGCGGCCTCCTTCGAAGAGGGCGTGCTGGAGGCCGAGGAGTCGGAGATGCTCTCACGCGTGTTCGACTTCGCCGACACCGAGGTGCGCCAGGTGATGGTGCCCCGGCCGGATGTTGTGCTGCTGCCCATCACGGCCACCGTCGCGGAGGCCGCCGCGATCGTGGAGAGTCACCCCTACACGCGCTACCCCGTGTACGGGGATGACCCCGACGACATCCGCGGCGTCATCCACATCCGCCAGCTGTTCGAGGCCGCGACCGGGGGTGACACCGGTGCGTGGATCGGCGACCTGATCCGCGACGTCCAGCGCGTGCCGGAGACCAAGCCTCTGGATGACCTCCTCGTGGACTTCCGCCGGACCCGCAGCCACCTCGCCGTGGTGGTGGACGAATACGGCTCCCTGGCGGGCGTTGCCACGCTCGAGGATCTCGTGGAGGAGGTGATGGGGGAGATCGATGATGAGTTCGATACCCCAGCCCGTGACATCGTGCGCACGGGTGGCGGGCAGGCGCTGGTGACGGGCTCCGTGACGCTGGAGGACTTCAACGACGCCTTCGGCTGCGAGATCGACGACGAGGACTACAACACCGTCGGAGGCGCGGTCTTCCACGCGATCGGGCGGGTGCCTGAGGAGGGCGACTCCGTCACCGCGCATGGCCTGCAATTCACGGTCCTCGAGATGGACGGTTCGCGCATATCGCGCGTGCGGGTGGACCCCGGTGCCCACGGCATCGCGGACGCCGGCCCCGCAACGGTGGCCGACCATGGCGATGCTCGCCCGCTCTGATACGGTGCCCGCCGCATCGCACGCGGTGCATCAGCGCCAGTAGCTCAGTCGGATAGAGCGTCGGTCTACGAAACCGAAGGTCCCAGGTTCGAATCCTGGCTGGCGCGTTTTCGGGACCCCGCATCGCAGTCGCGGTTTGGAGAGTACTGATGGGCTTCCTGAGGCGGGCGGAAAGGACGTCTCCAGACGGCTGCGTGTGTCGGCTGCCTGTACATCTGCGCCGAGATCGCTTCCGGGCGCTTCTAAACCCCGACTGAGGATTTCCAGTGCCGGAAGGTCCAGCGCACGGTGCTCAGCTGGGTCCGCCCGGAAGGCCCACCCATCCATCTGCGCGCGACCTGTGCATGTCCGGTCCGGTCAGTAGCGTCGCGTCTCAAACGTTGCCCGAGAGAGGATCGAGATGACTAGAAGGCTGGTCGGATGTCTCGCGGTTGGAAGTATTGCGCTCGCCGCGCCAGCGTTGGCGCTAGGTGAGCGCCAGCTAAATCCCCCGACGGACGCGACGCCACCGTGCAGCTCCGTGCTTTACATCCATTCGGAGATGGACGGACCGTACGCCGTGTTGACGACGCCAGGGCAAGGTTGCTTCGGTCCATCCCGGACAACCAACATCTTGCCCGGCGGGTTTTGGGAAAGGGGTCCATTCCCGACCTACATCACGCGGGAACCCCTTGTTCTGGGGCTCAGAGGGCCAACTGGAGAATGGACCAGTCCTTGGAATCTCTTCGGAGGAAGCGATTTCAACGGAGGGCAGCCAGACGAGGATAAGTGGAACCTTTGCGGGATCCTCAACCCAGAGGCCCCCGCCTATTGCTCGTCAGACCAAGCTCCGGTCGAGAGCACAACGCTGTATGTCGTTACCGAGACAGGGGCCGTGGTGAGCTCATGGCCGGCGCAGCGTTTCGCCGTTACTGTCGGTTATGAGGGGTGGGGCCACTACGTGACCAAGGTCGCGAGCGCCGAGGCCGGGAGTTACACCCTGATGATCGGCAGCGACCAAGCCAAGTATCCGATTGCGAACTTGCGCGTGGTGCGGTCGTTCGGCGAGTCGGATGTCGAGCCCGCACCTCCGGGGACCCCCGATGCCATCCTGCCCGACGACCCAACGATGATTTCCAATGACCAGACGCCGGCACCTGTCACCCGCGACAAGCCGGTGTATTTCTCGATTCCGGCCACTGACAACGGGAAGTCCGCCCGAGGTGCCTGCGAATGGCGGGGAAAGAAGGTGGCCTGCGTGACAGAGACGAGCCCGGTGGCAGGGTTCACCGGCACCTACACGCTGAAGGCCAACCTGTCAGGGACCAAGAAGAAGATGAAGGGCGCCTGCCAGTGGACAGACACCAATCCGCAGTGCCGTGTCTGGCTTACCGAGAAGGGGAGTTGGCGGCTCACATGGGGTGCCGGTGAGAAGAGCTTCGCACGGACTGTCGTTGTGAAGTAGGTGGCCAGCGGGCAACGAGGGCGACCTGGTTAGCCGCCATCCGCCCTCGTTGCCCAGGCTGCCGTCCCCTGCCGAGACATACGTGTCAAAAGCGCGTTCGTCCGCCGGGCGTCCGCTTGGAGGTAGACGCGAGAGACGGGCCAGCCCGGCCGACACCTGCGCGGGAATCGCATCGTGTCCGCGCCCGGCGTCGTTGTTGGAGTGTCGCGCAGTTGTGCACGGGGCTACGACACGGACGGCACAGGTTCGAATCCTGACCGGTGCGCTCACATCTCGGCCGGATCGTGACTGAGGGGTAACGTGGCGTAGATCTTTCGTCATCGATCGGAGAGCCCATGAAGATTCACCCTGTCGCCATCGCCGCTCTCGCGGCAGCTGGCACCGCAGCCGCCATCGTTGTCACGGGCGCAAGCGGTCAGTCAACCTCGTCGAGCTCAAGCCAGCAGTTGATCATCAATCAGCGGATCTCGCAGGCCGCCGTCCGACGCTCCAACACCGCCCTCAACTACCTCAAGGCGGTCCGGTCCACTACTAACGACACGGCGAACGGCATCAGCGCCGACAACCCCGTTGGCGTCCAGTCGCCCACCGGTACAGGATGGCTTGGATCCCAGATCTCATCCGGTACGTACTACGCACGGGTCAACGCCGATGGGACACTCGCCGGGGGCAGCACCGGCGTCACGACGGGACGCAACGCCGCCGGCCAGTACGTCGTCAACTACCCGGTTGACGTCTCCACTTGCACCTACAGCGCCACCTCGCTGCAGGCCTTCGAATGGCCTGCCATTCAGAACGTCCCCGGCCAGGCGCAGCAACTCGTCGTGGACATGTATGGGGTCTCGGGGAACCCCGCCACGACCAAGGGCGGCCAGACCGGACCGTTCCACCTCATCGTCTACTGCTGATCCGGCAACGGGGCGGGTGGGCGCATGCCCACCCGCCCCGCCGGCCCGCGCGTGCAGGGGGATAATGTCGGCGTGCTCCGCCTCCTCACCCCGGGACTCCTCGGCACAGTCTGCTGCTTTGCTGCTCCCCTCGCGGGCGCGCCGGTTATCGCATGGGATCTGGTCGACAGCCGTCCGCACGACGCATCGGCCTATACGCAAGGCCTGGTCGCCCATGCGGGAGTGCTGATCGAGAGCACGGGTGATTGCTGTGATCCAAAGCGCGCAGAGTCGTCCGTCCGCCGGGTGGACGCCAGGACCGGACGCGTCCTGGCCCGGCGCACTATCCGCGCGCCGATCTTCGCGGAAGGGATCACTGTGCTCCGTGGGAGCGCGTGGCAGCTCACGTGGAAGGATCGGGTGGCCTACCGGGTCAACCCGCGCACGCTCCGGCAGGTCGCGCGGCGCCCGTACCCATTTCAGGGGTGGGGTGTCACAACCGATGGGCGGCGCCTGATCGCGAGCGACGGTACCGCGCGGCTCCGCTGGCTCGATGCGCCGCGCCTGCGGGTGCGCCGGTCGGTGGTGGTCCGAGATGGTGCCCGAGCAGTGCGCAGGCTCAACGAGCTTGAGTGGATCAGGGGCGTGATCTGGGCGAACGTGTGGCGCGACGATCGCATCGCGCTGATCGCGCCCCGTACCGGTCGGGTGCGGGCCTGGCTGGACATGTCATCACTGCGTGCGCGGATCGGCGAGGGGGGGGAGGTGCTCAACGGCATCGCCCGCGACCCGGTAACCGGCCACGTGATCATCACCGGAAAGAACTGGGACCGCATGTTCGTGATCAGGCTAAGGCAGCGAATACCGGCGTAGACGTGGCTGTGTTGCCGCTGGCGTTGCCACTGGCGATGCTGGAGGGTCCCCCTCCAGCCGGCCTGGACACCGAACCCGACAGCCATGGGGCGCAGTGAGGTGGGTGGGAAGGCTCGAGGCTCGGAGCCCCCCAGCTTCTCCTGCCCATAGCTGTCGGCAAGATGGGGGGAGATGAGACGCCCGGAGGGACCTCCGGCCGCGTAGGTCACTGCCGCCACACCCGCTGCCCTTACGGTGTCTCGGTCTACGTTGGTGATGAGGGTGTCACGCGTAGGGGAACACCACGACCGGTCCCTGCCGTTTACTCGAACCCGCGCCAGCCAGTCCCGGTCTATGCGCCTCTCGCTCGCAGTGACCCCTACGACTCTCGTCGCCGGCCAGGAACTTGCCCGCCTACGTCTTGCAAAGACACAGGACACATGGTTTCTTAGGACCGTGAGTTGGAGGTCCCTCCTCGGCGGTCGTGGGTCAGGCTTGAAGCGGCTCGCCAGCGCGCTTGTCGTTATTGCCGTTGCCCCGGCTGTGGGGTCCGCGAGCGTCACGG
>Ga0255767_1003280_pt1 | contig 13774 bp, 6 predicted proteins | sample 071ome_24_FD_179967 | JGI IMG/M metagenome (GOLD analysis project Ga0255767, IMG submission 179967) | Coastal salt marsh microbial communities from the Groves Creek Marsh, Skidaway Island, Georgia - 071402CT metaG (version 2) | ecosystem: Environmental > Aquatic > Marine > Intertidal zone > Salt...
ATCAAAAACCCCTGGTCTTCTCTGCTTGTATTGGATTTGTTTGAGAATTCCTTTTTCTCCAACGATCAAAAGCAAGGAGGACTGCCTTACGACATCCGTCACAAGCAAAGCACTCATGATGTGGTTTCCCTCTTTTCGATACTTGCAAAGGGCGTCGGCCAATGTCTCCTGTTGTTTCCAGAATGTTTCAAAACCGATTTCCTCGATTTGGGCTACACTGAAAGTGCCTCCCGCCTCTTCATAAACCTTGCAATCATTGACAATGGCTTTTTCCGGATAGCCCTGCTTTAGAACCGAACCAGACTCAAACAAGCTCTCAGTAAATGACGTCGCCTCAATGCCAGTCAAAGCCTCGAGGTGCTTGAGCATCCTCGCGTCGAGATCTGTAGCTGTGGGCGAAGTCAGGTTCAGGGTATCGGAGATGATTCCTGAAAGCAGCAAACCTCCTATTTCCTTGGGGATTTTAACCTCATGCTGCAGGAACATTTCCGTGATAATCGTGCAGGTACTGCCCACGGGACGATTGATGAAAAGAATCGGTTGTTGGGTTGTCATGGAGCCGATCCGGTGATGATCGACAATTTCGATGATTTCGACTTGATCGGCTCCTTCGACTGCCTGCGATAGTTCATTATGGTCGACCAAAATCAGTTGTCGTTCTACTGGCTTGACAAAATCTGTTTTGGAAAGAATTCCAACCATGCGCTGATGCGCGTCCTGAACCGGGAAAGCCTGAAATTGGGAAGAAATGGCCAAATTCCGGATGCGTGCCAGCGGCTCATCTTCATTGAAGTGCAGAAAGTGCTCATTCCTGAGGTGCTTTACCGGGATAGCTGCTCGGCAAAGCATGGCGGTGGTTGTCGAATCGTGTTCTGAGCGAAGAATGGAAACACCTTTTGAGAGGGCTAGATCACGTATGGCATGGCTAACACTCAGACCGCCCGTGACCACCATCACCCGAATCTGATGATCAATGGCAACCCGCTGAATATCCTCCCTGTCTCCGACCACCAGCAGAAGTCTATTAGGGTCATACTGCCCCAGCCGCTGCTCAAAAGAATCCAATTTCATGGCACCAATCATCAGGGTCAATTCTTCTTCCTGATCTGGGCGGAGCAAGGATGCAGTGCTGGATTTGAGCGTCCTAGCCAATTGCTTAAGAGTGCATCGAATGTTGCGTGTTTCGCGCAGGCGAGATGGAGAGGGAGAAAAGAACCTGCTCATCTTAAAGACCGATACCAGGCCTTGACAGGAAAGCTCGCCGTCCACAATGGGAAGCGTTCGGATATTGAATTGATCCATGATTTCCAGGGCTTCACAGGCACTGGTATCGGGGGCGACCTGGATGACCTGGGGCTGCATGACATCTCGTACTCTGGGTCGCACATCAGCCACGAACCGCGGAGGGGCTACCCCGAATTTACTCAGGACAAACTCAATCCGATCATTGATGTCTCCACATCTGGCAGCGATGGCATTTGGCATACCGATTTGGCGTTTGAAGTGAGCATAGGCAATGGCAGAGCAAATACTGTCCATGTCTGGGTTGCGGTGTCCGATGATGAGTAACTCTTTCACTTTTTATCCAAGAAGGTGTCGGATGCCCTGGTTTACCTTTTGTCTGCAGTAGTTGGCAATCCAGTGATTATAGCTTAGCATAGGGTGAAAATGAGTCACGCCACCAATTGCATCAAGTTGAGCAGGGATTGTGCATCGGTTCGGATCCCTTCCGGTGAAGCCTATCAGCTTGCTTCCGGCACTGAAGTTTTTCTCTCCCAGGAGTTGGGAGGAAGTTTCACCGTACGCACTGACCAAGGGCTTTTTCGCATTGAGGCCAAGGACGGCGATGCCTTGGGCCGTGCGAATGAGGATGTTTCTGGTCACTCTCAGGCCGGAGCTGATCAGGATCGACCTTTCACTGAAGCTTTGGCCTGGGAGGCCCTTCGCACCTGCTTTGATCCCGAAATACCGGTGAACATCGTCGATTTGGGCCTTATTTACGATATGCGATCCGAAGCGAGGCAAGATGGCCTTCAAAGGGTTGAAGTCAAGATGACCCTCACAGCCCCTGGATGCGGTATGGGGCCTGTCATCGCTGGCGATGCGCAAGAGAAGCTTCTCAATGTGCCAGGAGTGGGAGAGGCGACTGTTGAGATCGTCTGGGATCCACCCTGGCATCAATCCATGATTACCCCTGAGGGTAAAAAAGCTTTGGGCCTTTGAGTGTTGCGGTAAAAAGTCTTTTCAAGAAGCCGTGAGAGCGATATTTTCCGCTTTCCGGTCCACCGGTGGACCACGCTCGGGATTTCGAGTGTCTTCTCTGACCCCAATTCAGACCCTGCATCCTGAAGAAGCTTGGATGCGTTTCTGAAATGCTTGTGTGGGAAGCACCGCGGTGCCTTTGAATTTAAGGCTTAGGATGGATACGACAATCAGATGAAAAGTTACGACATTGCAGTCATTGGAGGTGATGGAACGGGACCAGAAGTGGTCAGAGAATCCATCAAGGTTTTGGATGCGGCAGGCGCCAAATTTGGTTTTAAGCTCAACTACACGGATTTTGATTTCGGTGGAGACCGCTACATTCGAACCAACGAGGCTTTGCCTGATAGCGCTGCTGACGACCTGAGGCAATTTCCTGCCATTCTATTGGGAGCCATTGGGCACCCTGATGTGAAGCCGGGCATTCTCGAAAAGGGTATTTTGCTGAGGTTGAGATTTGAACTGGAGCAATACATCAACCTAAGGCCTGTCAAACTTTACGATGAGCGTTTTTGCCCCCTGAAGGACAAGAAACCAGAGCATGTTGATTTTGTGGTGGTTCGAGAAAACAATGAGGGCCTCTACACCGGCTCGGGAGGGTTTGTCTTCAAAAACACCCCCAATGAGGTGGCGATTCAGGAAAGCGTGAACACCCGCCGTGGCGTGGAACGATGCCTTCGCTATGCTTTTGATTACACTCAGCGACGCAACAAAGATAAGAAATTAACCCTGTGCGGCAAGACCAACGTGTTGACCTTTGCTTTCGACCTTTGGGAGCGTGCTTTCCACGAAATAGGTCAAAAGGACTTCCCGGACATCACGCGTGATTATGCCCACGTGGACGCCACCACCATGTGGTTCGTCAAGAACCCCGAGTGGTTTGATGTGATTGTCACCGACAACATGTTCGGAGACATCATTACCGACCTTGGTGCCATGGTGCAGGGCGGGATGGGGATTGCGGCAGGCGGAAACATCAATCCTGAAGGTACCAGCATGTTTGAGCCAATCGGCGGAAGTGCTCCCAAATACACGGGGCAAAATGTCATCAATCCTCTGGCTGCCATTTGTGCCGGACAAATGATGCTGGATCATCTGGGTGAGCGCGAGGCGGCCGCTGCCATCGAAAAAACGGTCATTCGAGTGACCAACGAGAATATCAAGGATCTTGGAGCCGGTCGCATGGGCTATTCGACTTCCGAGGTGGGGGATCTTGTTGCCAGCAGTCTTTGAGGCAGGTGGTGAGCTCACCTGACGCAAACTTCTCCAACGCATTCTATACAAGCCGAAGAACGATCGTTCTTCGGCTTTTTATGTGATCCCTTTTTTTGACTTTTTCGCCCTTGTTGTGGAGGCGATCAGGCCTCGGAGCTGGTTATGTGCACTGGGCATGGCGCATTGACTCAGCTCGCTCCTGGAGACCCATTTGTATTCAGCATTGGGTTCAAAGGCTTTGGGGACCTTTACCCTGAAGCAATAGAGGGTGTAACGATACCGCGTAATGCTGTGCCGTATGTGGGTCCAAGGGGTAGGGGTTTGCCCAATCAGTCCGAGGCGGGCTTTGAGGATTCTGCTCACTGCGGTAGCTGTGGGTTCGCATGGTTTCTTGTTGGATTCCAGAGGGTGACTGAAAAATTCCCAAAGGCCTCCGTTGACATCCTCTTCCTTCTGTTGGGTTAAGAGAACCTTTCTTCCGCACTCAATCAAAATGACCACTCGAGCTCGCTGGATGCTGGCCTCGCGCTTGGGTTTGTTGGGTAAATCCGAGACCGCATCGGCATTCAGGGCATTACACGATGATGAAATCGGACAGGCATCGCACTTGGCGAGCTTTCCAGGAAGGCATATCAGTGCCCCTAATTCCATGATCGATTGATTCAAGTGACTGCAAGCGTTTCTGGGTCGCGGTTTGAGACCATGAGCTGCACGAACCCACTCATCTGCTGTTTTCCATAGTTGAGCGGTGATGCGAGGTTCCTTGATGTTTCCTGTCACATAACCATGACGGCTCAGGACTCGAATCACATTGCCATCGAGGATGGGTCTGGGCTGATCCATGGCAATGCTGGCAATTGCGCCCGCAGTGTAGGGGCCGATACCCGGTAAATTTAAAATGGCATCATGTTCGGTGGGGAATTGACCCTGGTGATGATGAACCAACGTCTGAGCCGCTTTCATGATTCCTCGGGCTCGACGGTAATAACCAAGACCTTCCCAGCATTTGAGGACGGATGCCTCACTTGCCTTGGCCAGGCTTGAGACATCAGGGAAATGATCCATCCATCGATTCCAGTAGGGGATTACCGTCGCAACTTGTGTTTGCTGCAGCATGATTTCGGATATCCAGATGGCATACGGATCTTTTGTCTCGCGCCAGGGAAGCGCGCGGGCATTTTGCTGATACCACGCAAGCAGGGGGCGGATAACCGATTCGTTCAGGGTGAGATTTGCCTTTTGCGTTTTGCCCATTTACCTTTTGGATTGGATGGAGCCCAAAGCCAAGACGAGCTATACCTGCAAACTGACCGCTGAGCAAGGCGATCAGCTTCGTCGACTACTCGATTCCAAAGGATACAGTTTTCGAGAGATTCCTCATGCGCTTTTTGCCGCTCAACAGGAGAAACTCAACGTGGTTTTTTACCACACGGGAAAACTGGTGGTGCAAGGTAAGGAGACTGAAGCCTTCGTGAAGTTCTTATTGGAGCCTGAAATCCTTGGAGAAGCACGAATGGGATATGAGCATGTTCTCGATCCAACCCTCCTGGATCCAAGGATCGGTATTGATGAAAGTGGGAAAGGGGATTACTTCGGGCCGTTATGCGTGGCTGGTGTCTACGTGAATGCATCGATCATTCCCCTTTTTGAGGACGCTGGCCTCATGGACTCCAAAAAAATATCCAGTGACCGTCGCATTGCACAGCTTGCGGAGATAATTCGCAAAACCCCCGGATGTCTCTATACCGTCATTCCCATTGGCCCTGAGGCCTACAACCGCTTGCATCTGAAAATGCGGACTGTCAATGCCCTGCTTGCCTGGGGGCATGCACGCGCCATTGAAAATCTGATGGAGCGCAAAAATTTCATGAATCCGCCTCCAGTGAGGGCCATCAGTGATCAGTTTGCGCGTTCAAAGTCCACAGTCGCCAGAGCTCTTATGTCTGAAGGGCGAGAGATTGAATTGGTTCAAAAGCATAAGGCAGAAGAGGATATAGCTGTGGCAGCAGCCTCCATTTTGGCTCGAGACGCTTTTGTGACCCGGTTGGCCCAGATGGGCAGTGAGATGGGAATGACTCTACCCAAAGGTGCGGGCCCCAAGGTGGTGGAAGTTGCGAGAAAAATTTTCCATACCTTTGGTAATGAATGCTTAAAGAAAAATGTGAAGATCCATTTCAAGACGACTCGGGTGGTCACAGAGAATGATTGATCACTTCGCCTCCCTTACCAGCCCCTTTGGATAGAGGGGTGTGATTTCTTTAAGTCATTGTTAAAGAATAGCTCGTAACTAATGAGGTCCATGGACCCTCATGTAATTGACCTCATCATTTGCAGTTTTGCTTGATTTTTGCCCCTTGATCTCCATCATTTACCGACCTTCATTGTGCACCGACCAGCAATTGGCTTGGGGACACGGTTCGTTCTCAGGGGTTGATGTGTTGTTGCTCGTGATGGTTTGATCAAAACCAAGTCAAGCATATGAAAAACCGTTTATTGACGCTCTTGCTGGGTTGCCTGTGCAGTATTGCCCAGGCCCAGCTTAGCGATGTAACACAGCCGGGCGACACCATTGTCGCCACATCGGGCAACAGCCCGGGATCGGAAGGCGTGACCAACGCCATAGATAACGCAGACACCAAGTATCTGAACTTTGACATCACCGACACCGGTTTTACGGTGACCCCCTCCATTGGGTTAACGGTCGTTAAAGGTCTATCACTAACCTCTGCAAATGATGCTCCTGACCGTGATCCGACAACCTATTTGCTGGAGGGTTCATACGATGGAGAAAACTTCGTTGAGATTTCTTCGGGCGATGTGGCCGGTTTTCCGACCCGCTTTCACACGAACTACGTCTTCTTCGATAACGCTGTCCCTTTCTCCACCTACCGACTGATTTTCCCCACTGTAGGTGGCAGTAGCTGCTGTATGCAGATTGCAGAAGTGGAGTTCCTTGGAGCTTCAGCTCCAGGAGATGTGACCCAGCCTGGTGATGCCGTGGTGGCGACTTCCGGAAACAGTCCTGGTTCGGAAGGTGTGGGCAACGCGATCGATAACGCTGACACGAAGTATCTGAACTTTGACATCAGTAATACCGGGTTCACCGTCAGCCCTTCTGTGGGGATGACTCTGGTAACTGGATTGTCCCTTAAGTCAGCCAATGATGCACCTGATCGTGATCCGATTACTTATCTGTTGGAGGGTTCTTACGATGGTGAAAACTTCACTGAAATCTCCTCGGGTGATGTGGCCGACTTCCCTAATCGCTTTGACACAAATTATATCTTTTTTGAAAACAGCATTCCTTACCCCACGTATCGTCTGCTGTTTCCTACGGTTGACGGCAGCAGCTGCTGTATGCAGATCGCTGAAGTGGAATTCCTCGGAACCCAGGCCCCGGGCGATGTGACCCAGCCAGGTGATGAGATCATCGCAACCTCAGGCAATAGCCCTGGCTCTGAGGGTGTGACTAACGCCATTGACAACGCGGATACAAAGTATCTCAACTTTGATATCAGCAACACTGGCTTTACCGTTTTTCCTTCGGTCGGTCTAACAATCGTTAATGGTATTTCGCTAAAAGCAGCCAATGACGCTCCTGATCGTGACCCGATTACCTATCTGTTGGAGGGAACTTATGACGGGGAAAACTTCACTGAAATTTCCTCAGGTGACGTGTCGGACATGCCTAACCGCTTCGATAGTACCTATATTTATTTTGATAATAGCGTGGCTTTCAGCGGTTATCGCCTGATTTTCCCTACGGTTGACGGCAGCAGTTGCTGTATGCAGATCGCTGAGGTCGAGTTCCTGGGAGTTCAGCTCCCTGGTGATGCGACCCAGCCAGGGGACGCTATCATCGCTACCTCCGATAACAGTCCTGGTTCTGAAGGCGTCGGCAATGCCATTGACAACGCCGATACCAAGTATCTGAACTTTGATATTAGCAACACAGGTTTCACGGTCACACCTTCGGTTGGCTTGACTGAAATTATTGGTATGTCTCTCAAGTCTGCCAACGATGCTCCTGATCGTGACCCCATGACTTATTTGCTGGAAGGTTCTTATGATGGAGAAAATTTCACGGAGATTTCCTCTGGTGATGTGGCTGACTTCCCAACCCGTTTCCACACCAATTACATCTTCTTCGACAACACGACTCCCTATCTGACTTACCGTTTGCTCTTCCCTACGGTAGACGGCAGCAGCTGCTGTATGCAGATTGCTGAGGTCGAATTGTTCCCTCGCCCAGGCGGCAGTTGTGCAGATTACAATGCTGTTTCTGAAGGTCTAATTACTCAGCATCCTTCGGACACTCCAGTTTTGGCTGGCTCCACCGCTGCGATCAATGTGATCCCCTCTGGCCCTTGGAACGTTCAATGGCTCAAGAAAGCTCCGGGTGAAGATGCCTTCGTTGAAGTGGATGGCGCAACCAGTGCCACGCTTGAAGTTAAGAATGCTTCTGCGGACATGGATGGAACCGTCTTCCAAGCCCGCGTCTCCACCTCTGATTGTGATGCTCAACTTTCTGAAGAAATCACCCTGAGCATCTTTACGCCTTCAGCCACTACCAGTGTTGGCTTTAGCTTCCGGGGTAGTGGTGCGAATGGTGCCCCTACCAATATGGCAGGTGACGACATTGCAGGTGCTCATGCTCAAGCCTACTGGAACAATCTGGATGGTGGTTCCGGGGACTCCGGAGCAGGTGTCTACGATCCTGAAGCGGGAGCCTCTGAAGGCACTGCAGTGGATAGCAACAATGAGGCTACCAGCGTGGGTCTTGAATTCACCACCAGTGGAACTTGGGGTGCTGGCAGTCGTACTTCCAGCGGGACTGGGCGCATGCTCAATGGTTATGTGCGAACCTACGGAAGCTACGAGAATGACGATCCCGCAGAATTGGTCGTTTACGGGCTCCCTGCCGGAACGCACTCCCTGCTGGTCTACACCGTGCAGGCTCCTCTGGAGTTCTACGACTTGGATATCGAAGTGGAAGATGCCAACGGTACCCACAAGCGTTTCAGCCGTCCTCAGAACTCGGATGAGTACAATCCATCTCCCGACTGGGTGGTGGTTACTGCGGAAAGCGCTTCGGATCGCTCCATCGGTAACATGCTCCGCTTTGACAACCTCTCTCCTTCCAACGGCGAGGTGATCATCCGTGGATTCACACCTTCCGGCCAGAATGTTGGCCCTGGTGTCAATGGTATTCAGGTGTTGTTGAACACTGACAACGCGGACACCTTGCCTTCCATTACCGCCAACCCTGTATCCACCAATGGTGTAGTCGGTGGCGGTCTGGAACTCAACGTGGGTGTTTCAGGCGATAACTTGCAGATCCAATGGTATCGAAATGGCCAGGCGATTGATGGAGCCAACAGTGCTCGTTTCATCATCGGTGAGCTCACCGCTGAGGATGCAGGAGCTTACTCCGTTGGCATCAGCAACGGTGCAGGTCGTATTGCCAGTAAGAATGCTGTGGTCGACGTGCTGAGTTCCAGTGCTGTTTCCGAAGGTCTGGTAGTTCACTTGCCCTTTGATGGAAACGCCAATGCTGCGAAGGGCACCAATGGACAGACCAAAAATGGTGCTGGATTCGGAAGCGGCAAGATTGGACAAGCCGTTGAGTTGGATGGAACCGACGATTGGGTCTATGTGCCTGACTACGCAAAGGTTTCTGAAGCAACTACCGTTTCAGCATGGATCAACTCCTCTGACGGTTTCTTCGGGCCGATCATTCGTAACTGGGTTCAGGAGCTGGGTGATGGTCGTTTTGGTCAGTTCATGATCGACATTCCATTCCCTGACGACGCAGCTAGTCCGCTGGCTGTCGGACGTTTGTCTGTTGGACCTAACGAACCTGTTGCTAGCCATCCAATAAGCACAAGTGATGGCGGCGCCTGGCATCACATCGCCATGACGGCCAACGGAAGAACCATTACTCTCTACTGGAATGGCGAAGCTGTTGCTGCATCCGATTATCTGAACAACATCAACGAGCCTTCCTTCTCATGGTTGGCTATTGGTGCGGATGTCGGTCTGGAGGTTGATGCAGATGATAACCCTGATGTCTCATCCGAGCCCATGATGCGTGATGGAAGCTACCCATTCCGAGGTAGCATCGATGATGTTGCCATCTGGAGTCGTAGTTTGAGCGGTCCTGAAATTGCTGCGGTTTATGCTGGTGGTAACGCCGGTAACAATGCCGCCTCAGTGGATCCTGTGCTCAGCACCGAGCCTCATCCTGATGCTCCTAAACCTGTCACCCTGGTGGCTGAAGGCAGTGCCTCCGAACCCACCGTGGTGGACTTCGGTGCGTTGGATGGAGATGCGAGCTATGTGTTCTACTTCACAGCTATCAAAGGTGGAGCTTCGACTGCCATTGCTGGTGACGATGCCTTTGCCATTAAGTTGGACCAATGGAATGAACAAGGCTTGTTCGGTACCACCCAATTTGGTGTGGCCGATAATCTGTTCTCCGCAGTTGACGGGCAGAGCGTGGCTTCAGTCTTCGACACTTCTGTTCACACGGTTTTCGTGAGCGATAGTGCCGCTGGAGAGACCCATCTCTACATCAATGGTGTCCTTTCTGGAACCTGGGGTGGAAGCATCCCTCTCTCAGGTCAGGCCAAGGTCATGGGTGCCCGCCTCGAGCAGGCCACCGATCACATGGCTGCAGGTTCCACCATGCATGCTTGGGCCACTTACAGTGGTAAGCTCAGCGCTGGCGAAATCCAGAGCCTGTATGCCAATCGTCCTGAAGTGGTGGACGGCCCATCGGTGGCCATCCTCTCGCTGGATGGAGTCCCTGCTGAAGGTTCCGGTCTCGACGGCCGTTACTGGCAAGCTGAACCTAAGGGTGTCGGCAGTTTGGCTGAGGTTGGTCAAGGTATCATTGATAACACTCGCCCAGTGGGTGTATTCACTGCGACCGGTTTGAACTACCAAGGAAGCACCGACATCACCCCAGTCCGCGAATGGCTGGGTGCGGATGGCGATTCCTACGTGGGTGGTGAAGGCGACATGAACGATGGTCTACTGAGCTTCACCGGTTATGTGCGTATCGATAACCCCGGTGAAGTAGCGATCCGCTCGGAATCCGATGACGGTTCCAAAGTCTGGATTGCCGGCGAGTTGGTTGTGGATAACGATGGAAGTCATGGCGCTCCTGGTCCCGCACCAGACGGTAGCTACAACTTCACAGCACCCGGTCTCTATCCAATTGAGATCCAGTGGTTCAACGGTAACTGGACGAATGATGCCGGTGAGCATGGTGGTGCCAACCTCCGAGTGCTGGCTGGTGGCGATGATGTCCCAGGGGCCATCCTCTACGGTGCCGCTGATGTGGCTGCAGCCTCCATTGCTGCTTCTTCCGCAGCTGATGAGGTTGGAGATGCAGGTCTTCACGCTGCTTACTGGACCACAGGTCCTAAGGGAATGCAGTTTGGTGAAGACGCCCAAGGAAACATCTTCAGCTTTGTCCCTGGAGACGACCACGGCCTGGCATTGATGGAAACCAACCCACAAGGGCGCTTCATCTCCACCAACGTCAACTACTCGGGCACGGACATTTCACCCATTCTGGAATGGTTGGGTGACGATGCCGGGTCCTTTGTTGGAACCGAAGGGGAGCTGAACGACGGTTTGATTCAGTTCAAGGGCTACGTTGCGATCGACGAAGCTGGTTTGCATACCTTCCGCAGCGCATCGGATGATGGTTCTGTGGTGTTTGTTGGCAATCAAGTGGTGGTTAACAACGATGGTGGACATGGTGCCCCTGGCCCTGCGCCAGACGGAAGCGCCTTCTTCCCAGCCGCAGGCCTGTATCCGATCGAAGTGGCTTGGTTCAACGGTAACTGGACCAATGACGCTGGTGATCATGGCGGTGCCAACATTGACCTGACCATGGACGGCGAAAGCATTGCTGGATCGATCTTCCAGCCAGTGGGTGGTCTACCAGCTGTCTCTGCTGGTGGTATTAGCTCCGTGGCCCTCTCTGAGGGTAATGTGGTCATCGAATACAGTGGAACGCTCAAGAGCGCCGATGTAGTGACCGGTCCTTACAGTGCAGTGGATGGTGCTTCCTCGCCATACTCTGTTCCAGCTGCCAAGGCTGCTGAGTTCTTCATCGCTGAATAAGCGATTTAAAACTTACTGAAAATCACAAGGCCGGGTTCTTCGGAACCCGGCCTTCTTTTTGCCGCATGGGTTTTCAATCCACCTCCCGACCAACAGGGCATGCACCTGCCATTACGATTCAAAATGTGGTGATCAATTTTGATCTATCGTTTCCTCGAGTTTTGTGCCAATTTTTGAGCCGGTGGCTCGAAGTCTTTCTCATCGTGGAAGTGACTCATGTTTGATTTGATCAAATTCATATTCTCCCACTCCATCCAGCGCAGGTTGTGGATGATTTGCGCCTTATGGACTTGCTGTCAGGACGTTGTGGCGGAGCTTCAATGGGATCTCACGACCCTGAAAACTGAGGCAGCCCATGGGAGTGAGCAGGCCGCGATGACTTTTACCTTTTCCAATCCCACACCGGCTTCGATAGATATCGAGTCCCTCGAGATTCATTGCGGTTGTGTGAAGGTCAGACACCCTGAATTACCCTGGACCATTCTTCCAGGCACGATGCACTCCTTACCCGTGGAACTGAACATACGAGGCAAAAAGGGACTTTTCCATCAGGATTTTGTCGTCATGACTTCTGCAGGAAAGGTTACGCTTATTGTGGAGGTGGATATTGAAGACCCGGTGCGGCGTCCGATGAGCAAAGAAGAACGACTGCGCAACAAGCAATCTGCCATGGAAGATGCCCGCGCTATTTTTAAAGGGGAATGTGCTTCGTGTCATGCCTTGCCCACCAAAGGTCAATACGGACCGACACTCTATGATGCTGCCTGCGGCATCTGTCACGATTCTTTGAAACGGGACCCGGCGGTACCGGATCTCAAAGATAAAATAAAAAAGGAGAGCCGCGAATATTGGCGCCAGTGGATTGTCAACGGCAAGAAAGGTTCCCTCATGCCAGGTTTTGGGAAAGCGCAGGGAGGGCCCTTGAGCGGTTCACAGATTTCCACTTTGTTGCACTACCTGTCCGCTTCTTCCCCCGCGAACGTTCCGTGATGGCCAGCTGCAAACGTATGCCCAAATGGGCCTCAGCCTGTCGATTTCCATTGTCATCCTGCTGGCTGGTGTTCTTGGGTGTGGTTTTCTGTAGCGATGCTCGAGCTGAGGTTCTCCCCACACCGCTTCAGGATCCGAGGCTGGGCTCATCGGCTTTCACCCCTGTTGATTTAGATTCCTCCGGTATTGTGTTTACGAACTCATTGGATGAATTCAAGGGCGCCTCTAACCGAGTGCTCTTCAACGGCAGTGGGCTCGCTCTGGGAGACGTGGATGGTGATGGATGGGTGGATGTTTTTTTCTGCGGGATTGATGCTCCCAATGAGCTTTACCGAAATTTGGGTGGCTGGCGTTTTGAAAAGAAACCTCTCCCAGACGCCTTGGCTCTTCCTGGGTTTCCTAGTCGCGCAGCTTGTTGGGTCGATATCAACGAGGATGGTCCTCTCGATTTGCTGCTCACGACCGTAGGAGGTGGCACCCGCGCATTTATTCAGCAGGAAGGCTGGCAATGGGTGCCAGCGATAGACAATGCAGGCCTCTCACTCGAAGGAGGAGCCGGTTCCATGGCTTTGGCGGACGTAGACGGGGACGGAGATGTCGATCTTTACGTGGCTTACAATCGTTCGGATGACATTCGTGACAGGGGGCGAGTCAACCTTCAGCGCGTGGGTGGCCAATTGAAGCCTTCTGCCGACTTGCAGGATCGAATTCTGGTGCATCAAGGTCAAGTTCACGAATATGGAGAAGTGGACATCCTTTATGAGAATGTGGGTAAGGGGCGTTTCCAAGCTGTCTCCTGGACCGATGGGAACTTTCGTGTTGCGGGCAAACCGCTGGTGTCACTGCCCAGGGATTGGGGGCTGAGTGTCACCTTTCGGGACGTGAATGGTGATCTGGCGCCTGATCTCTATGTCTGCAACGATTATTGGACACCGGATCGTCTGTGGATCAATGATCGAAAAGGCGGTTTTGATGCCGTCGATGATCACAGTTGGCGTGTGAGTTCTGCCAGCTCCATGGGGGTCGACATGGCGGATGTCAATGGAGATGGCATGCTTGATTTCTTTGTGGTCGACATGCTGAGTCGTTCGCCGTCCTTGCGCAAGCGACAGCAACCAGCTTTCAACGCTCTTTTTGGCCAGCCTCAATTCAGTGGAAATCGACAACA
>Ga0255767_1003282_pt1 | contig 13770 bp, 10 predicted proteins | sample 071ome_24_FD_179967 | JGI IMG/M metagenome (GOLD analysis project Ga0255767, IMG submission 179967) | Coastal salt marsh microbial communities from the Groves Creek Marsh, Skidaway Island, Georgia - 071402CT metaG (version 2) | ecosystem: Environmental > Aquatic > Marine > Intertidal zone > Salt...
GTATGTCCAGCGATCTGCTTCTTCTCTCCGCTTACGATGCCATGAGTCATAAACAATGGCGAGAACGGTTGGCCCGGATGTTGCCCGAGTTTAACTGGACCCAGATCGCACTACCGCCCCGACATCATGACTGGCGCATACGGGGCAATAGCCTGCAGTGGTTTGTCGAAAAGGAAACAACGCTCAAGCAACCTTATTCAGCCCTGATAGCGACCTCAATGGTTGATCTGGCTGCCTTGCGGGGATTGGTACCCGAACTCGCCAAACTGCCAACACTTCTATACTTCCATGAAAATGAGTTCGCTTATCCTGCTAATTCCAGGCAGCGCGCCAACATAGAGCCCATGCTGGTGCCTGTTTACAGCGCGTTATGCGCAGACTTGCTGGTATTCAATAGCAACTATAACCGCGATACTTTCCTGGCAGGCCTCAAGCATCTGTTCCAGCAATTACCAGACAATCTTGCCGACTCCATCCTTGAGCGATTGCCAACCGTCAACATTGCACCAGTGCCCTTGTCGAACATCAGCAGCAATGCCGTAACAAAGCGCACGCATCTGGAATTACTCTGGAACCACCGGTGGGAATACGATAAAAATCCTGCCTTGCTGCTGCTAGTGGCGCAAAAGATTGCTGCACTTGGGCTACCCTGCAGAATACAAGTGGTCGGACAGCAGTTTAAGCAACAACCAGCTGAATTCCTCGAGCTGAAAAATGTACTGGATGCACACCATGCCAGACAAGACATCACGAGTGGCAGATTCGGTTTCGTGGAAGACGACGCGGAATATCAGGCGCTATTGCAAGGCTGCCACGTCGTATTGTCTACCGCACTGCATGACTTCCAGGGTCTGGCTATCATGGAAGCCATACAGGCCGGGTGCACTCCCCTGTGCCCTGCGGCACTGGCATATCCGGAATATCTGGATGCGCAATTCCTCTATCCAATCGAGCGGACGATGGAAGAAAGTGCTGATCACATCGTGGAACGCTTGCAAGCGTGGCTGCAAATTTTTAGCGCAGGACAAGACCTTCCGCAAGCTTCAGTTGCTGCGTATAGCATGAGCAATCTGCAGTGTGGTTACAGGTCGATGATTACTGAACTGATTAAAGGAAATTGTGCAGCGCCGAACTAGTCGCTGGCTAACTCCAACAGTGGAAAGACGACTTCCTGACCGATCTGGATACGATTGAAATCAAGCTCGGGGTTGTACTGACGCAGCAGCCAGATTGGGGTGGAATAGCGAGTTCGAGCGATATTGCCGATATTGTCGCCACGATTAATCCGGTAGCGCTCTACATCCTGAATACGGTAATTGGCGAAAAATTCAGCCTGCAGTGAGGAATGAAACTCTCGCCTGGTGCGCTCAAACTCAACGATGTTCACGCGGGAAAAATCCAGTCGCAGGCGATCACCGATAATCACCGGGTCGGTGAACGCCATATTGTTCAGCCTGCGCAGGTCCCACGCCCTGACACCCAGCCAGTCGGCATAGTGGCCAAGTGTTTCCGAGGCCTGTATCTCAATGGAATTATTGCTGGCAACAGAATAATCCGATGGGTCAGCGGCTAACAGGTCGGTCAACTGCTCATTACTCTGCGCCACATCCAGTTCCGGGTCCAGAGCCACGGCCTGCTCTTCTTCCAGCGTAACGGGCGCGTCCAACTCCTGATTATCCGGTAATACGGCAGCAGGCGGTAATGGTGTTTCATTCAGCGCCAGTTGCACATTCTCCTCAGCCGCAACAGGCTCTTCTACCGGCTCAGGCACCTCTGCCACATCATCTGCCAATGTCACCACAATAGCTGGTTCCGCCACTGGCTCTGCTTCCTCTACAACAGCAAGTTGTGTCTCACCTTCGAAACCAGGCAAAGTTATAGATTGCCCTGGATAAATTCGATGGGGATCCTGAATACCGTTTACATTGAGCAGCGCCTGGCCGGTCACACCGTATCGTGCTGCAATTAAAGAAATCGTATCACCCCGCCGCACCGTATAAGTACCATCTTCAGCCACCGCATCCGCCGCAGCGACCAGTTGTTGCGCACTGACATTATCCTGAGGCAGCAACAGGCGCTGGCCAATCTGAATACGATGACGACTGGCCAGACCGTTAAGCGAAACAAGCTGGGAAACTGAAGTATTGAAGCGACTCGCAATCACAGACAGGCTGTCACCCCGCTCGACCACATACTCAATGTCCGGCGTTTGCACTGCGAACTTGTAGGCATTGGGAATCATCGCCAGTAAATTTGTATCGCTAACCGCTTCAGCGCGCACCTTCACAGGAAAACCGCGCGGTATGCGCTTGCCACCCTCCCAGACCACCGGCCGTAGCGCTGGATTATCTGCACTTAATTGCTCCAGGCTGATCCCCACAGAACGGGCAAATACTTCAGCATCGATAAAGGCGTCGGTGCGGACTTCGATAAAATCAGGTGCAGGATTTAAACGCACATCACCAAAATATTGTCTGGCATTGTTTTCCACTTCGATCACAGCAAGAAACTGCGGATAAAAATTACGCGAGGCGAACCCGAAAGCCCTGCCGCGATAATTGGCTATAATTTTTTCGATATCTGTAGTGCCGGTCTGGCGCACCGCGCGAGCAATACCACCAGCACCGTGGTTATAGGCCGTCAGCGCCAGCGGCCAGGTTCCCAATACGCTGTAGTTGTATTCCAGCAGGCTCATGGCCGCGTTGGTAGCTATATACGGATCCATGCGCTCATCAACGATGTGATCAATTCGCATAAAGCGTTGTCCGGTGGCACGTCCGAATTGCCACATGCCAGCAGCAGAGGCACTCGAAAAAGCACCGGGATTGAATGAGGACTCAACGTGTGGCAATACGCCAAGCTCGAGAGGTAGCCCTTTTTCCCGGATTACCTGGGTGATGTGTGAGCGATAGGCACCGGAGCGCTGCAGACCACCGAGAAAGCGGTCTGACTGCCCAAGCTGGAATCGTACATTGGATACTGCGGTCTGTAGGATCTGATTGCTTACACCTTCAGGCCACAAGTCAAGTATGCGTTGCTGGCTGGCAGTCAGTCCTGTGCGACGTCCGCTTGCGAGAACTCGCAAGTCCTCCTGGATTGCTGTGCGTGCGGGTTCGATCTGGCTGCGCTGATAAGGCACAGTGGTATAGACCACAGATAAATTCTGCGAGTCATGCAAGAAACCATTGCGGGTATTGACTTCGGTATACACGCGCACCCAGAACTGGATGGCAGGCTCCAGCTCGGGTGGACGGGGAAACAGGTCACTGGATTGCGCAAATGTTGCAGGACCGCTCGCAACTGCCAACAGGAGTAGCAGTGCTGAATAGAATCGCTTGATGTAGGGGTGACGCAGTCTCGAATTCATTGTTTACGCTTATTTGCGTTCCTGAGAGCAATCAAAAGCTGCTAAAACATAACAATAAAGCCTGAACTCGCCAAGCGTATTTTTCTGGCAGGCGCGTAAGTGCTCGGAGTTAATTGCAGACCGTATAGAGGTTGTCGCCACGAAGCGGCGCAAGCTTTAGGCTGGCGAAGCAAATCAGGGAATGGCTTCCAGTTCCGGATCTTCTTTCACAGGCAACATGAGATCTTCGCGTGTAACTTTCATGTACAGAATTACGCTTGAAGCCACGTAGATAGAAGAATACGTACCAATGACAACGCCAATTATCAGGGCAATAGCGAAGCCCTGTGTGGACTCGCCACCGATGAACAGTATAGAGAACAGCACGAGTAGTGTGGTGAATGAAGTGATTATGGTTCGACTCAGTGTCTGGTTAAGCGAAACGTTAACCATCTCCTCTGGAGTACCTTTACGCATACGACGAAAGTTCTCCCTGATGCGATCAGCTACCACGATCGTGTCATTCAATGAATAACCAATAATTGCCAGCATGGCCGCCAATGTATTGAGATTGAATTCCATCCCCGTAATGGAAAAAATACCGAGCGTAATAATCAGGTCATGAGCCAGAGCTGTTACGGCACCGATGGAAAATTTGAATTGGAAACGCACGGAGATGTACACCATGATAATACCGAGGGCGACAAGCATCCCCAGTCCGCCCTGCTCCGCCAATTCTTCTCCCACTTTGGCGCTGACATAATCAGACCCTAGCAGGGTCACCGTATTATCGGTATTGGCTTGCAGCAAGGCTGCTATTGCTTCCCCGGCTACTGCGGCCTGGCTCGCTTGATTGGCTTCCGACACTGCTTCATCAATTGGCAGTATGATCCTCACCTCGCGATCTGATCCAAAGTTTACAACCACCGCATCGGTGTAGCCGTTGTTAGTCAGGGTGTCATTAATTCCGTTGATGTTGGCAGATTCAGAGTAACTGAGGCGCACCGCTGTACCGCTTGTGAAATCTAGACCGAAGTTCAATGAATTCACCGCCAGGGAAATTATAGAGACCACAACAAGAGTAGCCGAAATAATCGACCACAATTTGCGGGTTGCCATAAAATTGATTTCTTTCTTAAACATCAGCTTTTCTCAGTCAATCTATCTACATCAAATTGTTTATGCTGCTTTGGTCTTCGCTGGTGGATCGTACTTGCCTATCGACAGTTTCTGCACCCGGCGGCCACCGTAGATCAGATTTACCAGCGCACGCGTACCAACGATAGCGGTAAACATGGAAGTGATAATGCCGATCATCAACGTCACCGAGAAGCCCTTGACCGGACCGCTACCAATCGAGAATAGCACCAGCGCCACCAGGAATGTGGTCAGGTTAGCGTCGAGAATTGTTGAAAAGGCGCGATCATAGCCGGCATCGATGGCCTGCTGCGGCGGCGCCCCGTTACTGAGCTCCTCGCGGATACGCGTAAAAATGAGTACATTGGCATCCACCGCCATACCCACCGTCAAAACGATACCAACGATGCCAGGCAGAGTTAGTGTTGCGGGCAGGATTGAGGACATTATTGCGAAAATCAGCAATATATTCATGATCAGGGCCGCATTGGCAGCCAGGCCAAAAACCCGGTAGTAAGCCAGCATGAAGAGCACAACCAGAACTGCCGCCACTGTAATACCGCGCAATCCGGCATTAAGGTTTTCCTGTCCCATGGTTGGTCCAATAACTGACTGCTCAACAATCGTCATCGGCGCCGCCAGTGAGCCAGAACTGATAAGCAAGGCCAGGTCACCTGCTTCGCGCTGGGTTAGTCCAGTGATGACGAATTGCCGGCCCAACGCCTGATTAATGCGGGCATGGCTGATCAGGCGCTTCTCTTCATAGAATTCGGTTTCCTCGACTTCTTCGCCATCTTCATTAATAAAGGAATTGGTGCGCGACTTGGTTTCGATCAGCAGGATGTCCATCATGTTACCGACATTGTCGCGAGTCACCCGGTTGATCTGGTTGCCCCCCTGAGCGTCGAGGCTAAGCTGCACCTGGGGCAGTCCATTCTGGTCGAGATTGGCACGTACACTGCTGATTCGGTCGCCCTGCAGAATCACACCGTTGTCTACATTGATCAGTTGACCTTGGTATTCAAAAGTTTCATAAGTAAGGCTGGGCGCACCAAATTCTGCTTCGAGATGGAACTGCAACGTGGCGATGCGCTGCAATATACGAATGGCCTGTGCAGGATCCTGCACACCAGGCAACTCGACAATAATACGATCCGAACCCTGCTGCTGCACGGTGGGCTCAGAAACACCCAGTGCATCGACACGATTCAATAATGTGGTGCGATTGGCTTGTAGTGTGTCGCGCTGAATTTGCAGAATAAGAGCTTCAGTCAGGCGCATATCCAGAATAAATGTGTCGTTTGTCTGTCTATTCTGGAATAGTAATTCAGGAAAATTTTCTACTAATGCGGAGCGGGCTCGCGAGCGATCTTCGGAACTGGCAAAACGAATCTCAATATGAGCGTCGTCCAGCAAATTGACGCCGCGGGTCCGAATCCTCTCTTCACGCAGAATGGTTCGCACGTTACCGAGATTGTCTTCCATGCGGCGCTCCAGCGCCGCATCCATATCCACTTCCATCAGGAAATGCACGCCGCCCTGCAAGTCCAATCCGAGATTCATCTTGCCCGCACCAATAGACCGCAACCAGTTTGGTGTGGTGGGAGCCAGGTTCAGCGCCACGATGTAGTCGTCCGTCAATGCCTCTTCGACCACTGTCTTGGCCCGCAATTGATCATCCACACTACTTACGCGCACCAACAAATTTTCTTCATTGACTTCCGAGCCGAAGAAGTCAATTTCCGCAGCTTCGAGCGCAGTCGTCACACCCGCCATATCGGCTTCATTAATACTCAGCGCCTCATTGGATATCTGGATCGCCGGATCATCCGGGTAAAGATTCGGAATTGAATAGAGCAACCCCAGCACGACAACTGTGAGGATGAGAAGGTTTTTCCAGAGTGGATATTTATTCAGCATAGGTTTGACTGCCGCTTATGCGCCGCCTCAGATCTGGTTAATGGTGCCCTTGGGCAGCGCTGCAGCCACTGACGATTTCTGCACTTTCATTTCCACGCCATCAGCGACTTCGATGGCAATATAGTCATCACTGACGCGCGTCACTTTTCCCAGCAGACCACCGGAAGTCATAACCTCGTCACCTTTTGAAATATTGCCAACCAGTTCCCGGTGTTCCTTGGCGCGCTTGGACTGCGGGCGCCACAGGATCAGATAAAACAGGAGGAACATGCCTCCAAACAGGATCAGGTTATAAGTTAAAGAGGGCGCGCTGGTAGGTTCTTGCGCATAGGCTGTACTAAAAAATAGATTCATGAATCGCTCTCCGGAGACGACGCTCTGTTAATTCTCGGTGATTTATGCGGCGGCCGCTTGCGCGTCTCTAACCTGCTTATCACCTTAGTTGGGGTAAATTGACCGTATTCAAGGCAGAAATTTCAAACAGGCAGATAACCTGCTTCTGCGCTCAAGGCCCCGTATCCTGCTGCTCTGCCTGAAACTGGCTGACAAAGGCGCTCAATCTACCCTGTTCGATTGCGCCGCGCAAATCTGACATAAGCTGCTGATAATAATGCAGATTGTGTATGGTATTAAGTTGCGCACCGAGCATTTCACGACACTTGTCCAGATGATGTAGATAGGCCCGCGAAAAATTCCGGCAGGTGTAGCAGGCGCAGTTCTCATCCAACGGCGCGGTATCGTCCTTATAGCGACTATTGCGCAGTCGCAACAGGCCGTGTGACGTAAACAGATAGGCATTACGAGCGTTGCGGGTAGGCATGACACAATCAAACATATCTATACCCTGACTTACCGCATGCACTATATCAGCCGGTGTGCCTACACCCATTAGATAGCGCGGCTTGGCCCTGGGCATTCGCGGCGTAGTGTGCTCGACAATTTCACGCATTGAATCTTTGGGCTCTCCCACTGAGAGCCCACCTATGGCGTAGCCCGGAAAATCCATTTCTACCAGTTGCGCCAATGATTCATCGCGCAAATCGGGGTACATCGAACCCTGAATGATACCGAATAGTGCAGCCGCATTGTCCCCATGTGCAGTCTTGCAACGCGCGGCCCAGCGCATGGACAATTCCATGGATTCCCGCGCCTGCTTTTCAGTGGCGGGATATGGAGTGCACTCGTCGAACGCCATGCTTATATCTGCACCGAGTTCATGCTGAATCGAGATAGCTTCTTCCGGGCCGAGAAAGATTTGTTCGCCGTCAACTGGTGAGCGAAAGGTCACGCCTTCTTCAGAAATCTTGCGCATCTCACCCAGACTGAAAACCTGGAAGCCACCAGAATCAGTCAGAATGGGTTTGGCCCAACCCATAAACTCATGCAGGTCACCGTGCCGCTGGATGATTTCTGTGCCCGGGCGCAACATCAAATGAAAGGTATTGCCGAGTAAAATCTCTGCCCCACTGGTTGCGACCTGTTCTGGCGTCAGACCTTTGACACTGCCGTATGTGCCCACTGGCATGAAAGCGGGCGTATTTACCTCACCCCGCGGAAAGCGCATTACTCCGCGACGGGCTGCGCCATCTTGCGCACTTATTTCGAATTGCATGTGGCTGCGAGACATGGCGCTAGTGTTCCCGGGTTGCATGAAATTCAATATCGGGCCAACGCTCCTGCATCAGGTTCAGGTTGACTCGTGTTGGCGCCAGATAGGTCAGGTAATCGCCCCCATCGATAGCCAGGTTTTCCTGCGCCTTCTTGCGGAACTCTTCCAGCTTGCGTGGATCTTTTGCGGTTACCCAGCGTGCCATCTGCACGGTTACTGGTTCATAGATGCAATCGACTTTGTATTCGTCTTTCAGGCGGAATGCCACGACTTCAAATTGCAGTACACCGACCGCACCAACAATCAGGTCGTTGTTGCGCAGTGGCATGAAGAGCTGTGTTGATCCCTCTTCGGATAACTGAGTGAGCCCTTTTTGCAGTTGTTTGAGTTTAAGTGGATCCCTGAGCCGGATGCGCCTGAACAGCTCCGGTGCGAAATGTGGAATGCCCTGGAATTTGAGCGTTTCGCCCGTAGTAAAGGTATCGCCAATCTGGATTGTGCCGTGATTATGCAATCCGATGATGTCGCCCGAAACGGCTTTGTCAGCCTGGGCACGATCACCCGCGCGAAATGTCACGGCATCGGCTACTTTGACATCCTTCTGGATACGGCTATGGAACATTTTCATACCGCGCTCGTATTGACCCGAACAGATACGCATGAAGGCAACGCGATCTCGGTGATTGGGATCCATATTGGCCTGTATCTTGAAAACGAAACCACTGAATTTGTCTTCCAACGCTGACACTGAACGGGATTCTGTTTCCCTGTCGCGCGGAGCCGGCGCCCATTCAACAAAATCGTCCAGCATTTCCCTCACACTGAAATTACCTAGCGCGGTACCAAAGTAGACCGGCGTCTGCTCGCCCGCCAGATAGGCATCGCGATTGAACTCATGGGATGCGCCACGCACCAGTTCAATCTCATCCCGAAAATCGTCGCGGTAGCTGCCCAGTAACTGTTTTGCTTCATCACTGTCGATGCCCTTTATCCGCACATCGCCAGCTTGCTTCTCACCCTGACCCGATTGATAAACGTGAATCGTATCGGTAACGAGGTTATAGACACCCTTGAATTCCTTGCCCATCCCCAGCGGCCAATAAATCGGTGCACACTGGATCTTGAGTACGTCTTCAATCTCATCGAGTATCTCAATAGGGTCACGAATATCCCGGTCCAGTTTATTTACAAATGTAAAGATCGGCGTATCCCTTAGTCGACAGACTTCCATTAGCTTGATCGTGCGCTCTTCCACGCCCTTCGCACCATCGACCACCATCAATGCAGAATCTACTGCCGTCAGCACGCGATAGGTATCTTCCGAAAAATCTTCGTGCCCCGGTGTATCGAGTAAATTCACCATGCGCTCTTTATAGGGAAATTGCATGACACTCGAGGTCACCGAGATGCCCCGCTGCTGTTCCATTGCCATCCAGTCAGACGTGGCATGACGATCAGATTTACGTGCCTTGACGGTGCCCGCGACCTGGATGAGATTTCCCAGCAACAGCAACTTTTCCGTGATCGTGGTTTTACCGGCATCCGGGTGAGAGATTATCGCCAGCACACGACGCTGCTTAATTTGTTTGGCTAATTCTGAATTACTCATCTGTTTACATTGCTTGCTGTCAAAATTGGTCTACCGATGCTGTGCCGAAGGTCGACTGCTATATGCACCCGGCCTGGTAAGCGGTCAGATCTGAAGGTGGTTGATGCGACCCGCATCTGTGAGGCGGGCGCGATTATAACAAGGGATCATCATGCGGGACACTGCGCGGAACAATCGGGGGTGGTTGAGTTTACAGTCTGGCACTAACCTGGCAGGCTTTTCGGCCAGTAGACATCCGTGGCAGGGATGCCGAGGCCGGGCCCATAGGGACGTGGCACCCCGTTCTGCAGGGCGAATTGCCTGCCCCCTTCCGGTACTCAAACCCGGTTTTAAAAATTGATTCGCGCCGGACAATCCACGAATCAGACTGCGACACCAGTCAATGCCGCCAGTCCTTAACTTGGGCTATGGTGCCACTTGGCCTACAATGCCTCGCATACCGACTATTGAAGCGAAAGCTTATGGATTTTTCACTCTCTCCCGAACAGCAAGCCCTGCAGGCCAGTGTTCGACAATTTGCCGAAAATGAACTCCCTGCCATCGCTGCTGAGATAGAAGCGACTGACGAACCGGCCAGCCTGGCTGTGCGCAAGCGATTTGCTGAACTGGGCTACCTGGGAGTCAATTTGCCGGCCCAGTTTGGTGGTGGTGGACTGAGCCACCTCGACGCGGTATTGGTGCTGGAAGAAATAGCCAGGATTTCCATCGCAGTAGCATTTCCGGTATTCGAATCCTGCTTTGGCCCCTGCCTGGCAATTTCGCATTTTGGCAATCCCACGCTACAAGAAAGCATTCTGCCCCGGGTTTGTTCCGGAGACACAATCGTCGCTGTTTCCATGTCGGAACCCAATGCCGGTTCCGCCCTGACAGACCTCAGCACACGTGCAGATGTAACAGAAGACAAGGTCATACTTAATGGCAGCAAGCGCTGGTGCTCAGGTGCCGGTCATTCAGAGGCCTACCTGGTGTACTGCCGCATGAGTGACGATCCCGGTGCCAAGGGTATTGGTGCGGTTGTTGTCGAAAAGGACACACCGGGATTTACCTTCGGCAAAAGAGATCACCATATGGGATTTCGCGGAATTTATAGCGCTGATATGTATTTTGATGACGTTGCGGTGCCAATCAGTAATATTCTTGTCGATGCGGGTGGTTTCGGCCAACTCATGGATGCTTTCGATCTCGAACGCTGTGGCAATACCACCATGTCTCTGGCAATCGCCCAGTCTGCACTCGACTATGTGCTGGACTATTGCCAACAACGCAAACAGTTCGGCAAAGCCCTCGTAGACTTCCAGGCCGTGCAATTACAATTGGCGGAAATGAAGATGCAGGTCGATGCTGCGCGCTTGCTGCTCTATCGCGCTGTAAGCAATGCTGAGCAGGGCCTGCCTTCTATCGCTGATAGCTCGATTGCCAAATGTTTTGCCAACGAAGCCGTACGCACGGTTACTGGCAAGGCCATGCAACTCATGGGAGGCTATGGGTACGCCAAGGAATTTCCCATAGAACAAAAGATGCGTGACGCATGGGGCTGGGGTATAGCCGGTGGCGCCATAGACATTCAGAAAACCAATATTACTGCCGCTCTGGTCGGCAAACGCTTTAATCAGCGCGCTAAATAGGAAACACCAGCATGACTACAAGCAAATCAGAACCCGTACGGATCCGAATCGAAAGCTCAGATGGCGATTCTGCGATCGGTACCGTATTGAGTGGATCGGTAGTGGCTGGAGACGACCTCACAGCCCTACCGGGTGGCGCACCAGTCAGCATTACCGGTGTGAAGGTAGCCGGCGCCCAGATCGAACTGGGGATAAAATCCGAAGAGGAATTACAAAGCGGGCAGATACTGGTCTCGAAAATCGATCGGCCGGAAGTCACCGACCAATTCGAAGCCAATATGCACTGGGTAGGTGAAGACCCCATGCTACCGGGCAGACAATATGAATTTCGCAGTGCAACTGCCTGCGTCGACGGCAGTATTACCCGCTTGAAGTTTCTCTTTGCCCGCGACGACACAGATCAATTGGCCGCTTCCACACTGCACAAGGGTGAGCAGGGCCGCGTCAATCTGGCCTTGTCTCGTGAGATAGTGTTTGACCCATTTGACGTCAACCCGGCAACAGCGCGCTTTGAACTGTTCGACACAGAGAGCAACGCCCAGGTTGCCAAAGGCGCGATCCTGCACGGTTTGCGCCGCGCCAGTAATGTGCACTGGCAGGCTATGTCAGTGAATAAGGAGGCGCGCGCCAATCTCAAGGGCCAGACTCCTAAAGTGTTGTGGTTCACCGGCCTGTCGGCTTCCGGCAAATCTACCATCGCCAACGTGGTTGAGAAGCGATTACTGGCTGCAGGCAAACATGCTTATCTGCTGGACGGCGACAATATTCGCCATGGACTGAACAAGGACCTGGGTTTTACCGAGGCTGACAGGGTAGAAAATATCAGGCGGGTTTCAGAAACTGCACGCCTGATGATAGACGCAGGACTCATCGTTCTGACCAGTTTTATCTCTCCTTTTCGCAGCGAACGGGAAATGGCCAGATCGATGTTTGGAGACGATGAGTTTGTGGAAATATTCGTCGATACGCCCATAGAGCTTTGCGAGCAACGTGATCCCAAAGGGCTCTACAAAAAAGCACGCTCAGGCACGATCAAGAACTTCACCGGGTTTGATAGCCCCTATGAGGAACCGAAAAACCCCGAGCTACGTCTTGCTACTGCCGATCTTGAAGTCGAGGAAGCAGCGAGCAAGGTACTCAGTTATCTGGGAATAGATGCCTGACGGATGCCAACAAGCCTAGTGCAGGATTGATTCGCTGGGTCGAGCCTGGGATTCGGCAAACTCGGGATGCAGAAGATCTACCCGCTTAACCAACAACAAATCAAGTCGGCTAAGTTTTTCAAAATCTTCCAGCGTCTGCGCATTGATATCATCCAGTAACACACAAACTACGTCGTCGTCATCCACATCCACAACCACGCAGGACTTGAATCCATTGATGGTATTCAAAGATGCGAAACTCCCTACATCACAATTGTGAACTGGCAGACAACCATCAGCCTCTTTCAGCAGCCCATAAGAAGTAAAAGCAACGCCAAACCCGGCGGCGGCTACTACGTGGATGATGTCGATGATTTCAGGATCGGTCAGATTAATCTTGACGGTATCGGATAGAGGTTCAGTGACAGCTTTCTGTCGATGATTGACCAGCTTGAGAAACAAACTGATATCGTCCTGGTTCCATTCCAGGGTTTCTTCTTTTTCCGAGCGGGAGCTATCCGAAGACAAGCTCATCACGCTCGTCTCAATTGTAAGGTCATTAATTTCTGCCTCGGGGGGGCAAGGGACAACCATGGAAACAGCGCAGTAGCCTTCGCTACTTTCGGCGCTAAGTCGCCACAAAAAGGGAATCTCGCCTGTGAGTTCAATCATTATGCTGCTACAACAGAACTGTATAGCCCAATTTAGCACAATATTGAGGATGGCAGAACTTTTTCCCTATATTAAGGTGGGCTGGCTGGCTCCGGGACGTGGAAAACTCTGCGCTGAAAACAGTGCACTTAGCAAACAATGCTAATAAAGAGATCAGGATAGACCGCTAAGTTACGGTGATTGCGGGAAAAATTCCCCGAACTACCTTGTAGAATTTTTTCCACAGAATCTGTGGATAAGTCAGTGCATAATTCTTGCTGAAAACCCTCTACGCCCGCAATTACGGGAAAATAACACATTTTGTATAATTTTTGATCAATGCATATAAACTATACATTTCAACGGGTTACGAGTATTAGAACTATCGGATAAAAATAAAACCTGCTATTTTCTAGGGTTTTATGAATGCACTGTAATTTATGTGCATAAAATAGCGGCTGAAATCGCTTTGCAGGAAATTATCAATTTCTTTATCGTTGTTTTTATTAGACTTTTTTGCCCCAATAATACCGTTCGTTCATTAAATGAATTCAGCCCTGTTTGCGGGTCCAGGAGTGAGCTCGGGAAAATCCCGGTGATTGGATGGGGTATATCAGGCAGTGCCTCACCTTCTGCGCTCAAGCCTGGTGAGGCAGAAAAATCAGCGTAAGCAGGGAATATTCGCTGCGCAGTGATGCGGCAATATTCCCTGCTCCAGTGTGGAGAATTAA
>Ga0255767_1003301_pt1 | contig 13719 bp, 11 predicted proteins | sample 071ome_24_FD_179967 | JGI IMG/M metagenome (GOLD analysis project Ga0255767, IMG submission 179967) | Coastal salt marsh microbial communities from the Groves Creek Marsh, Skidaway Island, Georgia - 071402CT metaG (version 2) | ecosystem: Environmental > Aquatic > Marine > Intertidal zone > Salt...
TAAAGCAACTCGGGCTTACGGATCTCCAGGTCAAAGATGCGTGGTCGGTTCTGATTGCCGATTTGCAGCAGATCACCAAAGCCCTTCGTGATCACAAGTAACGTCTTCGCACCTTTTCGCTCAAGCAAGGCATTCGTAGCAACGGTGGTTCCCATTCGGATCCAGTCGATATCGGAAGACACGAAACCTTCCTTGGTATATGGATGACCGGTGACTTCCTCCAGGATCCGACGGATGCCTTCACGGGGTGCATCAGGGTAGTGTGCTGGATCTTCAGAGAGTAGCTTGACCACACGGAAGCCAGGTTCTCCAGGCACCTCGGCATACACATCGGTAAATGTGCCTCCACGGTCAATGGAGAAGCGGAATGAATTCGCCATTTGTCTATGAAATACGAAAAGGTTGGATGAGTAGCTGGAAGTCTGCTGGAAAGAATACCAGAGGAGAGTAACTGAATTCCCAGAAGAATCAAATCAAGGGATTCGTTACCCTCCAAGGGTCTTTGGAAGAATTTTGGAGAAAGAAAATGGCAACAATCAAATGCATTTATTCAACGAAAATCAACCAGATATTCAGGAAAATAAGGGAAAGTATTTTCTGACTTCAGCTGGTTGTATTCTTGATCAGAATCCGTGATCTCAATTTCAAAGTCAGCTTCATCAGCCTGCATCATCAGTTCTTTAAGCAATAATCTAAGCTCCTGCTGCACTGGAATATGAGAGCGGTAGTTAATAAGATTGTGCAACTGGGCCGAATCTGCTTGTAGATCATACAGGTAAGTTCCTGTATAGAGGCTTGCCGCGCTGTCATTCCAAGGATCTCCATTACCGGTTACACCATAGAGCCACTTTTCTGTCCGAACCGCCCGGCCAATTTGAGTTTCACTGATTTGAATTAGGGCCGCATTATTCCAGCTTGGGTGTGCCTCGTAGCACAGTGGCAGCAGTGATTTACCATGAAGATCTTCAGGAATATTTAATTGATGAAGGTCTAGAATTGTTGGAACAATATCAACTAAGCTGACGATTTGTCTGACAGTGCGAGAAATCAGAAAATCTCCGCCTGTGCAAACTAATGGAATGTGAGTAGCACTATCATGGGGAGTCCTCTTGTATTCATCATTTCGAGTCTTGAATTGGTTGCCATGATCTGAAGTGAAGATTACGTTGGTGGATTCAAACAGATTCAAACTTGCTAGCGCATCAATCAAACGACCGTATGCTTCATCAATCCGTTTGATCATTCCATAATATCCAGGCAGATGCATGTAAGTAGAGCCACCTAGTGCTTGCAAATCCAAGGGAATCCATGAATTTCGATATCTTTCTTCATATCCATGAGGGGCTGGATAATTATCGAGATGATTTTGATGATGTGGCTCAAGCAAGGAAATGAAGATAAAAAATGGTTTGCTTTGATTCTCGTAGACATAACGAATCGCGGCATCTACAACTGCATCAACCCGGTATCCGGGTAAACGAACTTCTTCATTATTGGAATCGTATAGGCGTGTGTCATAGGAATTGGAAACGAACTCAAGAAGGTTGGCAGCAAGCCAAAAGTCATAGCCACCTCTTTCTGGTTTGATTACACTGCCAAATGAGTCTGGATTACCAAGATGCCACTTTCCGAAATATGCTGTTTGGATATCATTTGCTCCAAGAGTTTTAGCGATTGTCCATTCGGATGGATCTAGAGGAATTTTATTGCGGAAACAACCAGTTTTCGTGGCAAATTTTCCGGTTTGCATCACAGATCGAGCTGGACCACATACAGGTTGGGGTGTGAATGCATTTCGAAAATTGATCCCTTTGGCTCCGTAATAATCTAGATTGGGAGTCAAACCCGATGGGTTGCCATTTGCTCCAAGAGTGTCTCCTCTTTGCTGATCAGTGAAAAAAACAATAGTGTTTTTCATAAATTTTTATTCTTAGAAATAATGCTATCCCGAGAAATTAGGCAGTTTATTGCTGTTGTTGAGAGCAAAAGTATAAACAGTGCGTCACAACGTTTAAATGTTTCACAACCATCCGTCAGTAAAACACTTCAAAACCTAGAGTATGAACTTGGTGTTCAACTTTTTGAACGATCAATTCGTGGAGTGAACTTAACGCCAGAGGGTGAAATTTTATATGAGCATGCGTTAAAATTATTAGAAGAAGAAGGCCAGGCTCTAGTTGAAATCAAAAGGTTGAAAGAAATTAAAAATAGGAATCAAATTACGATCGGAGCCGGCCACGCTTGGAGTACTGTGTTACTCCCAAAAATTCTTGCAGAATACCAAAAAAACAATAATCACATCTTTATAAATATAAGATATGGCTCTGTTACAACACTGTGGAACGAATTAGTAAAAGATGAAATCACGCTTATGTTAGGAGCAGAACCTAATTATCAAAAACTCCAAAAACCTGTACGCTATCGTGGATTGCTTCCACTTTCACAAATTCTTTACGCTCATAAGTCTCATCCTATTTTCAAAAGTGAAAAACCCGTTAAGGACTTAACAAAGTATCAGTGGATTTCATGGGGTAACGAAACTTACGACAATAACGGTGTCAAAGAATTTTGCATAAGAAATCAAATTCAAAATCCAGTATATGCTTTGGAAACTACATCAATCTATTTAGGTATTCAATTGACAGTTCAGGGCGAATATATCATCAGGTTACCTTCGATGATGAAAAAGATTTTGCAGGGCCATGAAATTTATCCTGTTAAGGTTGAACCTCTAATAAGTTATACAACCGGGGTTCTATTTAAAGAATCAACATTAACAAATCGTAGTGTGGCTCACCTCTACGAAAATATCGTCTCTTCTGCCGAACAATTGAGAGATTCAGATCTGTAGTCTAGTAAAGGCTTCTGGTGGTGCTTGATTCCATTTCATCAATTGAGAAATATACTCAGTCATCATTGATTCAGCTTTAGAATCCTTGATCATTGTCTGCTGTTTTGGATCATCAATAATATTATAAAGTCTTGTGTCATTCTCTATCATACAGCCAGGACCATAATACTGATGTATTGGGGAACGCTGAACTACAGGAACTTTCAGTAGGGGTACTCCTTTGGAGAAGTCAAATGGCTCGTTCAACATTGCATGCTGTAACTCATCAACTGAAAAATGTTGACGAATATGAGTTGGCATTAGGGTGTATTGATAAATTTCCTGTTGCATCAAGTCAAATGGATATCTGTGGTAGGTATACTCGCCATTAGTTACATTCACAGCGCCACCAAAATATCCATAAATCAGAGCTTCTCGTTGATTGAACTCAACAGAATCAACTCTAAGTAAAGATTGACCCTGGCATTCTAATGGAGGATCAATCCCAAAAAAGTCCAAAATCGTAGGACAGATATCAATCGTCTGGGTCAGTGAATTACACTCTTGTGATTGATTTTGATTTGGATGGTAGAGGAAGAAGGGAATGTTGACGATTTCCTGGTACATATTCATTCTGTTTTTAGCCCAGAAATCGTGCTCACCCAGTAAAAATCCATGATCTGTAGTAACCACTAAGCCCGTGTCAGCCCAAAGATCATTTTGATCAAAATAATCTAAAACACGACCAAGTTGCTCATCACATAATTCAAGGAGTGCAAAATAATTTGACCTTAGCTCGTTGTATTCGTCTTCGAGCTCCTCAACTCTTCCATATTTTGGCCAATCCCTGATTCCCCCTTTCCAATTGGTTTTGTAATTATTCCGAAAACGCATTGGGGCGGTGAAGGGTTCATGTGGGTCGAATGTTTCAATCTGCAGTAGCCAGTTGTCTGCATCATGATTGTTTTCTAGAAATTCAATTCCATGATTAAAGCATTGAACACATGGGTAGTCTTCATCTGTGAGTAGATACTCTCTATTGATGATATTGTTTCTGAAGTAATTCCTATTCTCCGTTGATAATTGGTTAGAGTCATATTTCTCCTTCAGGCGTTCCCAAGGTGGCTGTACCATTGCCTTCCATGCATCACCCTCCTGGCCCCTAATGAATTCATAACTGTCATAGCGATTATGATAGGTAAGGCCACCATCTTCCCAGTAGTGATAATGATCGCTTACCAGATGGCTATAGACGTTATTTTTAAAAAGAATTTCAGGAAAGGAGTTATCAAATGGCTCCAATGGGCCCCAACTTCTGTGTAAGAAGCTTAGCCGTCCAGTATGCATATCTCGGCGAGCTGGCATACAAGGTAAACTTCCAACATAGTGTTTGTTGAATGTCTGAGCCTTCTCTGAAAGCCGTTTAAAATTTGGGGTGTTTATTTGCCCACCATAAGGAGAAAGAAGATGACGATTAAGTGAATCAAATAAGATGAAGACAAGTTTCATTGACTATCCTTTTAAATGAGAAGCTAAAATTCATTTCACAGAGCCAGCGGTTATTCCCCTGACAATATAACGATTTGCAAAGATCGTAAGTAATAGCCCAGGAACTAATGAAACCAGTGAGCCTGCTGCCATTTCTCCATACCTGACCTCATACTGTTGTGAATAGGTCGCTATCGAAACTGGAACGGTCTGCGTAGCTTTTGCAGAGAGGTTGATCGATACCATGAAGTCATTCCAGCTGAACAGAAAGATGATGATTGCAGCTGTAAACAAACCAGGTAATAGCAATGGCAGAAAAATCCTAAAATATGTTTGATGATTAGATGCACCATCCATTACCGCAGCCTCCTGAATTTCATGAGGAATTTCTTTCATGTAGTTAGTGATGATGAAAAGCCCTAACGGTAAATTTATTGTGGCATGAGCAATGATGAGAGCGCTGTAAGAATTAAACAAACCAAGTGAGTTTGCTAGTACGAACCAAGAACCAATGAATGTAATTGGTGGTATCATATGAAACACTAACAACCATCCAAAAATAATAAAACCTACCCATTTTTCGATTCTTAATCTGGTCAATGTAAACGAAGCAAGAGAGCAAACAATCAGCACTATAAGTGTTGAACTCAACCCAACAAACAAAGAATTTAAGATATCATTACTAAATGTGGACTCCTTTGACGCAAACAATTTAATGAAATTCCCATAACTAATAGGCGAAATAATATTAGTCATGAGAATATCGATTTGGCGTTTAAACGCTAAGCTGGCAATCCAACCAAAGGGAAGCAAGAAAATGAATGAAAGAATAACTAGTAGTGAATGTGACAAAAATCTAGTCATGCGCGTTCAATCTCAGCTTTATATAAATTTTCTGAACAGCATACATGATAAGAATAATTAAAATCAGCGTGGTTACAGACATTGCTGAACCAAGACCAATATTATCAGATTCAAAATATGTCTCGTAAATAGAGAAACTGACAACTTCTGTAGCAGTTCCAGGCCCACCCTGAGTTAGTAGATAAATTTCATCAAAAACTTTGAATGACATTATAAATCTGAAGAGACTTGCTACAATAATTGTAGGCATGATCAAGGGCGTGATCAAATAGTAGGCTTCTTTCAGAAAGTTTGTCCCATCAATTAGACCTGCTTCAAATATGTCTTTTGGAATTCCCTCAATAGCTGTGATTAACAAAATTACTGAGAAAGGAGTCCAGTGCCAAATATCTAGAATAACAATGGAGATGAAAGCTATTTCAGGATCTCCTAACCAATCAATTGGCATTACTCCGAGATACGAAAGTAGATAATTAAAAAGCCCAAAATCAAAACCATACATCAGGCGCCAAATTGAACCAATTACGATTGGAGGTAAAAGAATTGGCAGCATGAAAATCGATAGATAGATAATCCTATATTTAATTTTATTGAGAACAATCGCAATTACATAGGCAATTGCAATCTGGATTATGACTGTGATTAGAGCGAACTGAATAGTGTTTTTAACACCCGGAATGTAAAATTTATTCTCAACCAGATCGAAGAAATTCTGAAAACCAACCCCTTCATATAAATAGCTACCATCCCATGTAACTTTGAAGAATGAGGTGTAGATGAGGCTTAGCAGAGGAATGATTGTTAGAAAAAACAAAAGTAAGCAGAGCGGTGCTAGGGATAAAACGTTCCAATACCTATCTGTTTCTTTTAAACGATTTTCCATAGTTTGACTCAAAGGGCGGGTGAACCGCCCTTTTATATTTTCCTATTTAAGCTTGGGCAGCATCCCAGTCTTCATACCGTTATCGGCAGTGATTTTGTGTAACTCCTCAGCTGCCTGATTCAAGCCATCAACAATTGATATCTCACCTGCAACAATCTTATTCAGATAAAGATTCGTAATCGCTGTAGATTCTACTGCGGTTACTGTTGGGGCAATAAACTTAGCCACCTCAGAGTTCTGTCCAAGAGCTTCGATGAATCTAAATCGATCTTCTTTTGCTAGTGGAGAGTAAATCAGATCACATCTCACTGGTACTGCACCATTTTCTGTGTATTTGATCTGATTTTCTTTGGTTACCAGCCATTTGAGAAATTTCAGAGCAGCTTTCTGATGATCTTGCTTTACGTTCTTTGGAATGTGAGCTTCCCAGTGTCCAAGACTACTCGCGCTTCCATTGGGTCCACTTGGGATCAAGGCCGCACCCATCTTGCCAATTACAGCAGATTTTTCTTCGTCATCCATTCCCCCCCAAGCTGCAATAACAGCGATTGCATGAGCTGCTTTGCCCGTTCGTAAGTACTGAATCATCTCGCCTTGGCCAATTGAGTGAGCATTGGGATGCCCAACCTTGTCACGGATTTCCAAATACTTCTCTAAAGCTTTTCTATTGTTTTCACTGTTGAAAACTATACTGAAATCCCCGTTTTTGGGATCCTTGTAAACGGCACCTCCATGGCTAAACATGTATGGCCCGAAGTTATATGTGACAGAGCTCCTCTCTGCTCTTTGAATCATTCCATACATCCTTGGCGGTTGATGGAACTCGGCTGCATTTTTGATCAAATCATCCCAAGTCTTTGGAGGCTGTAGTCCTTTCTCTTCATACAAGTCTCTTCTGTAGTACAGAACCTGAACATTCCCGTTTACTGGAATCCCAATGAACTCACCATTCTTTGCATCAAATGATCTGGTTTCATAATTCCAATAACTAGTGTCTTGATATCCACATACTCCAGGATCTAATTTAAAATTTGGGTCGATATCGTTGAAATTCACGAATTCACCACTATTTGCGTAAGTGGACATGAATTCTGTGGATGTGATTACGATATCATAAATAGCTTCTGGAGATCTGATGCTGTTACGTATCTTTTCAGACATGCCAGTGTACGGTGTTACATCCAGTTCGATACTCTCACCCGTTTCTTCCTCATACATAACAAGAGTTTTGCGAAATCCGTCAAACCATGGCGACTGATTAATCAGCATGTTTAATTTTGCCGCTGTTGCCGTAGAGGCTAGCAAGCAGGCCGCTAGTAGTGAAACAAGTCCCTTCATGACTTTCTCCTTTCTTTGATTAAAAATCAGTTAAACAACTAAATACCACTTTAATGGCTTTGTGTTGTTTGACTCAACGTGCCTTTTACCATCTATCAGAATCTTTGTATTATATTTTATTTTTATAGCATTATAATTTAATTATAAATAATTAAATTATTTTTATGATAAAAATCAATGCTATTTCTATAACGAGATACTGCATTAGCTCTCACGGTGAATTTAAATTTAACTTCGCTTTATTATTGGTTTATTTAAAGAATTATCTTCTTTAAATTTTCATAAACTCTTGGAATCCCACTTCAGACTAATTTATTTTTGTGACTAAATGCTTTGAATTCAGAGGTTCCATCATGATTTGAATGAGAAAAAATAAATTTGTGTTAGCTCTCGAAAAAATCCACTTCTCCGCTTTCAAGAGAGTACTCAGCTCCGACAATCCAAAGAGAACCACTATCATGAATTTCTTCCAAGAAAGAAGATCCATGTCGCAACTGATTGACAGACATTCTTACATTGGAGCGGATTGCCCGTTCAAGCAGGTGCTCGTGAGCAAGATCAGTCCGAATTTCTGACAACGGTTCCACTGCAGGACGAATACGCTCCACAATCGAACGCAGGTGCTGAGAGCGACTGGCCTGCGGTTGACGGATTTGATTCAACGTTGCTGCGACAGCTCCACAGCGTGTATGTCCTAGCACGACGACCAAGGGAGTCTGAAAGGTCTCTACCGCAAACTCAATACTGCCTATCTGGGAAGGGGCAACAATATTTCCAGCGATTCGAATCACAAATAGATCCCCAAGTCCCTGATCGAAGACAATCTCGGCGGGAACTCTTGAATCTGAGCAACCCAAAATGATGGCAAAGGGCGTTTGACCATCCACTAATTCATTTCGGCGCCGTGTATCATTGGTATTATAAGTCGATTTTCCTTCCACAAAACGCTTGTTGCCTTCCTGCAACCGCATCAGCGCCTCTTGGGCTGTAAGCATGTTAGTTTCCTATCTAAATAATGGCTTTTTGGGCAAGGCAAGAGCAGGCCTCTGCTCTGGATTTTATTAAAGATTGCTCCCGAAAACTTCTTTCTAAAAATATGTTTGGGAGCAAGTGCCCCGGACCCCAACATCCGTTTTGCTTCGTAAAAAAATTGGTTTGAGAGAGCAAGGAATTTTAGTGGTTGGGCAAAGTACTACAGTACCTAGCTGCTTATTTTTATGATAATACGTAATTGGCATCTGCTTTTATTTCAATCAAATAAACATATACCTATTGAAGAAAATGATAAGTACTAGCTAATGATGGTTTCCACCTAACTGGGTTTCAATATGATGAGTGATTAGTAGTATTCCAGTAAAGATTTCTCGCTATTCATCTCTGCTACAAGAATCGATAGTCACTGAGTATTATCGCAAGTAGTAAGGAAATCATCTCCTTCAGCTACGGGCTGGCCATCTCTCCAGGTGACGCTATACTGACCAAGGAGATGCTTTTTCTCAAGCGTCTTGCCCACAGCCTGCCTGAGTGCTTCCAACTGACGTTTGCCTTCCTCTGAAGGATCTTTCTTTTGTTTGATGCTCATCGCTTTGCCTCCTTCATCAAAAGCTGATAGTAGTCATCATGTAAAATATCTCTGTTACTACCACATTGTTCGAAAACGACGACAGGATTTTCTCCGTCGTTCATGAAGCAGATGCAACGATCAACACGCTGACTAAACTCCTCAAACAAGTTGCGAAGACTGCGTGAAAAGCGTCTCCTGATGTCTGACAATGGAATGTTGTGGCCCCCATGCGCTACTCGTTCAGCTACCCGCAGTTCAGACATTTGAACATTAGGAAGTGCCAGATAGATCAATTCAATTTGCCAACCACTATACTTAAGTCGCTCAACGAGCCGCAAGTAGACTCTACCCGCTAGGGTAGTTTCAAAAGCGAAACTCTCCCCTTCCTCAATCAGTTCTTCAATCTCGCCCAAAAAGATCCGGCTGGCAGCCATCAACTCCCGCTCCGGGGCCAGCGGCGAGAGCCCTGCGGCGATGAGGTCGGCATTAATAAATCGGGTACAACCCACCACCTGGGGCAGGTACTCCAGCGCGAAGGTGGTTTTGCCTGCGCCATTGGGACCGGCGATGATGTAGAGCTTTTTCCCGCTGGTGTCGCTCATGCCCGCACCGCCTCTTCGATGAGCTGCTCGACGCGGGATTTAGCCTGGTCGAGGAGTTGTGCGGATTCCCGTTGTTTCGTCAGGCTTTCGCGAACCAGATTGCCGATCTCTTGTTGTTTATCCGGTGGCAGCAGCGGAACCATGAACTTGTCGATATCCGCCGGGTAAGGTTCGGCCTGGGCGCTGCCTCTGGCGTGTTTCTGGGTCTGGAACTGGCCGATGATGGACTGAAACACCATGGCCATATAGGCGTGGTCGATATCGGGTGACAACCGCAGGATGTTGACATGATTGCTGGCAAAGGCCGGAGCCTCGTCGAGATAAACATTGGTCCGGCCGATGTACGCGCCGGTGGTGTAAATCAGCAGTTCATCGGGCTGGATATGCGCTTCGGGTGATGCGTTGAAGATCTGCTCGGTGGTTTTTTGCAGACCGTCGTAGTTGATGTGTTTCGGGCCGAGGTGCTGGCTGTTGACCACGGCATGGGTGCCACCATCAACATAAACCGGCTGAATGCCGCGACGGTTGTATCGGCGAATCTCGCGGATGCGTTTGGTCGGGAATTTGGCGAGGTGTTCAAGAAGCCGGGTAAAGCGGGGCTGGTAGTGCTGGGCATCTGTCCGGTGCGACAGCTCCAGCTCACTAAACCGCGCCGTGTAGCCCACGGGTTTGTCAAAACGCAGCTTGTCCAGCCCCAGCTCGGATTCGAGGAGTTGTTGGGCTTGGGTGTAGGCGGATTCACTTTCTTTGCCTACCTGATACGAGGCATTAACAAGCTCGGCAATAGGCTCTTGAGTTTCAGGGGCAAGGAGGGGTATCAGGATTTTTCTAACCTCAGACCCACTCACATTTGCTTGGTTAATCGAACGCATTGCGCGGCGTTTTATCTGATCTATTCCAAACTGAGTGTTCAGGTAAGCAGCCAAATATTCAGGCAATATTATGCTTTTATCTGGAACCAACCGGATCAAATATGATGCAAATGTGCAGTCGGTCTGGTCCTTAACAATTCCAGTACGTCCAACAAAATCAAAAGAGTTCGTGCGGTTAAACAACACATCGTTTTCGTTCAATCGGTACTGTTCAAATAGTTGCCGTGGTATAGCGGCGAATTTTTCTGGCCGTAAGGCAAAGCAGTTATCCAATTCGTTCATTCTGAAAATGGGGAAACCCCTGCTTTCAGTATTCATCGAAATGGAGATTCCGTATTCACATTTTTTCAGGATTCGTCCAATTGGAGCCCAAGGCACGGAATTATTTGGTTTAAACATATACTTTGGATCAAAAAATTCGGCTGAGAATCTGTTATTTGAAACTGCATCGCTAAGCATGACATGATTGATTGCCGCCATCACACAGCCCCCCAGAAATCAAACCCCTCAGCTTGGGCAAAGCGCACAAAGGCCTCGGCCACGCAGAGCTGGTCATCGGTGATGGAAGCGGCATCGGCCAAATCGTCGACGGTGAGGTCGTAGTTCACCAGGTCCTGATCGATCTTGGGCTGGCCGCTGGCGGCTTCCACCAGGTGGCCATCCGCGTCGAGTACATATTCATAATCGCCGGAGTTGTTCTTGCCGCCGCGCTCGCTCACCGCCATGAAGATCGGGTAGTCGAGCCGTTTGGCCACCTCAGCGGCGATCCAGCGCTCCTTCAAAGTGCCGATCAGGTCGGAGTCCGCCAGAATCAGCTCCAGCTTGCCACGGTGGGTGAGGAGTTTCAGGTCGCGTTCGGCATTGGGGATATCTTTTCCCAACCGCTTGATCTCGGCCTTGTAGCGCTTGGATTTTTCCTTCTGTGCCGTTTTAAGCGCCTTGACCGCTTCCTTGTGCTCGGCCTTGATAGGCTTCAGGTGGGCGGAGAGGTCCCGTTTGGTACCATGAAAAGTATTGCCCTCGATCTCGTTCTGCTGTTGTTGTTGCAGAGCTTCAACGTCACTGTCGAGATCGTCGAGTTTCTGCTTCACCCGCAACAGCTCGCCTTTAAGGTTATCCACCTTCTCCTCAGCCTGGGCGAGGCGGTCCTCGTCGCTCGGCGGCTCGGCGGCTTCATCGTCGCCGTTTTCACCATTCTCTTCAGCGGGCTCTTCCGCCTCCGGTTCGCTGAAAGTCTCGGCGATCAGGTCGGCCACTACTTCAGGAATGGCTTCTTCCAGCACATCTCCCTCATGAGCGTCGAGCAGGGCCTGAATCTCGGTCTCGTAGGCGGGGCAGTCCTTGGCTACCTCGTCATGCACCCAGGCGATATCGGCCAGTTGCTGTTCGATGTATTTCTGCACGAACAGCACCGAGGTCTTGGTGCCGGTGTGAGGTTTGAAGGTGTTGGGGTGTAACCCGACCACCGCCAGCAGTCGCGCCTTTCTCAATATCCATTCGCGAATAAAGGCAAGCGATGAGTTGTTGAACTTGCCTTGAGGGAGGACGATGGCTGCCCTACCGCCGGGGCGGAGCATCTTGAGGATGCGCTCGATAAAGAGCACGTCGCGCTCTTCCTTGGGGGCCTTGTCGTCACCGGCACGTTTCAGGGCCGGCTTGGCCAAGTCGTAGTGGACCAGCATTTTGCGGTCCTTCATCTCCCCGGCAAAGGGCGGATTGGCGAGGATGATGTCGAACTTCAGCTCGTCGAAGTATTCCCATGCCTTGTCTTCGTCTTTGAGGGTCTCCTGTTCCGGGATCTTCGCCGCCGTCAATTTAGCCTGCCTTAGGCCGCGCATAAGCTCTTGCCCCGAGTTGTTTTCAAACCAGGTGCGCGGGTCGAGACTGCTGACATCGGGGCGAAAGATGTTAGTGTGCCCATCCCCGGCAATCAGCATAAGGGCGCGGGAGGTCTTGGCGGCACGAGCCTCGAAGTCGACACCCCAAAGGTATTTGGCTGCGTACTTATGTTTGCGCAGTTCTCTTTTTTCATTGTCATCGGCCGGATAGCACCAATCCATGGCATGCAGCAAAAATCCGCCGGAGCCGCAGGAGGGGTCCATCACATACTCTTTTTGCGTAGGGTTGAGCATGCGCACGCACATCTCCACAACATGGCGCGGGGTGAAGAACTGGCCTTTCTTCTTCTTGGCCTCGGTGGGGAGCAGGTATTCGAAGGCGTCGTCCATGATACGCAGATTGGAGCCCATGAGCCGCACACCTTCGATTGGGCCGACGCAGACTTGCAGGTGGCGCTTGGCCAGTTCGATATCCTCGTTCTCCTTGAAGATGCCGGGCCATTCCTCGCAGGCTTTTTTGAATAGACCGTTGATGCGGTCGAAGGTGATGTCCGGATCGAGCGCCTTGCCGAACTCAACGGTCTTGTCCTTACGGTTTTCCAGCGCCTCTTTCTCGTCCCAGATCTTGGCGAAGATCAGTTTGAATATCTCGTTGAACTCATCCTTGCCGCTATCGGCCAACACCAGCTCTTCCATGTCCTGAATGATCTTTTTGAAGTTGAAGTCCTTTTTTAGCTGGAGCAGGGTTTTCTTGGTCTCCAATACATCCTTGGGCGCTTGATCTCGCTTTGGAATATCAAACAGTGTGTCGTCGAATTGTGCAGGATAGGGGCGGTAGATAATGATACTGTCGCTGCCATTGGACCAGACCGCCACCGGCGCCCCCTTGGCGTTCATGTAACTCTTAAGCTGCTCGATACCGTCCTTGCGCTTGGGCTTTTTGCACTCGACGATGATCTTCGGCGTTTCCTTGGTGTTGTCGCTGTAGACGATGATATCCGCCGACTTGGTGCCGACCTCGGTGCCGAACTGCACGCTCGCCTCCAGATCGATCTCGTCCGCTTTGTAGTCGTACTGATGGATCAGCTTGTAGACCCAGAGCTGGCGCACGATCTCTTCGGGGTTGGCCTTGCCATCCTCGACATAGACCTGTACTTCCTCGTTGCCCGAGGAGAAGGGAATGAAGCTTTTCAGGTAGTACTTGGTTTTCCCTGCATCCCGGCCGGTGGCGGCGGTTTTCGGGTAGATCGCCAGGATGTCGTGTATCGCCTTGCCGAGGTTTTCGAACTCGGTCAGCTCATATTTGGTGGCCGGGTCTTTAAAGATGCGGTCAATGATTTCTTTGGTCGAAAAAGTTTCTTTAGCTTGTTGGCTCATTTGTAATATCTGTGCTGTGGAGAGAATGTATCTACATGAGTTACTGTCCTAGGAATATAAAGG
>Ga0255767_1003304_pt1 | contig 13714 bp, 15 predicted proteins | sample 071ome_24_FD_179967 | JGI IMG/M metagenome (GOLD analysis project Ga0255767, IMG submission 179967) | Coastal salt marsh microbial communities from the Groves Creek Marsh, Skidaway Island, Georgia - 071402CT metaG (version 2) | ecosystem: Environmental > Aquatic > Marine > Intertidal zone > Salt...
GGCCTGGGGCGCGGCGCATCGCCGGGGCGCGACGGCACGATGTGGATCACGTCGCGATCGCCCGCATAAAGCCAGGTCACCTCGACCTCGGGCCCGAAATCCGGATGCGGTCCCTTGGTGAACCCCAGATTGTCGATGTACCAGTCGATGGTTTCCTCATAGTCCTGCGCGACGAGCAGGAAATGTTCGAGGTGCGCGATCGCCATGATGTCTGTGTCCCCGCACTTGGAGTGAACTTCCCCGCAACTTAGCAAATCGCATCCGGGAAGCGAACGCCCGGAAAAGCGGAATTCATGGGCACCTGCTGCCCAACCAAGTGTCAACTCACATCGTCGGATTTGACCGGATGGCCTGAAATCCGGGAAATTCCGGTGGCATGGTATTTGCTGATTTCCGGGCAGACGGGCCCAGACCCGCACGCAAGAAAAGCCCGGAAGCCCAAGCGAATGTCGAGCACCGCCCTGCAACCCCGACCCGTTGAGACCCGATCCGTACAGGTCAACGGCATCGGCATGCATGTGGTCAGCACCGGCAGCGGCCCTGCGCTGACCTTTATCCATGGGCTGGGCTGGGACCACCGGATGTGGCTGCCCGCGCTGGAACGCTATTCCGGCCGATACCGCGTGTTCGCCGGGGACAGCCGGGGCCACGGACAATCCGAAAAGCCCGACGGCCCCTACACCATGGCCCAGTTCGCCGATGACTGGATGGCGGCGCTCGAATCCGTCTCCGCCCTGCCCGGCTGCATCGTCGGGCTGTCCCAGGGCGGCATGGTCGCACAGGCGATCGCGATCGCGGCCCCGCATCTGGTCAAGGCGCTGGTGCTGGTCAGCACCACCTGCAGGGAAGACCCCGAGACCAGCGCCAACATGGCCGCACGGCTGGACGGCATGCGCAAGGCCGGGGCCCGTGCCGCCGCCGAGGTCGCGGCCAAATCCATCTTCTCCCAGGGGTTCCGCGCAGCCAACCCGGACTATCTCGCCGCCTTCATCGCGGCGCGGACCGCGCAGCCGCAGGAACCGCTGATCTCGGCGATGGCCGCGCTGAAGGACTTCGACTACGCCGCCGGCCTCGAACAACTCGATATCCCGACCCTCGTGATCGCCGGCAGCGAGGACGCGCTGACGCCACCTGCCGCCGTGCGAGAGGTCGCCGCGCATATCCCGAACGCCCAGCTCATCGAGCTGCCCGGCGCGGGCCACATCATTTCCGAAGAGCAGCCGGCCGGGCCGGATCATCGAGGACATCACGATCCCCTTCCCGCGGCCGCGCACGCTCCAGATCGGCGAGACCGTCGAGTTCAACGAGATCGTCGGCTATCTGCGCGGCAAGATCGAACACCAGAGCCTGCACGGCGCTTCCGACGACTGATCTTCACTTTACCCGGACACAGGCACGACCATGACAGACGCAGCCCTCGGAGTTCGCAAGGCCTGGCAACCCATCCTCATCCGGCTGGATGAAATCGGCATCAACACCGCAGCGGTGCGGGCCGTCCTGATACCCACGCTTTTCGCCGCCGGTATCCTCGGACTGTGGGAATTCCTGGTCGATTACTTCGACTACCCGGCGGTCATCCTGCCCGCGCCCAGCCTGGTCTGGGCGGCCTTCCTGGACCGGTTCGACCTGATCTGGTTCCACACCGTACCCACGATGCGAGATTCCATCGCCGGGTTCATCGTCGCGATGGTCCTTGGCGTAGGCTTCGCGGCCGCTATCACGGTGAACCGCTATGTCCGAGACTCGCTCTATCCGCTGATTGTCACGATCCAGCTGGTTCCCAAGGTGGCCTGGACGCCGCTGTTCATCGTGTGGGCCGGCATCGGCTGGGAATCGCGGATGTCCATTGCGACCTTCATCGCGTTCTTCCCGATTCTCATCTCCATGGTGTCCGGCCTGCAGTCCACCGACAAATCGCTTGTCCGGCTGTGCACGGCGCTGACGGCCTCCAGCTGGCAGACCTTCTGGATGGTCCGCCTGCCGGCGTCGATCCCCTACTTTTTCGGCGGCTGCAAGATCGCGATCACGCTGGCCGTGATCGGCGTCATCGTTGCCGAATTCATCTCGTCCTCCGAGGGCCTCGGTTTCCTGATCCTGCTGGGCGCATCCAACTACGAGACGGATCTGATCCTCGCATCGATCACTGTGCTCTGCCTGATGGGCCTTGTCTTCTACGGCCTCGTTGAAATGGCTGACATTTACACCCGCAAATGGATGTTCCAATGACCATTGCCGTTGACCCCAAGGACAGCACACTCCCCGGCGTTGTCGTATTCGAGCTGATCAGCAACTACTGGCGCGAATGGGCGATCCGGCTGGCCCAGCCGTTTGCGGCGGCGGCGATCCTGATCGGGATATGGGAAGCGCTCGTCCATATCAGCGGCATCAGCCCGGTCAAACTTCCCGCACCGAGCCTGGTCGCGGAAACATCGATTAACCTGTTCCCGCTGATGTTCGAGCAGATGGGCCCGACCTTCTGGGCCGCGGTCGGCGGCATCGTCACGGCGGCAGTCCTCGGAATTTTCCTGGGCGCGCTCGTGTCCTACTCGAAGCTCATCATGGAGATGATCTATCCCACGATCATCTTCTTCCAGCTCGTCCCCAAGGTGGCGCTCGCGCCGGTGTTCGTTCTCTGGTTCGGCAAGGACATCGAGGCAACGATCCTGTTCTCGGTCTTCATTGCCTTCTTCCCCGTGCTGGTGGCCACAATCACCGGTCTGGCATCGACCGAAAGGACCTATGAGCGTATGTGCCGCTCGCTGATGGCGAGCCGGCTGCAGATTTTCATGCAGGTGAAGTTCCCCTTCGCGCTTCCGTTCATCTTCTCCGGGCTCCGGCTGGGAGTTACGTTCGGCATCATCGGTGTAATTCTTGGCGAGTTTGTCTCTGCCGAGCGGGGCATCGGCTATCTCATCATGTTCGCGGCGGAGAACTTCGAAACGGCGCTGCTGCTGTCCTCGATCATCCTGCTCCTGGGAATCGGCATCGCGCTGTTCGCGGCGCTGCTGGTTCTGGAAGCCCTCGTGATGTCGATCTATCGCGTCCAGTAGAATCAATCTGGATGCGTTCAACCTCGCCCACCCCTATGCGGCCGGGGCCATGCCCGTAAGCGACCTGCGGAACAGCGCGCTGCAGACCGGCCGAGAGGGCCGAGCCCCCTGCCGGTAAACCGGCACCTTGCCAGCGGAAATCAATTCCACTTACGCTACAGACTTCACGGTCGTCTTCCGGCGGCCGGCTCAACACATGCGGGTGGGAAACCAAACGAACCCACTCCGGAGGACGCATCATGGGCGAAATCCTTGGACTGGGGATGACTCACTATCCCGGCCTGACAGGTACCGACGAGGGCCTGAGCTCCATCTGGCAGACCATTATCAATGCCCCGCGCATCGATCCGAAATGGAAGGACCAGCAGAACTGGCCCGAAGGGATGCTCGAGGAGGTCGGCAACGACATGGGCCTCTCGGCCGCCGGGCGTTACCGGGAACGGATGTGGAAGAATTTCCGCAAGCAGCGCGAGATCATCGACGAATTCGATCCGGACTTCATCGTCATCATCGCCGACGACCAGTACGAAAACTTCAAGGAGGACATCATCCCGCCCTTCTGCGTGTTCGGCCTGGATGACGAATTCGAGCAGGAGGTCTGGGGTCACGGCTTCATGTCCAAGAAGGACAACTACTGGGGCGAACCGCACGACACGAAGATGACCTTCCACGGCCATCGCGACGGCGCCAAATACCTGACGACCGGCCTGCTGGAGCGCGGCGTGCCCATGCCCTACGCCTACAAGCTGTCGAACTCGCCGATCCTGGCGCATGGCTTCAACTACACCATGCTCTATCTCGACATTGACCGCCGGGGCTTCCCCTACCCGGTCATCCCCTTCCATGTGAACTGCTACGGAAGCGACGTGATCAAGGCCTCGGGGGCCTTCTCCCATCTGTTCGAGGAACCGCAGGACGACGGCATGCCAGACCCGCCGGGGCCCAACCCGGCGATGTGCCACGAGATCGGCGCGAAAATGGCCGAGACGCTGGCCGCCAGCCCCTACCGCTCGGTCGTCATCGCCTCGTCGAGCTGGTCGCACTGCTTCCTGTCCACCAACACCGGCTATGTCGTGCCCGACACCGAGACCGACCGCCTGATGCTGGAAGCGCTGAAAAAGGGCGACTACGAGACCTGGCGCAATCGCACCATCGAGGAAACGGAAGCGGCCGGACACCACGAGATGCTCAACTGGCATGTGCTCGCGGGTGCCATGAGCACACTCGACCGCAAGCCGGAGATCATCGACTACGTGGAGACCTTCATCTTCCAGTCGAACAAGTGCTTCGCGGTGTTTCCGCCCGCCTAGAAGGCCGGAACCCGAAGCCGCAGGGGGGAGACACGCCGATGGCGGACAACCGCACACCGGTGATCGACGCGCAGGTGCATGCCTATGAGGCCGACCACCCTGGCCGGCCCTGGGCGGCTGTGCTGACCGGCCCACCCTCGGCCAATGGCGAGGAGATGGTCGCGGCGATGGATGCCGTCGGCGTCGATGGGGCGATCCTCGTCTCCGCCTACACCATGTACCGCTACGATCCGAGCTTCGCGCTGGAGGTCCACGGCAAATACCCCGACCGGTTCGGGCTGGTCACGCCCTTCGATGCCGCCGATCCGGGTGTAGGCGAGAAGATCGACGAATGGGCGGCGAAGGACGGGACCGTCGGCATCCGGCTCCTGCTCGCCCACGGCATTTCCGATGAAGCCGGCGAGGCGGGGATCGCCCGTATCCTCGAAGGCGCACGGCGGAACGACGTACCCGTCAACGTGTACTGCACCCAGCGGCACGAACAGGTCGCCACGCTGGCCGCGCAGTTCCCTGACGTCTCCCTGGTGGTCGATCACATGGGGATCGTCCAGCCCTTCCACCCGCCCGCTCCGGAAAACGGATGGGCGGATCTGCCCGACCTGCTGGCGCTGGGCGAGTTCGAGAATGTGTCCGTGAAGATCAGCGGCGCGGGCACGCTGGCGCGCACACCGTTTCCCTTTCCCGATATCCATGAGCCCGTGCGCCGCATCCTCGACGCCTTCGGCCTCGATCGCTGCATGTGGGGAACGGACTGGACGCGGGCGGTCGAACTCCTGACCTATAAGGAAGGTGTCGAGGCGTTCCGGCAGGGTGACTGGCTGTCCAAAAGCGAGCGTGCCGCACTGATGGGTGGCAACGCCCAGCGCATCTACAGCTGGTCACCGGGCAGCGCCTGAGCCCCCGCGTTACGCCCGGCCGAGGGCCTGCAGAACCTTCTCGGGTGTGAACGGCATGTCGGTCAACTCGGCCTCGAATGGCGCAAGCGCATCGTTGAGGGCGTTCATCACAGCGCCCGGCGTTCCCGCCGTGCCCGCCTCGCCGGCGCCCTTGGCGCCGATCTCGCTTTCTTGCGTCGGCGTCGCGATGTGGCCGACCACCGTATCGGGCATCTCACCGGTCGTGGGCACCAGATAGTCAACCAGGCTGCCGTTCATCAGCTGGCCGCGCTCGTCGTACAGGCACTGTTCATAGAGTGTCGGGCCGAGACCATGGGCGATACCGCCCCGGATCTGCTCATCGACGAGTTGCGGGTTCAGCACCGTGCCGCAATCCTCCACGCACCAGAATTTCAGCGGCCGGATCAGGCCAGTGTCGATGTCCACCTCGAGATGGCAGGCCAGGACACCGTTGGTGAAGCAGAACGGGAACTGCTTGGGAACGAAATGGCGCGTGACCATAAGCTCGGGCTGGAAATTGTCGAGCGTGTCGGGCCGGAAATAGGCAATACGTCCGCACTCGGCGAGCGAGATGCGCTCCTCACCCGTCGCCCGGTCAACAACAATACCGCCCACGATATCGAGCTCACCCGGCTGGGACTGGGTGATCATCGCGGCCAGCGCCAGAATGTTTTTGCGGAGCGCGCGGGCAGCCTGCCACGTCGCCTCACCACCAACGCCCGCGCCGCGCGACGCCCAGGTGCCGCCGCCATAGGGCGTGACCTCCGTATCGCCCGTGACCAGACGCACCGTCTCCATGGGAACCCCGATCGCATCCGCCGCAATCTGGGCATAGATCGTCTCGGTCCCCTGACCCTGTTCACCGCAGCCATGAAGCACGACGATGCTGCCGCCCGGCTCCATCTTGACCGAGCAGCCATCCTGCGCGGAAACGCGTATTCCGCCGACGCCATAGAACATGGCCGACGGGTTGGTGATCTCGATCATGCTCGCGAAACCGATACCCCGGTAAACGCCCTTTTCCCGGAGCGCGGTCTGCTCGGCGCGCAGGCCTTCATAGCCCATCAGGCGCGTGATCTCGTCCATGCAGCGGTGATGGGACATCACCTCGAACAGCGGTCCGGACAGGGCCTTGTGGGGGAAGGCATCATCCGGAATCAGGTTGCGCCGCCGGATCTCCACCGGGTCCATGCCGATGGTCCGCGCGGCAGCATCGACCATGCCCTCCACGAAGCCGACGGAGACCGGGTGCCCGACCGCGCGGTAGTTCGAGTACGGCCCCATATTGGTGAACACGGTCTCGATCCGCGCCCGATAGGCCTCTAGCGTGTACCACTGGCCCGAGATGTTGCAGATCTGGTTGCCTTCGACAGCGCTGCCGCGCGGATAGACCGAATACGGGCCGACCGCCAGACGGTCCTCAAAACCGAGCGCAAGGATCTTTCCCTCGTTGGTGACGGCCATCGTCGCCTTGACCCGATGGTCGCGCGAGTGGATGTCGCTGATAAATGACTCCAGCCGGTCGGCCACGAACTTGACGGGCCGGCCCAGCATCATCGACAGGGCACATGTCGCCAGTTCGTCGCCATAGACATGAGTCTTGATCCCGTACGACCCGCCCACATCCTTGCAGATGACGCGGACCGCGCTCTCCGGCAGGCCGAGCAAGTCTGCGTAGCAGTCCTGCACCATGTTCGGCGCCTGATGCGAGATATAGACCGTCATGCGCCGCTCGGCGGAATGCCAGTCGCCGACGACCGAACGCCCCTCAAGGCACACGCCGGTATGGCGCGGGAACCGGAAGGTCCGCTCGATCACATGATCGGCCCTGTCGAGCGCCGCCTCGAAATCGCCCGCATCGAGCTCGCGCTCGAAACACATATTGTCGCCGATGTCCGGATGGATCACCGGCGTGGCAGGATCGAGCGCGGTCTCGATATCGACCACGACCGGCAGCTCCTCATAGGAGACCTCGATCATGTCGAGGGCATCTTCGGCCTGATGGCGCGTTTCCGCGACGACCACTGCAACGGGCTCCCCGCACCAGCACACACGGTCGATGGCGAGGCAGGGCTGCTGCGCGGACTTCATGCCCTGGAAGTGCGCAAGCACACCGGCAAAGGTCTTCACCTCAGCAAAGTCGCGGCCTGTGAAGACACGGATGACGCCGGGCATCGCTTCCGCCCGCTCGACATTGATCGCCGTGATCCGCGCATGGGCGTGGGGGCTGCGCAGGAACACGGCATGAACCATGCGCGGCAGCAGGATGTCATCGACATACTGCGCCTGGCCCTCGACAAGACGGCGCGCCTGCGGGCGCGGGACACTGCGGCCGACGTAGCCGCCACCGGGTGCTTCGGCGACGCTCATGAGGTCCTCCCGCTGCTGCGCTGTTCCAGGACGGATTCGATGGCATCCACGATGGCCTCATAACCGGTGCACCTGCAGATGTTGCCCGACAGGTGATCGCGGATCTCCTCGCGGTCGTGCGCCTTCCCGCCGCGCATGAGCTCCGCCGCGGTGATCAGCATCCCTGGGGTGCAGAACCCGCATTGCGCGGCGTTGCGTTCGACAAAGGCCTCCTGGAGATCACGCAGCTCGCCGCTCGCACTCACACCCTCCAGGGTCTCCACGTCCTTCCCGTCGGCCTGGACGGCAAGGAACAGGCAGCCGCGCACAATGGTGCCATCGACCCGCAGCGTGCAGGCACCGCACACCCCGTGCTCGCAACCCACACGCGGGCTCGCGAGCTGGTACCGGGTCCGCAGGAAATCGATCAGATGCAGGCGCGGAGAGACAGAGGCCCGCTCCTCACGGCCGTTCAGGCGGAATACGATTTCACGTTCGCTGCTCATGTCCATCCTTTCAGGCTTCGTCGTTCAGAAGTTCGGCAACCGCGCGGCCCAGCAACACCCCGGCAAGATGACGCTTGGTCGCCGCTGCGTGGTAGAGATCGGATGTAAACTCGACCCCGGCCTCCAGGGCCGCGCGCGCCGCATCCACGCCGTCAGTACCGCCGCTTTCGATCGCCTGCTCAACATCGGCAAGCCGGACCGGGTGTTCAGAGATTCCGAAGAAGGCGATCCGCACATCCGAGAGCCGTCCATCGGTTGCGGGCACCGCCTGGGCAGCGATACCAGCAATCGCGAAATCACCACGCCGCCGCGCCAGTTCAAGCACAACCGAGCGCGCGTTCTCCGGCTGGGCAGGCAGATCGATCCGAACCAGCAACTCGTCCTCGTCCAGCGCCGTCGCATAGAGGCCCCGGAAGAAGTCTCGCGCCGGGATCGTCCGCTCACCGGAAGGGCCCGCAACGATCATCGCGGCATCAAGGGCGAGGCACGCGGCGGGCCATTCCGCCGCGGGGTCGGCAAGCGCGAGGCTTCCGCCGAACGTGCCCATGCTCCGGATCGCCGGATGGGCGATGTGTTCGACACAACGCGCCAGCAGGGGCAGGCGCTGCGCAATGACTTCAGAACGGCCAAGCTCGGCCGTACGCGTCAAAGCGCCGATGCGGATCGTGTCGCCCGCGTCCCCGATACCATTAAGTTCGGCGAGCGCGTTGAGATCGATCAGGATACCCGGTTTATCGAGGCGCATGTTCATGGCCGGGAGCAGGCTTTGCCCGCCCGCCAGAAAACGCGCACCACCGCCGTGATCGCGCTTGAGCGCAAGCGCCTCTGCCACGGTGGCAGGCTTGGCGTAGTCGAATGCCGCCGACTTCATGACCGTCATTCCTCCCGTGCACATTTCCAGTGCTTGCCGGGAACTATCCCGTGCCCGTTTCCGCCCTGTCAACGGACTGTATCGTTGGGCTGTTCGCGTAAACCTGCCCTGACGCGGGGCGGGTTACTACGGGGGTGGCATGATGGTCTCGAGTGATTATGGGGTCACCAGCCAGTCGGTTTTTCGGCCGGTTATTTGGTGGAGCTGAGGGGAATCGAACCCCTGACCTCTACATTGCGAACGTAGCGCTCTCCCAACTGAGCTACAGCCCCACCGGTGCCGGAAACGGCGAATGCCGGGCGGGCTTTTTGTGTTGGGAAGCCCCGCGCGGCGCGGCGGAATATGTGAGCGCGCGTACATTCATGTCAAGTCGCGTTTGGGCAAGAAAATCGGGCCTCCGCAGCGCCTTTCGGACGCACCCGCCTTACTGGACAGCCGCCGGGGTGCTGGCTAGTCTCGCGGCCAACCATTTCGTCGCGGCCCTGCCGCCACAGCCCCGTTCGGGAGAGTTCCGCCCATGGTCGCCGTGGCCAATCTCATCAGCCAGGTCATCTGGCTCTACATGCTGGCGCTGATCATTTCCGTGATCCTGAGCTGGCTGGTCCAGTTCAACGTCATCAACACGTCGAACCGCTTCGTCTATCAGATCGGCGACTTCCTCTACCGGATCACCGAGCCGGCGCTGCGCCCGATCCGTTCGGTCATCCCCTCAGTCGGCGGCATCGACCTGTCACCGCTGATCCTGATCCTAATTCTCGGTTTCCTGCGGCAGTGGATCCCCGAACTCCTGCTCGGTTGAACGGCACGGAACTGACCCTGCGCGTGCGGGTCACGCCCCGCGCGCGGCGCAACGGCCTCGAGGGGCTGGCCGAGACCGCGGACGGACCCGCCCTGAAAATCGCCGTCACCGCGCCGCCCGAAGACGGCAAGGCGAACACCGCCGTCCTGAAAATCCTGTCCAGGGCACTGGGTATCCCCCGCTCGTCTCTCACGATCCGGGCGGGTAAAACATCGCGCAACAAGACGGTGGCCGCTTCCGGCGACGCCGCGACTCTGCAGGCCGTGCTAGAGGCGGTCCGCATCCAGACACATCCGGACGAACCGGGCGGAGAGTGACGGCATGAACGATATTTCCGGCAAAATCATCGACGGCAAGGCCTTCGCGGAAGGCCTGCGCGAACGCATCGCCGTTGAGGTGGCGAAGCTTAAAGACGGCCACGGGCTTGTTCCCGGGCTGGCCGTTGTGCTGGTCGGCGAAGACCCCGCCAGCCAGGTCTATGTGCGCAACAAGGGCAAGGCCGCCGAGGCGGCGGGCATCGCGGCCAGCGATCATCGGCTCGACGCCGACACCTCGCAGGAGGAACTCGTCGCGCTGGTCGAGAAGCTGAACAACGACCCGGCGGTCCACGGCATCCTGGTCCAGCTTCCCGTACCGGACCAGATCGACGAGAACGCCGTGATCGACGCCATCGCGCCCGTCAAGGATGTGGACGGGTTCCACGTCATCAATTCGGGCCGGCTGGCCACGGGCCAGATGGACGGTCCCGACGCCGCCATGGTGCCCTGCACGCCGCTGGGCTGCCGGATGCTGCTCGAGGACCGGCTGGGCGATCTGTCCGGCCTCGACGCGGTGGTACTGGGCCGCTCCAACATCGTCGGCAAGCCCATGGCGGCCCTGCTCACACAGGCGAGCTGTACGGTCACGGTGGCGCATTCACGCACGAAGAACCTGGAAGAGGTGTGCCGCCGCGCGGACATACTGGTTGCCGCGGTCGGACGCCCGCAGATGGTGAAGGGCGACTGGATCAAGCCGGGCGCGGCCGTCATTGATGTGGGCATCAACCGCATCGCGGCACCGACTGACGACGATCCGGACAAGACACGGCTGGTCGGCGATGTGGACTTCGACGAGGCGGTGACGGTCGCGGGCGCGATCACGCCGGTGCCCGGCGGCGTCGGCCCCATGACCATCGCCTGCCTGCTGGCCAACACGGTGACGGCGGCCTGCCGCCAGAACGGCGTCGAACCGCCGAAGTTCTAGGCCTGCTCGGGCAGACGGTAACGGACCACGCCCTTGACGTGGGCCGGGTCCTCGACCGGCTTGCCCTTCCGCAAGACCTCCACCCGGCCGGCGCGGGCAAGGTGTATCGCCTGCTGTTTCACGGCGGACAGGTACTTTCGCCATAGGTCCGGCGGGTCCTTGGGCGTGCGGCGCGCCTCCGCGATGGCGCGGGCCACCTGTTCAGGGGTGACGGAGGCGCCGGGCTTCTGGGCGCCCAGCTCTGCGAGGATCGCGTCGGCGACCGGATCGGATGTTTCGCTCATGGGCGGTTTCTAGCATTCCCGCGGGCGGTGGACGACTCCCGCTTGCGTCCCCATATTGAGGGAATGGGGAGCGTAATATGACCGGAAGCCTGAACGAGTTGTTCGCGGCAACCGTCCTCTTCGTCGGCGGCCACTTCGTGCTGTCCAGCCTCCCCGTGCGCATGGCGCTGGCGGGAAAACTGGGCGAAACGCGCTTCCTGACGGCCTATTCCGCCGTGATGATGGTCGTCTTCATCTGGATGGTCCTCGCCTTCATCGACACCCCCGTCGCCATGTCCTGGACGCCGCCCAAGGCCTTCGCCTGGCTGCCCGCCATCGGCATGCCTTTCGCGCTGTTCCTGATCGTCTGCGGGCTGACCACACCCAACCCCACACTGGCCGGGACAAAGCTGGACGACCCTGGCCGAGACCTCACGCGCGGCATCATGCGCGTCACACGGCACCCGTTCCTGAACGGGGTCAGCCTGTGGGCGATCCTCCACCTTCTCGCCAACGGCGAGACACGCTCGATCGTGCTGTTCGGCGGGATGCTGATCCTGTCGGCGGGCGGCATGTGGCACATCGACAAGCGCCGCGAGTACTACTACGGCGCTGACTGGGGGCCTGTCCTGCTGACCACCAGCGCCGTACCCTTTGCCGCGCTGCTGACCGGCCGCGCGAAGATGGACTGGGCGGGAATCGGCTGGTGGCGGCTACTGGTCACCATCGCCGTCTATCTTGCACTGGTGGCCGTCCACGGCTTCGCCATCGGCGTTCCCGCCTGGCCGGTACTGGGCTAGTCGGCCAGGCTAGCTGCGCAGCGCCTTGGCGAGGCGCAGGCGCAGCGCCTGCAGCTTTATGAAGCCGGCGGCGTCGCGCTGGTCATAGACCTGGTCGTCCTCGAAAGTGACGTGGTCGAGCGAGTACAGGCTGTCCGCCGACTTGCGGCCCACCACCGCGACCGAGCCCTTGTAGAGCTTCAGCCGCACCGTACCGTTCACGCGCTCCTGGCTCTTGTCGATCAGCGCCTGCAGCATCTCGCGCTCGGGCGCGAACCAGAAGCCGTTGTAGATCAGCTTCGCATAGCGCGGCATCAGCTCGTCTTTCAGGTGCATGGCCTCGCGGTCGAGCGTGAGGGATTCCATGCCGCGATGGGCGGCCAGCAGCACCGTGCCGCCCGGCGTCTCATAGACCCCGCGCGACTTCATGCCGACAAAGCGGTTCTCCACCAGGTCGAGGCGGCCGATCCCGTTGGCGCCGCCCAGTTCGTTCAGCTTCGTCAGCAGCGCCGCGGGCGAAAGCTTCACACCGTCGATGGCGACCGGGTCACCGCGCTCGAAGTCGATCTCCACATAGGTCGGCTTGTCCGGCGCGGCCTCGGGCGCGACCGAGCGCGAATAGACGAACTCCTCGGGCTCGGCCCAGGGGTCTTCCAGTACCTTGCCCTCGGCGGAGATGTGCAGGAGGTTCGCATCGACCGAGAACGGCGCTTCGCCGCGCTTGTCCTTGGCGATGGGAATCTGGTGTTTTTCCGCGAAGTCGAGAAGCCTGGTGCGCGAGGTCAGGTCCCATTCACGCCAGGGCGCGATCACCTTGATGTCCGGGTCCAGCGCGTAATAGCCCAGCTCGAAACGGACCTGGTCGTTGCCCTTGCCGGTCGCCCCGTGGGAGACGGCATCCGCCCCGGTCTCATGGGCGATCTCGATCTGGCGCTTGGCGATCAGCGGGCGCGCGATGGAGGTGCCCAGCAGGTACACGCCCTCATAGACGGCATTGGCGCGGAACATCGGGAACACGAAGTCGCGCACGAATTCCTCGCGCAGGTCCTCGATATAGATTTCCTTGATGCCGAACATCTCGGCCTTGGCGCGAGCCGGCTCCAGTTCCTCGCCCTGCCCGAGGTCGGCGGTAAAGGTCACCACCTCGCAGGCATAGGTTTCTTCAAGCCATTTCAGGATGACGGACGTGTCGAGGCCGCCCGAATAGGCAAGCACCACTTTCTTCACGTCGCCCGGTTTGTCGGCCACGGTCATGTCGCTGGTTCCGTACGCAGGATAAATTTGCGGGCGGAGTATAGTCCGGCGCGCCGCCGCCGCAACCGCGACGGATCGGGAAATCCGTTAATGCCCAGCCGCCGATTCTAGATCGGCCACCACGGCACGAGGTGACGGTCGCCCGACAGGGTGGCCCAAACCATCAGCAGCCCGAACAGCGCAATGGGCAACCCGCACCCGACCGCCAGCACCGACAGGGTCGTGCGGATCGCACGGCTGGTCGGATGCGGCTCCTGTGCGGGCAGCGACGGCAGGCGCGAGCGATAGCGCGAGGGCAAACCCAGAAGCGCAATCACACCGCCTAAAACGGCAATCGCCAATGCAAGTATGAATTCGTCAATCATTACGGTTCGGTCCTGCAATGAGCACAAACG
>Ga0255767_1003323_pt1 | contig 13657 bp, 9 predicted proteins | sample 071ome_24_FD_179967 | JGI IMG/M metagenome (GOLD analysis project Ga0255767, IMG submission 179967) | Coastal salt marsh microbial communities from the Groves Creek Marsh, Skidaway Island, Georgia - 071402CT metaG (version 2) | ecosystem: Environmental > Aquatic > Marine > Intertidal zone > Salt...
GATGATCATGTCCTTGAGACGCCCCTCGATGGTGCAATACCCGCGCTCGTCCATGGCTGCGAGATCTCCGGTGTGAAGCCAGCCGTCGGGATCGATCGTCTCGGCCGTCCGCTCGGGCATCAGGTAGTAGCCGTGCATGACCTGGTAGCCGCGGGTCACCAGCTCTCCGGTCTCGCCGACCGGGAGGGTCTCTCCCGTTTCGGGATCGACGATGCGGATCTCCATACACGGCATCGGTGCTCCGATCGTGAGGGCCTTGTCCTCGATGGTGTCGTCGGGTCGAGTCATGTTGAGCACCGGCGAGCACTCGGTCTGGCCATAGACGATCGTGAACGGCGCGCCGAGCTCTCGTTCGAGCGTGCGCACCAGCTGCTCGGGAACGAGCGAACCCCCTGAACAGATCGCCATCAGCGTCGACAGGTCGGTCTCGGCGAAGTTCGGATGCTCCATCAACGCAATGAGCATCGTGGGAACCCCCATCATCCCGTGCGCGCCATAGGTCTCGGTCAACTCGAGGACGAGTCCTGGCTCGAACGCAGGCACGAGAACCTGCGTGCAGGCCATCGAGATCGACCCGAGCACCGACATCGCGCTTCCCGCGGTGTGGAACAGGGGCATCTGCGTGATGATGACGCTGCCCTCGTGCATCCCGAGACGGTCGAAGTAGTGATTGGCGTTGGTGACGAGACCTCGGTGATGCAGTGCCGCACCCTTGGGGAAACCGGTGGTGCCGGACGTGTACTGGATCATCACCTGATCGCCAGGGGCAACGGCAGGGAGCTGGGTGGAGGGGTCGCCCGACGCCAAAAAGTCGTCCCATTGACTGAACCTGATGATCTCTTCGAGATCGGGGCACTGTGGGTGGACCTGCTCGGCGATCGACAGCATCGGGTTTCCACGGTGGTCGTCGACCACGAAGAGACCCTTCGAATTCGACTGACTCACCACGTACTGGAGTTCGTTGGCCTGGTAGGCAGGATTGACGGTCACGATGGTCATACCCGCGAGGGCACAGCCCAACTCGACAAGCACCCATTCAGGGATGTTGTGGGCCCAGACCGCCACGTGATCACCCGGTGAGAATCGGGCGAGCAATGCCTGCGCAGTTCGTTCCGCATCGGCCAGCAGCTCGGCGTACGTCCATTCGCGCCGACCGGCAGGATCATCGACGCCCTCGATCACCGCGATCCGGTCACCGGCGCGAGCGGCGGCGGCACGGAGCAAATCGCCGATGGTGGTGTCGAGAACCGTGGGATCCTCGACCCCGAACGCATGTGATTCCGTCAGAGTCATGCCCGCAAGCTTCTGCGGAACCCGACCAGCGGTCAAGACGCGTTCGAGATGCGAGACTCCGTCGCATGTCTCGATACGACGACCTCATCGCCGATGCGCGACTCGACCGCCCGATCCTGATCGACGGTGGCACCGGTTCGGAGTGCCTCCGGCGCGGCGTACCCGAGTCCGACAACGGCTGGAGCGGCGCAGCGGCGCTCACCCACCCCGACATCGTCGGCGCGATTCACGCCGACTATCTCGCGCTCGGAGCGCAGGTCATCACTGCCAACACCTTCGCAACGGGGGCGAACATCATGCGCGACATCGGCGCCCCCGAGCACTTCGACGAGGTCAACCGACGAGCTGTCGAGATTGCGATCGACATGCGAGAACGCGCCGGCGCCTCCGCCGCCCGGGTTGTCGTCGCCGCAGGTGTCAGCAACTGGAGCTTCTCGGGAAACCGGCCGGACCTGGTCACCCTGCGCCACGACACGGCAACGCAGGCAGCAATCATGCGCGATGCCGGCGCCGAATTGGTGATCCTCGAGATGATGGTCGACATTCCCCGAATGACGGCCACCCTCGAAGGGGCATCCACGGCAGAACTCCCGATCTGGGTCGGCTTCTCACTCGGACCGGAGGAAGGCTGCGAGGCCGACGAGATCGGTGATCCGATCGAACTTCGTGAAGGGGGACGGCTCACCGACGCCGTCGCTGTCGCCGCCGCGTACCCGGCAGTCGATGCCATGGTCATCATGCACTCCGACGTACGGGTCGCCGAACGCGGGGTGCAGGCACTGCGACGAGCGTGGCCGGGGCCGATCGGCGTGTGGGCTCACGCCTCAGCCCTGATCGACGGCTGCATCGTGCATGACGGCATCATCACGCCCCGTGACTACGCGTCGTATGTGCCGGACTGGTTGGCGGCAGGCGCCACGATGATCGGTGGTTGCTGTGGGATCGGCCCCTCCCACATCGCCGAGATCGCACCACTCGTGAACCGTGCCGACGAAGGGCGCGAGACTCCTGACCATGGCTGACCCCGTCCTGTACGAAGAACGTGACGACATCGCGATCATCACGCTCAACCGGCCCGAGAAGAAGAACACGCTCACCGATGCACTTGTGCAGGGCGTTGCGGACGGTGTCGACACAGCCACGAAATCTCCCGACGTGGCCGCCATCGTCTTGCGGGGCGCCGACGGCACGCTCACGGCTGGATACGACCTCACTCCCGACTCCGATGCGATCGACTCGGGATGGTCCACACCGTACGGCGCCAAGGGTCCGCGTCCCCGCGCCGGCGCATGGGACCCGGTCAGGGACTACCAGTTCATGGGCAACAACGTTCGACGGTTCATGAAGATCTGGGAGTGCCCCAAGCCAGTGATCGGACAGATCGAGGGGTGGGCAATCGGGGGCGCCACCGACATGATCCTGTGTGCCGACCTGCTCTACATGGCGACCGATGCCCACCTCGGGTATGCGCCGAGCCGGATCTACGGCACGCCGACCACGATGATGTGGGTGTACCGACTCGGTCTCGAGCATGCGAAGCAGTACCTGCTCACCGGTCGCGCCATCGACGCGACCGAAGCACATCGCATCGGACTCGTCTCCCACGTCGTCGATCCCGCTGACATTGCCGACGTTGTCGAGGCCGAAGCTCGTCGCTTCGCCACCATCCCTGCGAACCAACTCGCGCTCAACAAGCTCCTCATCAATCAGGCCTTCGAGAACATGGGACTTCGCACGAGCCAGATGCTTGGCACCTTCTTCGACGGGATGACACGCCACACCGAGGAGGCATACCGGTGGGTCGAAGCGTTTTCGGAGAAAGGCTTTCGCAACGTCGTGCGCGAACGCGACGATCCCTGGGAGGACTACGGCAGCGCGCCCAGCTGACCCGCGTCATCGGATCAAACCTGGATCGCTGATTGTCGGCCTTGGCGTCTAGGCCTTGCTCCACTGGGGACGGGGGGTCCACACCTGCGACGAAGGATCGGTCCGGAGCTCCACCACCCGAATGTCACCGGTGAAGGCGAATGCTCCCCGATAGTGCTCGTACGCCACCGGCGTCCCCCAGCTGCGCCCGACGCAGAAACCCTCCTGCACCATCGAGTAACCCATCGGCGTGATCCGAAACCGGTCCGACGAGTCGACCACTGCGCCGTCGACGAACAGCGTTGCCACCCCCCACCCCTGTTCGGTGGGGTGGTACTCGACCCGCACCTCGCACTCACGTCCCACCGGGAGTGCCGGCCCCTGCAGTTCGTGCATCTCCATTTTGAGCACGTTGTGGACATAGTGCGGTCGCCCGCCCTGCACGAAGAGCGACCAACCGGCGAGTTCTCCGCCCTGGCAGACCAGTAGGCCGTCATCGGCTGCGGTGTGGCGGGTGATGAACGCGGTGAGCGCATGCTCGCAGTTCAGGATGCGGGGGAACGACGGATTCGGGATCGGTCTTGTGCCCGGGTAGTAGCGGTAGACGTCGCGGTCCTCGGATGCCGACGGCCGTTGCGGGTCGATGAACCGCTCACGACCACGATCGTCGAGTGGAAGGACATTGTGCGCCTCCGCTTCCCGCCACCACAGGTCGATCAGTTCCTCGAGCTTCTCGGGTTGCTCCGAGGCGAGATCGTTCGCCTGACTGTAATCCTCGGCCTGGTGGTACAGCTCCCAAGGGTCGTCGGCCCAGTCGGTCCCGGGTGCGTGCCACGTCACCGCCATCCACCCGTCGTGGTAGATCGCTCGACTGCCCAGCATCTCGTAGTACTGGGTTTCCTTCACCTCTGGTGTTGCCGGATCGGCGATGGTCGCCGCGAAACTCACCCCTTCCAAGGGCTGCTGATCGACACCATTGACCCGGATGGGTGTCGGCAGACCTGCGACCTCGAGCAAGGTCGGAAAGATGTCGGTGACATGGTGGTAGTGCGTGCGGATGGCGCCCGGATCCTCCACGCGGGCCGGCCAGTGCACGATCATCGGGTCGGTGTTCCCTCCACGGTGGGTATCGCGCTTCCATCGCTTGAACGGCGTGTTGCCGGCCATCGACCAGCCCATCGGATAGTGCGGATCGGTGTGGGGACCACCGAGTTCCTCGACCTGCTCCATCATCTCGGCGACGGACATGTTCATGAGGTTGCGGAAGCGTTCGGTGTTCGTCGTCCCCCGGTGACCCCCCTCGGCCGACGCACCATTGTCCGAAAAGAACAGCACCAGGGTGTCGTCGAGCACGTCGAGGTCACGCAACGCATCGACCAACCGCCCGATCTGGGCATCGGTGTGGTCGACAAACCCGCAGTACGTCTCGTGGAGGCGGGCGAACAGGTATTTCGCGTCGTCGTCGAGCTCGTCCCACCGCGCGATGCCCGGATTTCGCTCGGGGAGCTCACAGTCGGTGGGAACGATCCCGAGTGCCTTCTGCCGTTCGAAGATCCGGGCGCGTTCGACATCCCACCCGTGGTCGAACCGGCCTCGATATGGCTCGATGAACTCCTCCGGTGCGTGGAACGGGCAGTGCGACGCACCGAAGGGCAGATAGGCGAAGAAGGGCCTGCCGCTCGCAACCTGCTGCTGGTCCCGGATCATCGCGATGAGGTTGTCGACCACATCCTCGCTGACGTGGTAGGCACCGCCATCGCGACCTTCGGACGGCGTCGGGACGCGGTGGTTGTCGACCGTGACCATCGGATGCCATTGATCGACCTCCCCCGGCAAAAAGCCGTAGAAGCGTTCGAACCCTTGCCCGAGTGGCCACCGGTCGAACGGTCCTGCTGCCGTGGACTCCGACGTCGGCGTGAGGTGCCACTTGCCTGCGCAGTACGTCGAGTAGCCCGTCTGGCGGAGCACCTCGGCGATCGACGCCGCCGACGCAGGCAGAAACGAGTTCGACCCGGGAAAGCCGGTCGCCATCTCGGCGATGGTGGCGAACCCGACCGAGTGGTGGTTCCGGCCCGTCAACAGCGCCGCCCGGGTCGGCGAACAAAGCGCCGTGGTGTGAAAGTTCGTGTATCGCAGACCGTTGTCGGCCAGGGCGGCGATGTTCGGCGCCTCGATCGGTCCGCCGTAGCACGACAGCTGGCCGAAGCCGAGGTCGTCCATGAGGATCACGACGATGTTGGGAGCGTTCAGCGGCGGACGCGTGGGCGGCGGCCAATCAGGTGTCGACTCGGCGTAGGTGGCCTTGATCTCTCCACCGAACGACGGCGGCGCTGGCGGAAGAATGTCGGTCGGGTGCATGTCGGCCATCGGCGAAGTCTGACCGGTGCGCCTAGGTCGCGCCAGACCGTGTGGGTGCCCCTCGACCTGCGGTCCCGACTGCGTGCTCAGGCGGTGTGCGACGCTGCCGCAGCTGTTCCGGCACGGCGGCCGGTACTCAGGCACGCCTGCATCAGATAGCCCCCGGTCGGGGCGTCCCAACCCAACATCTCACCGACGACCCAGGTGCCGGGTCGGCGGCGCAACATTCCGGTCTCGTCGATCTCGGCAGCAGCAACACCCCCGGCCGAACTGATCGCCCGATCGATCGGGGCGAGACCGCGCACCGGCAGTGGTGCTGCCTTGGCGAGCGCGGCGAGGGCGGTGGCGCTGGTCGGAAGCTGGTTGTCGGTCGCTTCTCGCATGATCGCGACCGCCACCGGTTGCAGGCCGGCACGACGCAACCACGTGCTGCGTGAGTCCTTCGCCCGACGCCGGGCAGCGAGTCGCTGCGCCAGACCGGCCTCGGTGAGATCGGGTTGCAGATCGATCTCGAGCGAGACCCGTGGCCGGGCGAGCGCGATACGAATGCGCGGCCCCAATGCGTAGATCGGTCCACCCTCCAGACCCTGGGCCGTGATGATCGGTTCGCCCCTGACGGTCTGCCCATCGAACGAGACGGCCACATTCTTCAACGGTGTTCCTTCGAACCGGTCGAGCAGCGCCGCCGACCACTCGACCTCGACACCTGCGTTCGACGCGACAAGGGGATCGACGGCGATCCCGGCCGCAGCGAAGATTGCGACCCAGGAGCCGTCGCCACCCACCAGTGGCCAGGACGCACCGCCCAATGCGAGCACGGTGTGCTCGCTCGTGTCGTCGAACCCTGTCCACGGCGTGGCCGGCTCGAAGACCACACCGAGCTCCACCAGACGGCCGAGCCACGCCCGTACCAGTCCCGTTGCCCGCATCGCAGCCGGAAAGACCCGGCCACTCGACCCGACGAACGTGTCGGCACCAAGCTCGTCGGCCCACGTCCGAACCGCACTCGGTGGAAAAGCTCGGATCGCCGATTCGACCAGTTCACGACCGGTGCCGTAGCGATCCAGAAACTGTTCGAGTGGTTCGTCGTGGGTCAGGTTCAAGCCTGAACGACCGGCGAGCAACAGTGTCCGTCCGAACGAACGCCGCTGGTCGCGCAGCGTCACCTTCGCTCCCGCAACGGCTGCAGCCTCGGCGGCCATCAAGCCGGCCGGCCCGGCACCGACCACGACCACGTGCGGCTGCCTGCTCGATTCCACTGCGGCACCCTAGGCCTCGAGCGTGGCGAGCAGTCGTCTCGGACCCGACGACCTCGCCCGCTACGGTGGGCGGCCGTGCAACTCTTCGACACGGCCCGCGGTGAGGTCGTCCCGTTCGAGCCGGGCCCCGAGGTCCGGATGTATGTCTGTGGCATCACGCCGTACGACTCGACCCACCTCGGCCATGCGAACACGTACCTCACCTACGACCTCCTGATTCGCCGACTCGAAGATCTCGGCCACTCGGTGAAGCTCGTCCGGAACATCACCGATGTCGACGACTCGATCCTGCCGAAGGCTCGAGAGCTCGGGGTCGACTTCCTCGAACTCGCTGCGACCGAGACCGCTCGCTTCCATCGCGACATGCAGGCGCTCAACACCCGACCCGTGTTCGAAGAACCCCATGCGACCAGATGGGTCACCGAGATGGTCGACCTCATCGAGACGCTCGCCGACAAAGGCCACACCTACGTCGTCGACGGGACCGTCTTCTACGACGTGTCGACATTTCCGAGCTTCGGTGCACTCTCCGGTTATGGCGAGGCGACGATGATCGAGTTCGCGGCCGAGCGGGGCGGGAATCCCGACGACCCGCGGCTGCGCAACCCACTCGACTTCATCCTCTGGCAGCCGTCGCTCGACGACGAGCCGTCGTGGCCGTCCCCGTGGGGCGACGGCCGCCCCGGCTGGCACATCGAGTGTTCTGCGATGTCGATGGGGATCCTCGGCCCCACCCTGGATCTCCACGGCGGTGGTTCCGATCTGATCTTTCCTCACCACGAGTGCAGTCGGGCCCAGAGCGAAGCGGCCAACGGCGTCACCTTCGCCAACCACTGGATGCACACCGGCATGGTTGCCTACCAGGGCACCAAGATGTCGAAGTCGCTCGGCAATCTCGTCTTCGTCAGCGAGCTGTCGAAGACCCACGACCCTCGGGCCATCCGACTCGCACTCATGGCTCACCACTACCGCGCCGACTGGGAGTGGTTCGATGACGACATCGCAACCGGAGCCCGGCTCCTCGACCGGTTGCACCATGCCGCCCGGGCGGCGGGTGGCCCTGACCCGGCGGACTACGGCACTCGTGTTCGCGCCGCGCTCGACGACGATCTCGACGCTCCCACGGCGCTTCACGCGCTGACCGAGCTTGCCGATGCGATCCTCGAGGGCGGGGACGATCCGGCTGCCCCTACAGTTTTGGGTGAACTCGGCGCCCTCGTCGGCATCGACCTCGGCGCTGCCCCGGCACCGCTCACCTGAATCCCGAACCAGAGAGAGTCCGACCGTGATCCGCCTCTACGACACGCTCACCGGTGATGTCCGTCCGCTCGCGCAACGCGACGAGGGCAAGGTCTCGCTGTATGCGTGCGGGCCGACGGTGTACGACCATCCGCACCTGGGGCACGCCCGGCAGGCCATGACCTATGACTTCATGCGCCGCTACTTCGAATGGCGTGGGCTCGAGGTTCACCACGCCGCCAACGTCACCGACATCGACGACAACATCATCAACCGTGCCAAGCGGGAAGGTTCCACCGAGTCCGCAGTCGCAGCCGAGTGGAAAGCGGTCTACGACGAGGCGATCTTCGAACGGCTCAACATCCTCCGTCCTCACGACCGTCCCCACGCCACCGAATTCGTCGCCCAGATGGTCGAGTTCATCGAGACCCTCGTCGACAACGGCACGGCATACGCCAACGAGTCCGGGGTGTACCTCCGCGTCCATCTCGTCGAGGGGTACGGCGATCTCGTGCACCGCTCACTCGAGGAACTCCGTGAGGGTGCCGGTGCACGCGTCGATGTCGACGACAACAAGGAGGACCCGCTCGACTTCGCGCTGTGGAAAGCGGCGAAGCCGGGGGAACCGGTATGGCCCTCGCCGTGGGGCGACGGTCGTCCCGGTTGGCACATCGAGTGCGTAGCGATGAGTCTCGGGATCCTCGGAGACGGCTTCGACCTTCACGGCGGCGGGACCGATCTCGCCTTCCCCCACCACACCAATGAGCGGGCCGAGGCGATCGCAGCAGGTCGCGACTTCGCTCAACACTGGGCCCACAACGCAATGCTCAACATCGGCGGTGAGAAGATGTCGAAGTCCCTCGGCAACTACACCACGATCGGCGCGTTGCTCGACGAGCACCCCGACAACGGTCGAGCACTCCGATTGGCCCTCCTGCAGACGCACTACCGCAAGGTGATGGAGCTCAACCCCGGGGTGATGGAGCAGGCCCGCGAGGGGGTCAAACGCCTCGACGCCATGGCGCGCAAGGCGACGTCGGCCGGTGTGCCCCTCGACGGGGCCGAACGCGATACCGGTGCCATCGCCGCGTTCACGACAGCGATGGATGACGACCTCGGTACCCCGGAGGGAGTCGCCACCATGTTCGAGACGATCCGCCGGGCCAACGCTGCCCTCGACGCCGGCGACGACACGGCTGGGGTGCTGGTCGCGACCGCTGTCGAGCTTGCCGCAGCGATGGGTCTCGAGGTGCAACGGACCGAGCCGACCGGCGACGATGCCGACATCGATGCACTCGTTGCGGCCCGAACCCAGGCTCGTACCGAGAAAGACTTTGCAGAAGCCGATCGCATCCGAGACGAACTCACTGCGCTCGGGATCACGGTCGAGGACACCCCCAACGGACCGATCTGGCATCGTTCCTAGGTGACGATCCTCGAACCCGCCCCCCTCGACCAGCTCCCGACCCTGCCCTCCCAACCGGCGGGAGTGCCATGGCCGACACGGGATTGGCCCACCGGGGCACTCCCTGAGCACGTCGATCCCGCCGAGTTGGAGGCGCTCATCGATCGCGCCTTCGGACCTGAGCCCGACGCCGGCTTTGGTGCATCGCACGCGCTCGTCGTCGTGCACGAAGGTCGTATCGTCGCCGAGCGATACGGGACCGACATCGGTCCCGACACGCCGCTGCTGTCATGGTCGATGGCCAAAAGCGTCATCCATGCGCTGGTCGGCATCCTGGTCCAAGACGGACGGCTCGACCCGGCGGCGTGTGCGCCCATCCACGCATGGCAGGGCGCTCGCGATCCACGCGCCCGTATCACCCTCCAGCACCTGCTCCGGATGACCGACGGGCTCGAATTCAACGAGGACTACGCCCTTCCCTCTCCCGACACCGACCCGAGCGACGTTCGATGGAGCCACTGCATCGACATGCTGTTCGGGAGCGGTTCGGACGATGTTGCCGGCTACGCGATCGATCGGCCTGCTCGCCATGAGCCCGGTGCCGTCTTCAACTACTCGTCGGGCACATCGAACATCATCGCCCGGATCATCGGCAACGAACTTGGCGGCAACCCGGAGCGAGTCCGATCGTTCATGCACGATCGACTGTTCCAGCCGATCGGCATCCGAACCGCCGACCCGAGCTTCGACGCAGCCGGCACCTTCGTCGGCTCGTCGTATCTCCACATGACCGCACGCGACTGGGCCCGCTTCGGCCTCCTCTACCTGCGAGGTGGGGAATGGGACGGCGAGACGATCGTGCCGCGTGCATGGGTGGACGATTGCCGGCGTGCCTGGGCCGTCGACGACGAGGGCAACCGGTACGGCACCCACTGGTGGGTCGGAACCGACGGACGAGGATCGTTCTGGTGCAGTGGTTTCGAGATCCAACGCGTGATCTGCGTGCCCCGCACCGATCTCGTCGTCGTGCGGCTCGGTCGGACTCCCCAGGAGCACTACGACACACCCAGGGTCTGGCTCGAACAGATCATTGCCCTGTTCGACTGAGTTCGGACGGTTGTTCCCTGCGGTCTCCGACCGCGCTACCCCTCCGTGCGGTCTCCGACCGCGCTACCCCTCCGTGCGGTCTCCGACCGCGAAGACGAAACCGGAGCGGGTGCCGACGATGATCTTCCCGTTCCACAGCGCCGGCGTCGACTCGATGCAGCCCCCGAGGTCGATCTCCCACAGCTTCGGTGGTTCGACCGTCGTGTCGGAGACATCGAAGGCGTGCAGCGTGCCACCACAGTCGCCCTGGATCCACACATCATCCACGATGACCGGTGAGGCCCACGTGGGGCCGACCAGATCGATCCGCCACCGCTCCTCACCGGTGAATCGATCGAGGCCGAGGACGTCGCCACTGTCGGTCGGCACGATCAACAGGTCGGCATGGAGACCCGGGGTTGCCCACACGCCCGAATCGAGCCTCGGTCGCTGATCGACCCCCCAGAGAAGCGCCTCGTCGGGTGGCTTCGTCGGGTCGAGTTTGATGATCTGACCGACGTCTCGGCTCCGAGCGGTCCCGCGCTCGTACTCGATACCGGCGTAGAGCATGCCCTCGTCGTCGATCACCAGCGTGGCGTCGGCATCGTCCCCCGCCCAGAACCGGAACACCCGCAGCACATCGAGGTCGTGCTCGAGGCCAGCGAGATCCCAGCCCTGGATCAGCCCACCGCTGTTCGCGAAGTACACGACGTTGCCCGACATGGCGACCGAACTTTCGATCGAAACATTGTTTCCGACCGCTCGGATCAGCTCGTCGTCCCAGCCGGGCCGGTTGAACACGAGTTCGGGATCGACCGTGACAGCTCCGTTCTCGTCGTAGCCCCGGTTGAGTTCGACGATGTGGAACTGGGAGTTCTCACCGCCGATCAACAGATGACCGCGCAGGATCAACCCAGCTCCGTCCCAATCGTTGTTCCACTTGGTCGGCGAAACGTCGTAGGCGTTGAGCGCCCACAGCTCGCGAGGTTCCTCCCCGTCGAAGGCGATAATTCGGTAGTTGTTGTCGCGGCTCCCGGTGTACAGCAGCGGATAGCCGTCCGGATCGATGGTGACCGATCCTTTGATGATGTCGCCGGTCGGGAACGGCGGCAGTATTGCCCGGCCGGTCTCGAAGTCGAGAAAGTGGACGTTGCGGTCGTATGCGCCGAACGCAACCCAGGTTTCGCCGTCGCGTTCGAAGACTGCTGGCTGGCCGGTCCACCCCGACCCGCACCAGGTGGTCGCCTCGCCACCGACCGTCGATGTCGAACACATCGCTCGATCGGGGTACGACCAGACCACCACCGGGTCCCTGGGCACTGGCCCCCGCCCGTAGAAGGTCCGGGTCGGGTTGCCCCGGAACGTCAACAACCCGTCGACGGTCTCACCGTAGGGCGCACCGACAGAGGTCGGATCGACCCACCCGAGGTAGGGCCGCGCTGTGGTCGTGGTGCTGGTCGTCGCCGGCATCGAGGTGGTCGCCGGCATGGAGGTGGTCGCCAGCATGGTGGTCGACGACGCACTGGCCTCGGCGGTCTGCTCGGGGGCCTCGATCTCGCCGGCGGCGTTCGGCCACACCACCGATGCCACGAGCAACGCCAACGTGAGCGACAACCCCACGATGGCAACCCGGGTGATCCGAGCCGACAGGAATGCCTCGCCGCTGATCACACGGCGAGGCGTAGCTGACCCACCGTAGGCTCGGGATCGTGGAGACCCGACCGACCCCCAGCAACGGCCGCCTTTTCTGGCGAGGCCTCAGCCGTGCGTGCGCTGTGTGTGGCCAACGCCGACTCACGCGCCGAGTGGTCGCCCTGAGCGAAACGTGTCCGCGTTGTGGCTTCCGTTTCGAGCGTCAGCCAGGTCACTTCCTCGGTGCGGTCATCATGAGCACGATCGTCACCTTCGGCCTGATTCTCATCAGCGTCCTTGCCGGCGTGTGGGTGCTGTGGCCCGACGTCGACGCAGTGCGCCTGTCGATCGTTCCGCTGTGCATCGCCATCGTCGTTCCTGCGGTGCTCCACCCCACCTGCAAGACCCTCTGGGTTGCCATCGACCTCATGATGCGTCCGCTCGATCCCGGTGAAGCTCTCGGGGATCTCGTCGCCGAGGAACGCCCGACGCAGGAGCGGTGACCGCACCGATGCCACGGCATCGGGGACGTCGCGGCCTCGCAGTGGGGCCCATTGCATCTGTGGTGCTTCGTTCGCTCCACCCCGCACATGGTCAGCGTTGGTCGATGATCCGGGGGCACCGTGCGGACGGGGCCGCGCTGGAGCAGGGCCGCCCGACACCACCGTCGACGCACCTCGCCGATCGGTGAGCGTCCAGCCGTTGGGGACCGAGGCTCGCTCGAGGTGCACGGCACAGAGCGCGGTTCCGTAGCGGTCACCGGTCGGGTCACCGAGCGAGAGCAACTCGACCCGGTGCTCGCCGTAGTGCGACAGCAGAATCCCCGCCTGCTCTCGACCGCATGTCGGACGCTGACACGACCCCATGACGCGGAAGGTACCGAAGGGGTCTGACAGCCTCTGGGATCCTCACCACATCTGTGGATAACCACCGCAGAGCCCCACAAACAGCCCGAGTTACGCTCGATGCATGATCATCGGGTTCGACGCCGACGACACGCTGTGGCACAACGAGGACGGCTTTCAGGCCAGCCAGCGCGAGTTCGAGGCGCTGCTGGCCGAGTGGGGTGATGCGGACACGATCGAGGATCGACTCTTCGAGATCGAAATGCGCAACATGCCCCGCTACGGCTACGGCGTGAAGGCGCACACACTGTCGATGATCGAAACAGCGATCGCAGTGTCCGACGGTCAGGCGAACGCAGCCCTCATCGGCGGGATTGTCGACATGGGGCATGCCCTTCTCGATCGACCCGTCGAGTTGCTCGACGGTGTCGTCGAGGTGCTCGACGAGCTCGCCGATCTCACGCTGATGCTCATCACCAAAGGTGACCTCTACCATCAGCTGGCTCGCATCGACGCAAGTGGCCTGAAAGAACGGTTCTGGCAGACCGAGGTCGTCGCCCACAAGGACGTTTCGACCTATCGACGTGTGCTCGGTCTCCACGGTGTCGAACCGGAGCGGTTCGTCATGGTCGGCAACTCCCTGCCCTCCGACGTGCTCCCGGTGATGGCGCTCG
>Ga0255767_1003334_pt1 | contig 13633 bp, 11 predicted proteins | sample 071ome_24_FD_179967 | JGI IMG/M metagenome (GOLD analysis project Ga0255767, IMG submission 179967) | Coastal salt marsh microbial communities from the Groves Creek Marsh, Skidaway Island, Georgia - 071402CT metaG (version 2) | ecosystem: Environmental > Aquatic > Marine > Intertidal zone > Salt...
CGGGGCGACCCGTGGTCAGGTGACCGTGTTGCCACGGCATGACGGGCGCGTAGCTCAGTTGGTAGAGCAAGTGACTTTTAATCACTGGGTCACAGGTTCGAATCCTGTCGCGCTCACCATATTAAGGCGCTGAAAACATTGAGTTTTCGGCGTCTTTTTTTGTGCCTACGACACTCCCACGCCACTAAATATCAACATAGGTCACAGGCTTTCCCTGGGACCGCTAAAAATTCTACCGGTTCGTTTGCTACACGATTTGTAAAAAATTCTGAGACTTCTCAATGCCAAAAGACATTAGTCTTTGTCCGAGTTGAACGACAACCGTCGTGGTAACGAAAATTTGGAACTCAATATCTCACTACCTTTCCCCACAAAAACTGTGATGGGCCAAATCCAATGCGGGCATCTTCCATCTTCAGGAGTCTGCTATGGTCTATCATCATGTTCACATTGGGGCCGTAGATTTCAATATATCTAGACAACACGTCCTGATCGTCGGCCTCGACCATAAACTGGTCCAACTTCAGAGGGCTGATGACCTTATCGATGATGTGCCATCTGTAGTCTTCCTTTTTGATATTTTCAGTTAGCCCCTCAGATTCCAGAAGGATTTTCCACGATCCAGCATCAAGAAAATTTTTCGATTGCTGGGTCAGTCTCTCCACAAATATGTTCTTTTCAGCAATTTCAGAATGTGCAAACGCGACGCCAATTTCGTTGATGACCTTAACTCCCTTTTTGGTAGCGCTTTCGATCAATCTGCACATATCGTCGTCGTCTATCGAGCGCGCAATACTGGAAATCTCAATGATATCAATTTCATACTTGCTCACACTATCTAAATAACTGTCGACAACCTCTGCGCCACCGCTCAAAGCGACATCCATGACTGGATTGCCGACAGCGACGAGGACCTCGTGTTTTTTGCAGGTTGATATGAAGTCCACCAAAGAGCTCCGGCTCATCATGGCGGCCTGCTTGCCCGAAAGTTTGAAAACGTCAACGAGGTTACCATAAGCGCTGAGGTAATCATTTATACATTGACCCACCATGACTGGTGCTCTGACGTAATTTATTCCTCTATTTCTCGGTTTCTTTTCGCGTTTTTGAAGAGGTAGATTTGGAAATGAGAAGTCTTCCATGGTGATTCCTTTATTGTGTTAGCTCACCACCAAGCCACCAAGGCATATCAATCATCAAACCGATTGCACCAATTGGAAACTGGAGGGTGAGTAGGGAGGACAAAAACCAAAAGATCAGGATCATCACAGCGGTGATGATCGCCGAAACTTTAAACGATTTCCGGTCGTGGAACAGAATGAAGAGATTTATGAAAATCACCGAAGCGATCGGGAATCCAAAAATGAAATTCATCCCCAGATAGCCGAGCAAACTCGCGTAATAATAAAGTTGATTGTTGAAACCGTTTCCATGCTCGAAAATGTGGGTGCGCGCAAATCGGACCATCACATTGTCGAGCGCCTTAACCTGTCGAAGATCGATGACCTTAATCAGCAGAATGAAGGTAAGTAGAATCCCAGCAATCACGCTCAGGCTGGTGGGATATAAATTAGCTCGATAATCCAGATGGGCTATGGACCAGATCATGGTGATTGGCAGACAAGACAAAAACAAGACGAAGCAAATTTGCTGCACTTTGTTTTTAACAACACTTGAATCGTAGCCTACATCAAATTTCTGTCTTAACAGCAGAAGGATTGTGGCGAGGCAAAGAATAATCAGCACAATGGATACAGGGCGGGAAATGAACGACAGACCATATACCGCGTAGGTTTGATAACTCAGCAGCTCAACTTTTGTAGACAAGAAAAATCCAATAAGCAGAGCTGGTCGCGACCAGCCAAAGTTTTTGAATGTTATTCCGATCAGTCCAAATGTCAGCAATCCAATGAAGTCAAACCAATCTCGATTAACGTTGAAGGTCGCAAAAAATATTAGGCATATCATTACTGGCGCGAGAATATAGTAGGGAACGAGCGTGACTCGTGAAATTTGTGATGCAAATGCAATACAGAGCCCGGCACCGAGTATGTTGGCCAACGCCAAAGACCAGATCATGAGATAGGTAAGGTCGAGATTGGTCGTTACCATATCTAGTCCTGGCTCGATCCCTATTAGAACGAAGCCACCCAGCAATAGAACTTTGTTGCCTGATCCGGGTATGCCGAACAACAGAGTCGGGATCAATGCACCGCCTTCTTTTGCATTGTTGGCGGCCTCTGGGGCGATCACTCCCCTGATGTCTCCGTTACCCAGCTGAGACCCGTCCTTGACTGTTTGTTTCAGATGGCTGTAGGCGATCCAGTCTACTACCGTGCCCCCTAGGCCTGGCAGGGCGCCGACAAGGCATCCCAAGGTCGAACATCTCAACACCAGAAACCAGTGTCTAAAGACGTCTCTGATGCCGATGAGCCATCCTTTTTCGTTTTTCAGGCTTTTTGCTATGGCGCCTCTGCCATCAAGCAAACCGACTATTTCCGGAATAGCGAACAGTCCAAGCCCAACAATCACAAGAGGCACTCCTTCCAAAAGATAGAGTGTGCCGAAAGTGTAACGAAGATCCCCGGTAATAGGGGCGGTGCCTATCGACCCAATAATGAGTCCGAGACAGCAAGCGGTGATTCCCTTGACGAAATTATCGCCTGTAAGGGCACCGACCATCAACAGTGCCAGGACAACGAGTAGGAATTGCTCGCCAAACCCAAATGTCATGATGATTGGGATGGCATAATAAATCGAGACTGACAAAATTATCGCGCCAAAAACTCCACCCAATAAAGACGAGGAAAATGCGGCACTAAGTGCTCTTGCAGCCATGCCTTTTTTGGAGAGTGGAAAGCCATCCATCACAGTTGCCTGCGAACCTGATGTGCCTGGAATACCCATCAATACGGCAGGAAAGGTGTCTGAGGTTGTGGTTGGTGCCAGAACACCAATCATCATTGCGAGCGCGTAGGACGGCTCCAACGTGAACACAAAGGGCAGCACCAATGCTAGACCAGATGTACCGCCCATGCCCGGCAGAATCCCAACAACCAATCCGAGCAGAGTGCCGCCAAAAAGGAAGGCAAGGTGGGTTATTTCGAAAAGTTGTAAAAGAGAGGAAAAAAACTGTTCCATGGTGAAAAGCTGCTAGCTTTCGCTAGCAGCTAACCCTTTTTATTGGACCCTGAATGTAAATTGGTTCTTCTTGAGAGCAGCATTTAGCTGGTCTTTTGTGTTGTCTGAGAAGACGGCAGCTTTCTTGACAATTTCTCCAGCTTCTTCGCCTATTATAAGCGGAAACGGTCCAAGTGCTTTGGTTGCCTTTTCCTTGAACTCGGGATCATCAACCATTTTTTTAGCTGCATCCCGAAATGCCTCTACTATTTCATCTGGAGTACCTTCCGGAAGCAACATTGATTTTGACGCTTGTGACCAAGCTGCGCCAATCGAGTAGAAAGCTTCGAGGTCGTCACCAGACAGTTTTTCCCCATTCACTTTCTCATACATCTCAGGAAAGGTTGGTGCATCAGGTGCCAAAGGGTTTCTTGAAACTGATCCATCTGCGCCGATGATGCCTAATGTCATCAAATCCACTACCTTTCCTTTTTCAATCTCCGGCTTCACCTTCTTTTTATAGTTGGCTGCACCATGAGAGCTGATATGGATTTCACCACGCAAGAACGCTTGATAGCCACCCGATGAAGACAGACCTGGTATCGGCTTAGCCCCTTTGATGCCTAATTTATCGAAGACCCATATGTGGAAAAGATCTGCAGAAGCGGGCGTCTTCAGCGCATACAACACCAGATCGCGCTCTTTTAATTTTGACAAGTCATGGGGCCCATCGGCGAGGTCCGTTCTTGTAAACCAATGAGTGTTCTGTGGTAGCAGGAGTACAGGACGATATTCACTTAGGTTGTATTCAACCAGCGGGTTGCCGGTTGCAACATTGACAATCACGGATGTTGAGCATCCAAAGAGAAAAGTACCGTCAGGTTTCGCATTTTTCTGAAAATAATTCGAACCCTTGATGGCCCCTCCACCTGGAATATGCATGATCTGAACATCTGGATTGCCAGGCAAATATTTCGATAGAAACGGCTGTATGAAGCGCGCGAATCTGCTGGTGCCGCCACCTTCCTTAAATGGCACAACCCACGTTATGGTTTTTCCTGACAAATCGACGTTTGCGTATGCCGTCGACGAGATCGAGAAAAAAGCCACGATCAACAAAGCTAATATTTTATGCATTTTTTCCTCCCGTTGTGTAATCGAAGACAGCCACCACTAAATGATAACGTTATCTTTTTTGTCAAGCAGTTTGTAAGACTGAATCAAAGACGAAGATGATCGGGATATTTGAGGGTGTGTGTTTCTGCTGAAACCTGATGCATTAAATCGCCGTAATTCAGTTTTGATGATTTTTAAACCGACGATTGATATGATTATCTCTAAAGCCCGGCCTGTTACCTCAGCTTACAACTGATGTAAGGATATAAGTTGCCTGTTAACCCCCAAGACCTGAGGCTGTGGCCCTTTGTACAATTTAGGGTATGAAAGATATGGTTAGTGACCACTCTGTTATCTATCCGAATGGCCTGAATTAATTGCATCTACTCTTTTGGGGACGGTCAATGAATAAAAGAAAAACCATAATCGACGTGGCGAAAGAATGTGGTCTTTCGCAAGCTACTGTCGCCAGGGTTTTGAATGGTCAACAAGACATACAAGTAAAAGAAAAAACGCGGAAACGAGTTGTGAGCGCCGCGCAAAAAATTGGTTATCGCCGGAATACACTAGCGGCCAATTTCAGACTTCAGCAAAGCAATACAATTGCGATATCAATTCCAGACATCACCAATCCGTTTTTTCCAGAACTTATAAAGGGCATCCAGGAAAAAATGAGAGATGAGGGCTACAGCGTTATCCAACTGAACAATGAATGGAACCCGAATATAGAAAAGGATCATTTTCAGTATATGGTACAGACATGTGTGGACGGGGCGATTATATCACCGTCGCACTCAGGAACCGATTTCAGCACATTAGAAGGAGTACCGTTTGTACTTCTCACCAATTCAGATCTTTATTCTGAATACGATTCTGTTGGAAACGACAGCAAAGCAGGGATGCGCATCGCCCTTGAGCATTTGTATAGTCTAGGTCACCGAAAAATTGCATTGTTGGTGGGTGGATCGATGCGTTCCGACCCGTCGTGGCGCTATGATATTTTCAGCGAGTTTTACCGCGAAAAGGGTTTGACGGTTCCGCCTAAATCCCTGGTGAGCTGCGATTATAATGTAGATTCCACCTTATCTTTTTTACAGGCGCGAAAATCTATGGAAATTTTCCTAAGCGAAAACCCTATGCCAACTGCGTTCTTTGCGTCGAATGACATATTGGGACTAGCTGCTCTGCAGGTTGCTAACGAGAAGGGAATAAAGGTCCCTGATCAATTATCCATTATTGGGATGGATGGAATTTTTTCTGGCGAGGTAAGCTATCCTGCGTTGAGTACCGTGAAGAAAAATCGCTCTGAAATTGGTGGCATTTCAGCGCAGATATTATTGGATAAAATCAAGAAGCCAAAAGATTGGTCGACCAAGAAAGTCCTACTTCCCTGTAAGTTGATTGAACGTGGATCCACTGGCCCCGTTTAGATCGGACGCAAAAAACGTTGAATATTTGGCAAATGAATGATAACGTTATCAATTAATCAGGAGCCGTTGTAATTTGATTGCGCTAGCGTAATTTGGGAAGCTGGTGCAGCTGAGCTGCTAACAATTCTAGCCGTTAGCAGGCTATGTCTTCTTATGTTTTTTGAGCTTTGGCGTGAACGAGTTCACTGATGAAATCTTGCGGGAAAGAAAAAGGATGAGTGACACAAGATCGGTATCTGTTGCTGAAATCTTCTCATTGCAACGCCCTGAACAGAAACCCCGAACAAAAAATCAGCTTTGGATCAAGGATGTCGGTTATGATGAAGCTCCTTGGTATTCTGAGCGTATGGGTCTACTGGAACTCGAAGACTTTTTGGAAGTTGCTGGTGAACGAATCGACTATGTCAAAATAGCTACAACGCAGGTGTTGGGGCATCCAGAGACTTGGTTGAAGCGCAAAATGGCGTTGTATCAGAAACATTCAATTCAACCTTACTTGGATCATGGATATTTTTTGCGGGCCTTTCGCTTGGGCGTTGTTGATGAAGCAATCGAGGCTGGAGCTGCCCTAGGTTTCTCTGTAATGGAATTTATGAATACTTTTGGCGATGTTCCTGAAAGACAACTCAGAAAATGGCGCAGCCTTGCAAGGGATTGTGGCATGAGCCTAATTTATGAACATCATCCTGAGCGCGGATGGAGGAAAGGCGTCGCCGATAGGCCCGCTACTTCTGCTGAAATAATTGAAGGGGCAGAGCCATTTCTTGCGGACGGTGCTTTTACGCTTCTGATAGACCATGAAGAAATAGAAATTCAAGAAGATGCGGCCACAGATGTGATTGGCGAAGTTGTGGAGGCCCTTGGTAAAGAGCGGGTCGCTTTTGAGCTTACCTCTACAAAGGAGGCTCCAATGAAGTGGTACTCAAATTTGCTGGATTATTTCTCAATGTTTGGAACTGACTGTAACGTTACCAACGTGATGCCGAGCCAAGTTATGTTTGTTGACCCACTGAGATATGGTGAAAGACCAGCGGATATTTTGTTCGAAAGGTACCCTGAGCTAATCAACTTTAGGCAAAAGTAAAAAATCCATTTTTGAATCAGCCTAAGGAACACGTTCATATTGACTTTATGTAAAACGTCACCATTAAGGCCGTAGTCGTAGGCAACAGACGCGACAAAAAATCTTCGGCGCGAAATCCCAGGGCAAACAGTTCTCCAAGCAGCCCGAGAGCATCATGAAAAAGACGCGCCGGTTTAGGTAGCGCGACACTAATTACAGTGTCGCGGTGACACTGCTACGACACTAACTGAGCGGATATAGGTAGATATCAGCAGATAAACTATTGACTAAAATATGAGCGTGGATAACGATCCTGTTGCATTTAGTTGCATGGGTATCAATGTTTTTAACAGGTTCGAATCCTGTCGCGCTCACCATTCAAGGCCGGTGTAATCCTTGTGATTATGCCGGCTTTTTTTGTTGGACGCTGACCATGGGTGAACTTTACAGAAAGTGAAAACACCCCCCGACCATTTCTGGCCAGGGGGTGACATCCAAATGCCGGGAGAAGAGCAGTCAGATGTTGACAGTGACGCCCTGACGGTCGAGCGCAACGACACCGCCTTCGGGCGCCATGTAACAGGCGAAGAACTCGCGACCCCGCATTGCCGAACGAATGTCATGATGAAGCTGACTTGGCGCCGCGCAAGGGAAGGAAACGCGGCGCGTGCGGCTATCTGCATTCGGTTCGCTGAAGAAGGAAACAGCTATTTCGGCCATGGGAAACTCCTTGTTACATCTGCCTTTGGTGACCGCGGCACCGGGTGGAGGAATGCCCGGCGCCGCCGTCAGGTAACAAGTTAGCTCTACCTTTATTAATTAATCGTAAAGTACTAATCACACAGATGTGACGAAGGTGATTGATTGCTCTGTGGCAACTTCACGGTTGCTTGGCATTGGCGTCGATGGCGATGTAGGGTGATGCAGTTTGCCGGTTCCGGGCGAACTGAGACCCGGGCAATTCATCAACGTGAATCAAACGGTCGCGATCAAGGGAAAGCGTGGAAAAGAGTGTCTGAGAAGCTACAAAATCCCTTTGTGACACTTCCTTCCGGTGCCGGTGGCACTGACGGAAAAACACCGCGTCATGGCAGCGCCTCGTCGCGAAAGGACCGGCCAGTGAACAGATTTACCGCGTTGGAGTTCAGCGGCACCGCGCGGGAATTCTTCGGCATTCAATTCGTGAATATCCTGCTCATCCTGTTGACCGTCGGAATATGGACACCCTGGGCACGCGTTCGCAAACGGCGTTTTTTCCATAACAATACGCGCATTCTTGGCGACGGGTTTGATTATCTCGCCACCGGACTTGATCTGTTCAAGGGGTGGAGTGTGGTGACACTGATCCTGATCGGGTTTTATGCATTGCCGGTGCTGGGCGTCCCGTTCCTGCAGGAAGGCTTCAGCCTTGCCCTTGTCGCGGTCTATCCCTGGGCGATCAACCGGTCAATGCGCTTCAATGCCCGTAATCTTGCCTGGCGGGATGTACGATTCGATTTTTCAGGCAGCTATTTCGGATCAGCCTGGTACCTGTTTCTTCTACCCCTTATCGGCTTGCTCAGCCTTGGCATTCTGTTGCCGCTGGCATCAAGGGGAATGCGCGAATATGTGGCCCGCAACTACAGGTTTGGTACGGCCCGGTTCTCTGGAAAAGGTCAGCTTGCTCACTATTATGGTGCCGGGTTGCGGGCGCTGCTTCTGTCAGTCCTGCTGATCGGATTGGTTGCAGGCCTGACAATTCTTGCGGTTTTCGCAATCGATGGTTCGCTTGTGGCTGACCCACCCACAATCGACGGTCTGGCATATATCCTCGGCGATGGAATCGGTGCAGCAATCATCTATCTTGTCCCGGTATTGCTGTTCCTGATTTTTCTGCTGGTTGGCGGCTATTACCGTGCGCTTACCCGCAATATCATGGTCAATGCATTGCGCCTGCAGGGCGGGGTACGTTTCCGCTCGCGCGTCTCCGGACCTGGCCTTGCCTGGATTGCCGTCAGCAATCTTGTTCTCTGCGTGGTCACGCTTGGCCTGCTCGTGCCCTGGGCACAGGTCAGACAATATCGCTATCTGACCCGCAACACAGAAATCCGGCCTGTCGCGGATATGCAGGGATTCCTCGACCGTCAGATACAGGCCGGCAGTTCGATCGGCGATGCTGTGGGTGAGGCAGGAGGGCTGGAGATCAGTTTCTAGACATGCAGTTTCAAGGCCGTCTGACAAAAGCGGGAACCACCGCGCTGGTAGAGGCGACCTTGCGTGTCGCGGATGCCGGTGAGGGCGGTGCTACGCTGATCCTGACGCGCGCGGATATGGCCGGTTCGACACCTGTGACGATCGCTCATGTGCTGCCGAAAGTCGGTGGCGGTGATCTGCGCCTACGCCTCTCGACAGGCGATGTCCTGCGACTGCCCGCAGATATGGACACGGCCCCGTTGGAGCGGTTTTTTCCAGAGCCGGCCCGGTTGGGATCGTGGCTGACAAGGCTTGAGACAGTTGGCTGGCGAGGGGTTCTGCTACTGTCCGTTCTGTTTCTGCTGGCACTTGCCGGGTTACGTCTGGCCATTGCCCCGGCCGGTGATTTTCTGGCACGCCTGATACCGGATACGCTTGTTGAACGGGCCTCCGGGCTTGTGCTGGCGCAGCTTGACCTGGCCTTGCTTGAAGACAGCCGCCTGCCGGATGAGACGCGGCAGCGACTGACCGGTGAATTCGAGAGACTGCGTCTGCTTGCGCCGCCCGCATTCGCCGATACGAGGCTGCATTTCAGGCATGCGCCGGCTATCGGCCCGAATGCCTTCGCGCTGCCCGGGCATGACATCGTACTGCTGGATGAACTTGTGACCTTTGCCAATGACGAGGATGTCGTTCTGGCCGTCCTGGCGCATGAATTCGGTCATGTTGTGGAACAACACGCGCTGCGTCAGATCATGCGCAGTGCTGTCGTGGCCATTGCAGTCGGCATGATCGTCGGCGCGGATGAGTCAATCATCGAGGAAATTGTCGGATTTGGTGGGAACCTCGTTCTGTCCGGCCAGTCACGCGCGTTTGAACTGGAGGCTGATCATGTGTCGGCTGACTGGATGCAAAGGCTTGGCCGTGATGCCGGGGCGTTGCCTCGGTTCTTCAGCAAACTTCAGCAAGAATGTCGCGGGTTGTGCGATGGTGGCGGGTTGCTGGCCACACACCCGTCATTTCGTGACCGGATCGAGGCTCTGACAAACTAGGCCGTCGGCACAGCAGACGGGTTAGCGGTCGAGTTTCAGCACGTCGCACTCCAGATAGGCCGCATCACGTTCATCATGGCTGACGAAAATCACCGCCATCCGACGTGTCGTCGCGATTTCCTGTAAAGCATCGAAACAACCGCGTCGCGTCGGCCAGTCAAGGGCGCTGAAGCTTTCATCCAGCAGCAGGATCGGCCGGTCACGAAGCAGTGCGCGGACAAGCGCCACACGCTGTTGCTGGCCGCCGGAGATTTCCTCGGGCAGGCGTGCTTGCAAACCGTCTATATCAAGGCGGGCGAAGGCGCCATCCACCTCCGTGGCCGCGATTGTGGCACCGTCAAGGGCGATGGTGACGTTCTCGCGACATGACAGATGGGCGAACAGATTGTCGGACTGAAAGACGGTGGTGACGGGACGCTCCCATGGCGGAAGGGCGGAAAACTCGATGCCATCCCAGGCAAGTCGCCCGGTTAAGAGTGACTCGAACCCGGCGATCAGGTCGAGAAGGGTCGTCTTGCCAACGCCCGAGGGACCCTGGACCGCAAGAATCTCGCCAGCGGCAAGGGTGAAATCATAGTGAAATGCCAACCCGCCGGGGCGTTCAAAGGAAAGTCTGTCGACTTCAAGCATGACGGCGCCTCCCCAGCATTCTCGCCGCGAGCGTGAACCCCATGAACAGCAGAAATGTCAAAGTAAGCAACCACAGCGACAGCGCTGCAGCTTCGCCGGCACGATAACGCGCCATTGTCTGATAGAGAAGCCATGGCAGGGTTTGAAATTGTTGGCTGCCGAACAGCGCCACGATCGTCATGTCGCCAAGGGACAAGGCCGAGGACAGACCGGCGGCAAAACCAAGTTCCGGCGCGATGGCGGGAAGGGTGACCCGCCGTAGGCGGCGCCAGCCGCGAAGGCCAAGCCCGGCACATAGCCTGTCATGCGCTGTCGCAAGGGCCGCCAACCGACCTTCAAGGACCCGGTAGGCGAAGGGCAGGGCGATCAGCATGTTACCAACCGTCACCAACAGTGGTGCCAGCAGGAACACATCCGCCACCTGCCGCAGCAGAATGAACAGCCCGGTTCCCAGAACAATCGCCGACACGGCGAGATAAAGCGAGATCGAGAGGTCGAGCGGCCATACGGCCAGCCCGGCATCACTGCGACGCGTTCGCGCGCTGGCAAGGACCAAGGCGATCATGGTCGCAAGGCTGCCCGATGACAGCGCGATGACAAGTGAGGTGACGGTCGCTCGGTAAAGGGCAGGCCATTCGCTCACCACGATCAGATATGGCCCCAGCCCGCGCACAAGGATCGCGATAACGGGCAGCATGGTAATGATGATGAACAGCGCCAGTGCCAGAGCGTCGACGCTACGGCAGAGAGTTGATGTATCGCCTTTTTGATGGGGCACACCATGTGTGGGCCGCGGGGTGGCGGCCCATGACCTGCCGGTCAGACGCGTCAGCAGGACCACAACAGCGCCGCAGATCACAAGTTGCAGAAGCGCCAGTTTGCCGGCCAGCGCCAGATCGAAATCGAACCGTAGCGCCGTGTAGATATTGACCTCGAGCGTCGTCACTGCGGGCCCGCCGCCAAGCATCAGGATGAGGGAAAAGGAGGTGAAACACAGAAGGAACACCAGCGCCAGCAAACCCGGGATCACCGGCCACAGCGCCGGCCATTCGATCTGCCGGAACCGCTCCCACTCGGACAGTCCCCATTGCGCCGAGAGGCGCCATTGTGATGCCGGCACGCTGGTCAGCGCGCCATTCAGCACGCGCAGCATCAGAGGAGCGTTGAAAAATACATGCGCCAGCAGGACCGCGCCAAGCCCATAGATCGGCGGCAGCCTGTCAAGCCCCAGCAAGGCAAGATAGTCCGAGACAAACCCGCGCTGTCCCCACACACCTATAAGACCGGTTGCCGCGACCGTTGTCGGCATCACCACCGGCAGGAACGAGAACGGCAACAGCCAGCCAGCGCGCCATGTCGCGGCGCGGCGCCAGCAGGCACGCGCTACGGGAAGGGCGAGGGCGAGAGCGAGCAGGGTGGACAGACTGGCCTGCATGGCGGTGAAGGCCGCGACGCGCAGGATGTTGCCGCCACCGCCCGCCGGACCGTGACCGGCGACCGAAACCAGCGCGCCGATGGCCGCCAAAGCAAGGGCGAGCAATCCAATGGCGATTCCGAGACCAACCGGCGAGATTGGCCCCGGCCGCCGCCAGAGCGCTATTGGCTGAGCGCGCGCTGCCACTCGCCAACCCAGGCGGACTTGTTTGCCGCCACATCTTCAGGCGAATAGAGACGTGCCTCGACCGGCTGGATCAGACCGTCGAAAGCCTCCGGCAGATCAGCCTTGCCGGCCGGATACATCCAGTTCGTTGTCGGGATCACGGACTGGAAATCCGAAGACAGGATGAAATCCATGAATTGGCGGGCAAGTTCAGGTTGCGGTGCGTTCTTCAACATCGCAGCCACCTCGACCTGCATATAGTGGCCCTCGTCAAAGGCGGCTGCCCTGTATTTGTCGGTGCCATCCACAACAATGTGATAGGCAGGTGAGGTCGAGTAGGACAGAACCATATCGGCTTCGCCGTCGAGGAACATCGAATAGGCGTCCCACCAGCCCTTGGTGACGGTGACGATTCTTGGTGAAAGGCTGGCCCAGGCTTCGCCAGCATCATCACCATAGACAGAACGCACCCATAGCAACAGGCCGAGGCCCGGGGTGGAGGTGCGGGGATCCTGGATGACGATCCTGATATCGTCAGGCGCGTTTACAAGTGCCTTCAGGGATGTTGGGGGCGTTGCCATTGCCTCGCTGTTATAGACAAAGGCGAAATAGCCCCAGTCAAACGGCACGAAATGATCATCGGCGAACGCAACAGGAAGGGAGGTGCGGCCGTCTAGAGACACACCATGCGGTGCGAACAGGCCCGTATCACGCGCGGTTTTCATCAGGTTGGTGTCAAGGCCAAGCACGATGTCAGCTTTTGAGGAAGGACCCTCAAGCTGCACACGGCCAAGAATGCCGATGGAGCTGTCGAGAGCGACGAAATTCACATCACAGGCACATTCGGCCTCAAACGTCTTTTCAATGGCCGGGCCCGGCCCCCATTCCGAGGCAAAGGAATCATAGGTGTAGATCGTCAGCACGGGCGTTTCGGCCGCCTGTAGCGAAAGGGATGTGACCATCACGGCGACTATCGCCATGACCGGTGTCAACGAAGTGTGCATGTTACCTCCAATGCTGCTAAGTCAGCCATATGGAACGGTAAGGAAGGGGAAGTCTGGATCAACGGCGTATAAGCCTGTCCCGTAACTCGCTTTCCTCCGCCAGCATGACCTGGTTCAGGTTCGATGGGTTTTTCTCAGCCCGGCCAATCGCGCGGACACCCCAAGCGTCTGGTCTTGTTATACAGCGGCACTGCAAAACTTGAAAGCGTGAAGAAAGTTCGCCTGCTGATAATTCCGTTGCGATTAAACCAACGATGCTTTAGTCCCGCTTGCTTTGATCAATCGCACAGGACAATTTTGAAAAGACAGCATCATAATATTTTTGTCGCATAATGTATATTATGAAAAAAGAGCGATGCTTAACATTTAGGAATCAGGGTTAGATCTGTCTTTCATAACATTGATAAATTGTCATTTTAACTCAAACACCATGCCATCAATCCCAG
>Ga0255767_1003337_pt1 | contig 13626 bp, 12 predicted proteins | sample 071ome_24_FD_179967 | JGI IMG/M metagenome (GOLD analysis project Ga0255767, IMG submission 179967) | Coastal salt marsh microbial communities from the Groves Creek Marsh, Skidaway Island, Georgia - 071402CT metaG (version 2) | ecosystem: Environmental > Aquatic > Marine > Intertidal zone > Salt...
CCTCTGTGCAGCGGAGGTCCCGTGCGGCCGACTCGCCACGACTGCGCTCGATGCAGTCGGCCTTGATCCCGAAGTCGACACCCTCGAGGCGAGCGCTCGAGCACTGACCACCAAGATTCGGTCCGGGGAGCTCGACGGTGGCCTCATCTACCGCTCGGACGCCACAACCGCCGCACTGGAGGTGGTCGACGCCGAGGCCCTGATCGACACCACAACCGAGTACTGGAGTACCTGGCGAGGCGACCCGAAGCACTCGGCCTTCATGACATTCCTCCGCAGTGTCGAGTTCGAGCAGATCCTCCTCCGGGCAGGGTTCGGATCGTGAAGGCCCCCACTCGTCGCCCACCAGCGGCACTCGTTGGTCCCGCCGGGCTGGCCGTCGCGCTCGTCGTCCTCCCGATCATCGGCCTGCTCCAGCGAGCACCCTGGTCAACACTCATCGACCGTCTCACCGACGATGACGTCCTCGAAGCACTCCAGGTCTCCGTCGTCGTAAGCGTCGTTGCTGCAACCGTCGCGACGGTGCTCGGTCTGCCGCTCGCCTGGATCCTGGCTCGGCACGACGGGCGCCTCGCCCGCATGGTCCGCGCCGCGGTCCTCGTTCCGATGGTTCTTCCCCCGGTCGTTGGCGGTACCGCCCTCCTCTTCGCACTCGGCCGGCGAGGCCTGTTCGGGCAATGGCTCGACGAGTGGTTCGGCATCACCCTTCCCTTCACCACCGCAGGGGCGGTCGTCGCCGCCTCGTTCGTCGCACTCCCATTCTTCGTCACCACTGTCGAGGCCGCCCTCCGCCAGGCTGGCACCGAGCTTGAGGACGCGGCCGCCGTCAACGGGGCTACTCCACTCACCGCCTTCCTCACCGTCACGGTGCCCGCATCGCGCGACGCCATCGGGGCAGGGGTTGCCCTTGCCTGGGCCCGTGCACTGGGCGAGTTCGGCGCCACCATCACCTTTGCTGGCAACCTCGCCGGGGAGACCCGGACCCTGCCGCTGGAAATCTTCCTCGCGCTTGAGGCTGATCCTGAGTCGGCCGTGGCGATCAGTGTTGTGCTGCTCGGGGTCAGCCTCGCTGTCCTCGTCACCCTGCGTGGAAGGTGGTTCGGCCGTGACCGATGACCGGCTTCGGATCAACGGGCGCATCGTGCGCGGCGGCCTCAACCTCACGGCCGATCTCGACCTTCCGCAGGGCGTGATCGCAGTCGTTGGCCCCAACGGGGTCGGCAAGACAAGCCTCCTTCGAGCAATCGCCGGACTCGACCCACTCGCCGAGGGCGAGATTGTGCTTGAGGGCAGCGTGCTCGACCGTCGCGCTGACCGCCGGTTCGTGGCACCGGAACTCCGTGATGTCTCGCTCGCGTTCCAAGAGCCGCGCCTGTTCCCGCACCGCTCCGTGCTCGGCAACATCACCTATCCGCTCGAACGCCGGCGGATTCCTCGGGCTCAGGCTGCGGAGATCGCCCGCGACATCGCCGCACGGTTCGGCCTCGAAGGACTCAGTCAGCGTTCCCCTCAATATCTGTCCGGCGGGCAAGCGCAGCGAGTGAGTCTGGCCCGCGCCCTCGCCCCGAAAGCAAACACCCTCCTCCTCGATGAGCCCCTCGCCTCGGTCGACGAGGAAAGCAAGGAACTTCTTCGCCACCGATTCCTCGACAGCGGATCGCAACGGGTGCTCTGGGTGACCCATGATCCTGCCGATGCCGAACGAGCCGACCTCATCGTCTCGATCAAAGACGGCCATGTCGGCCAGACTGCTCCGTGATGCACTCCGATCCGACCAGCATGTTCCGGCTCGATGACAAGGTCGTCCTCGTCACGGGGGCCAGCAGCGGCCTCGGCGCCCGGTTCGCCCGCGTCGCAAGGGCGGCAGGTGCCACGGTCATCGTCGCGGCTCGGCGACTCGACCGGCTCACCGCCCTGGTCGACGAGTTAGGTGACGCCCACGCCGTGGAGGTCGATCTCACCGCTGACGGGGGCCCGGAGGCGTGTGTGGCTCGCTCGATCGAACTCGCAGGCCGGATCGATGTTCTCGTGAACAACGCCGGGATCTCTCAGGTGTCGTCGGCGCTCGACTTCTCGACCGCCGATTTCCGCCACGAGGTCGAGATCGACCTTGTGGCGCCGTTCGCGCTCGCTCGCGACGTTGCCCGTGACGCCATCGAGCAGGGTCGAACCGCCTCGATCATCAATATTGGATCGATCCTTGGTGAGGTGGCGGGCGGGAAGCTCCGGGTTCCGGGCTACGCCGCAGCCAAGGGCGGCCTCCACAACCTCACTCGAGAATTGGCGTCGCAATGGGGCCGCAAGGGTGTCCGAGTGAACGCGATCGCACCGGGCTGGTTCGAGACCGAGATGAACGACGAAATGTTCCGTGATGGCGGCGGGCAGGCCTACATGGAGACCGGTGCGGCAATGGGGAGGCCGGGTCGAGAGGGCGAACTCGACGGCGCCATGTTGTACCTGGCGAGCGATGCCTCAAGTTTCGTGACCGGCCACATCCTCGAGGTCTCCGGCGGCTGGACGGCCAGCTAGGCGGGTATGCCGCTACACGGCGGCGATGGTGCCCACCTCCTCCCCCAGTGGGTGTGCACCATCGCCCCGCGAACCAGGGCCTTTTCGGCTCCGGAGCATCTCCACTCGGTGAACCGCAGTGGTGAGCGGACGCCATGTTGCGTCCGTCACACCGCTTGCGTCAAGGGTTGATCGTCACTCGTCGGCAAAATTCGCAGCGTGTCTCACGATGTGAGATCGGCAATCGGGACGAGGTGGGTTTCGACCTGCGGTTCGACGGCTGGCCGCACAAACCGCAACCCCATCACACCGTGGTTGCGAGCGTCCGGCTCAATCCAGTTCGGAACACCTGGATCCTCGTGCGCGACGACGATCCGGACCCGTCCGTCGTTCCGGACAGCGTTCTCCTTGTCGATGTAGCCCTCCCCGGTTGCATAGTTGGCAAGGTTCTCCATCCAGTGATTGCAGAGTTGGAAGTTCCAGTGCTGGGTTGCTGGCTCGTCGAACTCAATAACGAGCGCGCTGCCTTCGGGGACCCGCCAGTAACCGAATTCGAAGTGGCGATCGTCGGGAGAACCCCCGATCCGTTCGTACCACTCCCGCGTGAACTCGGTCTCGTTCTCACGGGTGAGGAGATCGGCGGTCCAGCCCTCGTAGTCGGCCTTTTGGCCAAGAACGAGTTGGCCAGCGACAGCAAGCCGTTCCGCCATGTCCTCCGGCGTCGGCGTCTCAGGTTGCTCATGGTCGTCGAGGCACTCGATCGTGAGCCGCGGTGGCGTCTGCCCATGCCGGTCGTCGTACACGACCCGACCCATCAGCTCACGGGTGGTCGGCGCCATCGACATCCAGGCAGACCCATCGTCGGGCGGATCGACCGAAAGAACGAAGTCGACGGTGCCGTCGGCAGCGGCGATATCTGCGAGCACCAGCGTGTGGGGGGTGAGCGCCATGTTCGGGTTGAAGCGTTCGAGATGATCCTCGGCATCCAGCCCAACGGACGCGGCACCGACATCATCGGGGATCGGGGGGCTCCAGGCCGACAGATGGGTGTAGACGTCGCCCGCCGTGCCGGTGATCCGGTACCGGTGACGGGCATCAACCGGTTGCACGATGTGATCCTGGTTCGGGGACTGCACGCCGATGCCACCCTTGGGCGGCGGGGGGATCAACCCAATGCGCTGAGCCCGAGTTCCGGGAGTGCGACGCTCGATCGCCCGAAAGTTCGCCATCAACACCATGCGCGACAGGTACCGAAAACCCTCGACGGCGTCTTGAGGATCGCCGTCATGGGTCTCGCGCACGACAATGCGCCCCGCAGCCTTGAGCTGGTCGCAGAAGTCGTCCCAGGCTCGGCCGTCGAGCAGTCGGGCTCGGCGCTCCGCGTCGTGGTCCATGCTCATGGTTCCCCTCGATTCGTCAGGTGTCGATCCCCAGAGCCTCGCGGAGGAACGCCAACTGCACCAAGAGAAGGTTCTCGGCGACTTCCTCCTGAGGGGTCATGTGCGTAACCCCCGACAGTGGCAGGACGGTGTGGGGCTTTCCGGCCTCCAACAGAGCCCGGCTGAGCTGCAAGGTATGGGCAGCGACGACATTGTCGTCGGCGAGTCCATGGATCAGCAGCAACGGCGGCAGTTCCTGCTCGCCGAGTGCAGCGGCATCAGCGCACAGATCGGTGATCTCATAGTTCCGGGGCTCGTCGTTGGGGTTCCCGAGGTAACGCTCGGTGTAATGCGTGTCGTAGAGGCGCCAGTCGGTGACGGGGGCGCCAGCGATGGCAGCGTGGAAGACGTCGGGGCGGCGCAACACGGCGAGGGCGGCGAGGTACCCGCCGAACGACCACCCCCGGATGGCGACCCGGCCAAGGTCGAGGAACGGATGGTCGACGGCGAGGTCGTGTAGCGCATCGATCTGGTCGGCGAGGACGGGAGCGGCCAGATCGCCCCGCACCGCCCGCTCGAAGGCCGGGCCGCGACCGGGCGTGCCGCGCCCGTCGGTGATGACGACTGCGAAACCCTGGTCGGCGAACCACTGAGACGCGTAATAAAGGCCCGCAGCCTGCTGAACCCGCTGGGCATGCGGGCCGCCGTAGGGATCCATCAGCACCGGGAGGGGCGACCCGTCGTGACCGTTGGGCAGCACGAGGGCGGTAGCGAGCCGGTGTTCGCCACACCGATGAAAAGTCACGGACAAGTCGACGGCAGGCCGCTCGCTATGATCGACCAGCGTCGCCAGCTCCCGTCCGTCGACCACGACCATGGGCGGACGAGCACCGGCCATCTCCCGGCTGATGAGGACGCTGGTTCCGCCACCAACGACCACACTGTGCACGCCTTCGTTCCCGCTCAACGCTGGCGCAAGGCCGTCCCAACCAACCCGGACGACGTCGACACACGTCGGGTCGTAGGACGCAGTGACCAGAATCCGATCGGCGTCGATATCGATGACCCGTCGAACCTGAAGGTCATCGCCGGTAATCGGGTGGCCATCGATGCACAACCGTCGGGCTGCGCCGCGATCTTCGACGGTAATGAGTTTGCCGTCGAACAGACGGGGTGAACCCGGCACGAGTTCCACCCAGTGGTCGTCGGCGACTCGATGACGTTCACGACACTCGCCGGTTTCGGTGTCGACATCGAGAACCGCCAGGGCCCGCTGGTCGCGGGTCTGAACCATCAAGATGAGCCCCTCAGCGGACCACGAGGCATCAGCCAGGTACTCCCACTCCCCCGTGTCGTTCCACACCACATCGACCCGCGATCCGTCCAGGCCGACGATGGCCAGCCCACAGTCGGCGTTGGCGGTCCCCGCCGCCGGATACCGAATTGCTGACGGCGCCTGGGACGGGTTCACCGGCGCAGCGATCCACCAGGTGTCGATCGGAGCGACATCGACCCGCTCGACGAGAAGCCGCTGCGAATCAGGTGCCCACCAGAAACCCCGAGTGCGGCCCATCTCTTCGCCGGCGATGAACTCGGCGGCACCCCACGAGATGGTGTCGCCCTCCTCGGAAATGATGCGTCGGTCACCATCGGCGTCGACGAGTCGCAATTCGTCGCCAGCCACGTAGGCGATAGCGGCGCCATCCGGCGAAAGGCGGGGGTCGAACGCGCCCGCCATCGTGTCGAGGAGTTCTGCGCTGCCATCGACCAAATCGGCCCGGCCGATCTGACCGCCGAGCGCAAAACACGCGGTCGCAAGGTCGCGATCGGCGTCAAAAGCAACGATGCCACCACCGCTTTCGCGCGCCCGCTCTCGGCGAGCCTGCTCCTCCGGCGGCAGGTTGGCATCGTCGGCTCCAAGGGCCATCGGGTCCGCCACCAGCCGTTCTGTGCAGGAGTCAACATCGAACACCCAGAGCCCATTCACCGGATCCTCCGGGCCACCCGATCGGAGAAAGGCAACCCGACGTCCATCCCGCCCCACACGGATGTCGCGAGGTGCGCCAAGCGTGAAGCGGCGGGTCACGGCGTTTCGGCGCGGATAGGCGGACGACGCGGTCAACTCGTTCGGCATGCGCCGATCATGCCCCGTAGCCTCCGGTTTCGTGGAACCACATCACGGACCGGTTCGGTGGGGCGTAGCCGCGACCGGAAAGATCGCGGCGCAGTTCACCACCGAGTTCAGCCAGGTTGTCGACTCGCAGGCCTCGATCGATGCTGTCGGGTCACGGCGTCGCGAGACTGCTGAGGAGTTCGCCGCCGCTCACGGCATCGGCCGCTCCCATGGCTCGTATGCGGACCTGGCCGCCGACGCCGACATCGACATCGTGTACGTCGCGAGCCTGCAGCCAGGCCACGTGACCGATGCCGTGTTGTTCCTCGAAGCCGGCAAGCACGTGTTGATCGAGAAGCCGATGGCGCTTTCCGCAGCCGAGGCGGATCGAATCATCGCAGCAGCCAACGCCAACGACCGGTTTGCGATGGAGGCGATGTGGATGCGGTTCAATCCCGCACCGGTGGCTGCCGTTGACACTGTTGCGTCGGGGCGCATCGGTACACCCCAGCGTCTCGAAATCGATTTCACCATCGAGGTTCCCAACGACCCCGATCACCGGCTTCGCTCGCTGGAGAAGGGCGGCGGGTCGCTTCTCGACCTCGGGATCTATCCCCTCACCCTCGCCTGGTGGCTGCTCGGTCCACCAACGTCTTGGCGGGTGGATGGCGATGTCGTCAACGGCGTCGACACCCGGTGCGTGGTCGATGCCGAGTGGGACGACGTGACCGCCACACTCAGCTGTGGCCTCGACCGCTTCGGTCCGGTCAGCGCCGCGATCACCGGACGCAACGGCACGGTTTCTCTCGACGCACCGTTCCATGCCACCCACCACCTCGAGCTTGACAGCATCAGGCATTCGTATCCGCCTGCGTCGCTGCACTGGCAGGTCGACGAGGTCCACCGCTGCCTGCGGTCCGGTGAACGGGAGAGCCCGCGCAACCCGCTGGCGACGACTCGAGCAATCCTTGCCTGGTGCGATGAGATCCGAGCCGAACTCGGGATTCGCTACCCAACCGAGCTGGTCTGATCAGTCGTCGCGGTTCGCTTGCTTCATCGTTCCGAGCGGGTCAGCGCGAAACGCCTGCACGGACGTTTGATACCCGGCGAGGGCTTGGAACTCCTGCCCTGCCCGCATGGCGGCTCGGCCACCACGGAGGTCGAACTGTCGGTGCACGAGGCGTTTCTTGAGGGCGGTCAGATCCGAGGCGACACCGGCAATCCGACCAGCGATCGTCAACACCGACGACGCCAGTTCTGGGGCAGGGTACGAACGATTCGCCCATCCGATCCGAGCTGCTTCGACGCCATCGATGGCATCCCCGGTCAACAGGGCTTCCATGGCGTGGCGCAGCCCCAGAAGGGGCTCGTGGTAGGCCCAATCCGGCGATGACGCGACTCGGGCGACCGGGTAGGAGATCGTTGCGTTGTCGGCGACGTAGACGAGATCACACGCCATAGCCAGTTCGGTAGCACCCGCCATCGCGTAGCCGTGCACCTGCGCAATCACCGGTTTGGCAAGATCCCAGATCGAGAACCAACCATCGGTGGCTTGGCGAGCCCACGCTCCGTCACCGGGGGCGGAATGGTAGGGCGTCTCGTCCATGAGCGGCGACGACAGGTCGTAGCCAGACGAGAAGCAGTCACCAGCTCCCCGGAGCACCGAGACCCGAACATCGTCGTCGTGGTCATGGGCCTGAAGGACGGCGAACAGTTCGGCCCGCATCGGGGTCGAGATGGCGTTCTTCTTTTCGGGCCGGTTGAGGGTGACATAGCGAACTCCGTCGCTCGCTTCCTCGACGGCGATCAGCTCAGTCATGGTCACTCCCTTCCCGCTGCGACCGGTTCGGTCCCAGTGATCGACGCGGCGACCTCAAGCGCCTCAACATTGTCCGTGCGCAGGATCACACCAGTCAGCCCGTCCGGGACGACCTCGTGCCATCGGTCCCGAATGCGTTGGGCCGGACCGAAGAGGGCACCGGCGTCGATGTACTCGTCAGGAACCGCAGCGATGGCTTCATCCTTGCGGCCAGCCAGCCAGAGTTCTTGGATTCGAGCGGCAGCCTCGGGGAAGCCGCGGCGAGCCATGGCATCGCGGTGAAAGTTGTTGTCTTCGCTTCCCATCCCGCCGATGTACATCCCCGTCAAGGGCTTCTTCGCGTCGATGGCCGAGCGGACATCATCGGTGATCTCAATAGTGAGGTTGCCCATCATCTCGAAGCGTTCAGGCCGCCCACCTCGGCGTTCCCAGCCCTGTTCGAGGTTGGCGCCGTGCAGGCTCCATCCGTCGCTTCCGTAGCCCATCGGCAGCCACCCATCGGCCACCTCGGCTGCGAGCGCCGTGTTGAGCGGCCCTCCCGACGCGATCCAGACCTCGACATCGCCCGCCGGATGCAGGATCGATTTCAACGCTTTTCCTTCGCCAATCGAACCCGGGCCGGCGTACGGCAACGACAGCTCGGTGCCGTTGTGCTCAACCGGCGCTTTCCGTTCCAACACCTGACGCATGATCGCGACATAGTCCCGGAGCCTGCGGTTTGGGCTCCCCCACGGCTGGCCGTACCAGCCCTCCACGATCTGCGGGCCGCTCACCCCCAAGCCGACGATCACTCGACCACCGCCGGCGAGATGATCGATCGTCATCGCTTGCATTGCCGTCGCCGCCGGTGTGCGGGCCGAGACCTGCACGACGGCGGTGCCGAGTTTGATGTGGTCGGTGTGCGCAGCGATGAACGCCAGCGGAGTCATGGCATCGCAGCCATAGGCCTCCGCCGTCCACACCGAGTGAAAGCCGAGCCGGTCAGCTGTTGTGATGAGGTCCATCGGCAGGTCGATCCGCTTGGCGCGGTACACCTCGAGGCCAATTCCCAGCTTCACGGGATCGATCGTAGATCCGCTCGCACAGGTGGCTCGAACTCATAGCCAGACAAGCGTCGCCGGTAGGGTCCTCCGCAATGGATCTCGCACCCCCGCCTCGTGCGCAGCGACAACGTTTCGACCGGCGGGACGAGACCGTGACCGCCGGCTCACGACCGTGGGGCGATGGGATCTACCGGCGCCGAATCGAGCTCCGGCACGACAGCGAGCGCGTCATCGGTGAGCTCGAAGACGACTTCCATCACTTCGCCGTTGCACTCGACCACGACGGCGAGATCGTCACCGCGATTCGAGCTGAAGGCGTGCGCCACCCGTGGGACGTGTGCGCCGACGCCGACCGCCCGATCCAGACCGTCGTGGGTACGAAGATCGTCGATCATCCCAGTGTGCTCAGCGAGCTCGATGCCCGAACCAATTGCACCCACCTCTTCGACCTGACCGGCCTCGCTGCCGCCCACGCAGCCCGCCCCGCCGGCACCCGTCGCTTCGAGGCCGAGGTCACGGATCCCGATACCAACGGTGCTCGCTCCGCAAGCCTGTGGGTCGATCACTCGCTCGTGCTCCGATGGGATCTCGAGAAGCGTGAGGTCGTTGGCCCCGACCCTTGGCGAGGCATTCCTCTCTGGAACGGATTCATGCGCTGGGCCCTTGCCGAGCTCGACCCCGCCGCCGCCGAAGCGGCGATCGTGCTCCGGCGAGCGATCGACATCAGCCGCGGGCGGATGCAGGACCTCGACGACTACCAGTCCAACGCAGAACTTGCCGAGTTCATGAGCGGCGTCTGTCACGCCTACACCCCCGAGAACCGAGAGCGAGGCGTGCGAATCACCGGCTCCGCCCGCGACTTCACCCACCAGCCCGAGCTGCTGCTCGCGGACTTCGACGACCGCAACCCCACCTGAGCCGACAGCTCGGTTTCAGTCTGGGGGTGCTCCGCCTTCGGCGGTCCGGCGAGCTAGGTCAGCCGCCGTAGTGGTCGATCTGAAGCGGTGCGCCGGCTCGCATTTCGGCAACCGCTTGGGCGGCGTCGGCAATCGCTGACTCCAGACGATCAGCAACCGCCTCAGGGTCTGCATCGAAGTCAAGGTCAGCGAGCAACGCTCCAAGGCGTTCGTGACTTCGCCACGCCGCAAATTTGGCCCACTCGGCATACAGCGCGTGGGGGTCGTCGACCACGATCAGGTCAGCCGATCGGCTCTGTTGGTCTCGCGAGGTGTCCAGGGAGACATAGCCGTTCACCATCGAGATGCGCTCGGTCAACTCGCTGAGTGGCCCAGCTCGATGTACGACCATGTCGCCGTGCAGGGCGATCGCCCAACCCGCACCGCCGAATTCTGGCGTCACCGTTCGCTCCGGTGGTGGCGTCTCGCCCGCCGCGGCCAGTGCCGCCGCTTCCTGTCTGGTGCCGAGGAAATACTCGAACCGGCCGCCCGCAACATCAGCCGGGTCGGTGACCGTCATCACGAAGTCGAGCGGGAGGGTGTCGTGATGCCACTTGTCGATCGCGGTGTCGATACGACTCGGCTCGTAGTTGAGGTGACCGAGATGCAGGGGCATGGCGTGCGGAGCGATCCGGATGCCATAGATCGCCTCAAGGTGAGCGGTCACCTCCTGGCTGGTGCAGAGATCCCGCAGCCAGCGACTTCGGTAGCAGCCGCCGCGGGTCACAGACTCGATCCGGTCGCCGGCAGGGGTGGAGAAGGCGCGAAGCCGGCGGGCTCGATCGAGCATGATCGCAGCGCCCTCGTCGCTCAACATCCGAAACGGGGACGATGCCGCAACCGGGGTGGCCTTCGTCGCGATCTCGGCTTCGTCGTAGCCGAGATCGGCGAGGAAAAGGATCTCGGCCGGCGCCTCCAACTGGAGGTGACGATCGGGATCGAAGACCGGTTCGTCTTCCAGCCATGCATAGCCCGGAGGTTGCGTCTCCGGGAACGGAACAGCGATGCCCACCGCGTCAGTATCAGTCTCACCTCCATGGCTCGTCCAGTACCGACGACGCGTCCCCCAACGGGCCGGGTGACGAGCGCCGGTAGCGTTCCCGTATGACCGAGCGTGCGTCGACCGAGACGATCTTCGGGCCGTCCAAGCGTGGCCTCACCGTCTCGGTGATGGCGACGATCGCGATCGTCGCTTACAACAACCTCGGCGTCTCGGCTGCACTGCCCGAAATCGGCAACGACCTCGGCGATGTTGCGCTCCTGCCGTGGACGATCTCTGCTGAACTCCTCACCGCAGGCGTCGCCGTGCTTGCCGCAGGACCACTGGTCGACAGTCTCGGCGCCAGGCGGGTCTTCCGCTGGTCGGTTGTCGGCTTTGCGATGACATCAACCCTGTGTGGTCTCGCGCCATCCATGGCCGCGCTCGTCGCTGCTCGAGCACTCCAAGGCGTTGCGGCTGGCATGTTGTTGACCGCGACGATGGCGGCGATCGGCGTCTCGTACGAGGCAGCCGCACGCGCCCGCGTGTTTGCGTGGAACTCGACCGTCTGGGGAGTCACCAGCGTCGCAGGCCCATCGATCGCAGCGCTGATGGTTGCCGTTGCGAACTGGCGCGGTGTCTTCTTCTTCAGCGTTCCCGTGTCACTGGTTGCGGCCGTCCTTGCCTGGAATGCCCTACCCGGCCCGGCGGATGAGACCAGTGCAGCCCCCGCCGATGCCCGAGGCATCGCGATCATCGCCGTCATCGCCAGCGCTGGCCTCGCCGTCGCCGAAGGGTCCGTTCTGACGCTGGGGCTTGGCAGCGTCGTCGTCGTGCTCGGACTGGTCGCCTACCGCACCCACGCATCCCGGGTCGCCAACCCGGTGGTGCGGCCGCATCACCTGCTCGCCAACCGTTTCCGCAGCGTCCACACCACCTCGCTGCTCGCCGTCGGTGGTTCGCTGGGATTCCATGCCTTTCTGCCGGTTTACCTGCGCGGCGTCCGGGGAATGTCGGCCACGGCGGCTGCGTTCTCGGTCGTCTACCTCTCGGTGGGTTGGACCTCTGGCGCGATCATCTCGACCCGCCTGCAGGACCATCTGGTTCGCGAAAAGGTGGTGCTGATCGGTTCGTACTTCCTCGCCTCTGGTCTGCCGCTCACTGCGGTGATGGTCTTCACCAAAGCGCCGATGCCGGGCCTGGTCGCCAGTTTGGTCATCACCGGCCTCGGGGTGGGATCGATGTCGACGACCGGCATCAATGTGCTGCAGGAGCGGGCGTTGGTCACCGAGATGGGTCGGCTCAACGCGGCCCATCAATTCATGCGAACGATGTCGATCACCTACGGCGTCGGGGTGGCTGGGGCCGTCATACTCACGACCGTCAACCGGCGAACCGGCGACGTCGAAGCTGTGCGCGAACTCCTCGGTGGTGACAGCGAAATGGTCGGGGCTGACGTCGCCGTAGCGCTCGCCGCCGGCTTCGAGTACGCCCTGCTGGTGTCGTGCCTTGCGGCGGCGGCGGCGATCCCTGCCGCCCTGCACCTCGTGCGCAGCCGGGATGAAGCAGTAACCTCCGCGGCGTGAAAGCGCTTCGGTTCTCCCGCAACGAAGGCCGCTATGCGGCGGCGATGGTTGCCTCGCGACTGCGGCCGGGTTCTGGTGCCGCAGTCGGACCGCTGTCGCTGATCGATGACGACGGTCCTGTCCTTCCGGCAGAGGACTGGATCCGGCTCTACCCCCGGTTGGCAGGGATCTGTGGGAGTGATCTCTCCACGATCGATGGGGCCGCGTCGCGCTATTTCGAGGACTTCGTCAGCTTCCCGTTCGTCCCCGGCCATGAGGTGGTCGCCGATACGGCCGATGGCCACCGCGTCGTGTTGGAGCCGGTGCTCGGGCACGAGTGCCGGGGGTTTGCGCCTCCGTTCGACGGGGCCCGCCCCGCGGACGGCAACGACTATCGCCACCTCACATGCGGCCATCTTGAGCCTGGGTTGCAGACCGGATTCTGCGACTCGACGGGTGGCGGGTGGTCGACAGAGTTCGTGGCGCACCCGAGCCAACTCCATGAGGTTCCTGACTGGATGAGCGACGAGCTTGCGGTCGTGATGGAGCCTGTTGCCGGAGGTGTGCATGCTGCGCTTCGGGCCGGGGTAGAGGACGGTGCGACGGTTGCGGTGATCGGGGCTGGCGCAATGGGGCTGGTCACGGTCGCAGCGCTTCGGCATCTCACCTCGCCGGGGTCGATCATGATCGGCGCCAAGTACCCAGTCCAGCGCCAACTGGCGGAGGAGTTCGGTGCCGATGTCGTCTGCGCGCCGAACGAACTGACTCGTGCTGTTCGCCGAGCGACCGGCTCGTTCATGGTCGGCGATCGCCTCTCTGGCGGTGCCGACGTCGTCATCGATGCCGTGGGGAGCCAGGAGTCGATCGAAGCCGCCATCGGGATGTGCCGGCCTCGTGGCCGAGTGCTGTTGTTGGGCATGCCGGGTGTGGTCGAACTCGACCTCACAGCACTGTGGCATCGCGAGACCGAGTTGATCGGTGCGTACACCTACGGCACTGAGGAGCTCACCGACGGGCGCCGCACCAACAGCTTCGCCTTGGCGTTCGAGCTCGCTGGCAAGGTGCCCTTCGACAAGCTGGTGTCGGCGACGTATCCGCTGGCCCGTTACGTTGACGCGATTGCCCACGCAGCCGAAGCTGGCTCGCGAGGCGCCGTGAAGGTTGCGTTCGACATGCGCAACGAGAAGCGACGCTTCGACGGGTAACAGCGAAGCGACGCTGCGACGGGTAACAGCGAAGCGACGGTTCGAGGGGTGTGGAGCCA
>Ga0255767_1003368_pt1 | contig 13558 bp, 12 predicted proteins | sample 071ome_24_FD_179967 | JGI IMG/M metagenome (GOLD analysis project Ga0255767, IMG submission 179967) | Coastal salt marsh microbial communities from the Groves Creek Marsh, Skidaway Island, Georgia - 071402CT metaG (version 2) | ecosystem: Environmental > Aquatic > Marine > Intertidal zone > Salt...
CGGCCATCGTTGACCATTACCCCGCCGACGGTGGAGACCCCGTATCCGTTTTCGAGACCGGCGCAATTCTGGTGTATCTCGCCGAAAAGGAAGGACGTTTTCTGCCCGGTCCGGATGACATTCGCGGCCGAAAGGCGGTAATGGAATGGCTGATGTGGCAGATGGGCGGGCTGGGGCCGATGGCGGGGCAGGCGCATCATTTCCGCCAGGCGATGGGCGGCGTGGACGTGCCGTACGGTATCGAACGCTATTCGAACGAGGTGCGCCGGCTCTACGGGGTCATGGACAGGCGCCTCTCCGTGACCGAATGGCTGGGCGGCGACGCCTATTCCATCGCCGACATGGCATGCTGGCCGTGGGCGCGCCCGTCGCGCCGCCAGGGCGTGGACAAGGCGGAGTTTCCCCACATCAAGCGCTGGTTCGATGCCATGTCCGCGCGCCCAGGGGTGCAGCAGGGCATGGAATTGCTGGCCGACAGGCGAGGCTCGAGGGAAATGACGCCTGAGTCCCGAGAACTGCTGTTCGGCAAGGGCCAGTTCGCGCGCGACTGATGGTCGACAACTGGATCGACTGTCCGCATTGCGGCAAAAACGTGACGTCCTATCCCGACGAATGCCGCCATTGCGGGAAAGATCTTCGCTACCTGCCGGACGGCAGCCCGAACCCGGGACAGACCAACGCCTACGTCAAGGCGTTTCAGGTCGTCGGCGGGCCCGAGAAATGGTTGCTCGCGATCGGACTGGTCGCGTTCCTTGTTTTTCTTTTGAGCTAGATACCCGCGCCGGTCGAAGCAATTCCGCGTCTGCCGGTCGCGATCTAGTGTCCTCCCGGCGATCCACCGCGGCGGGTTTCCTCGCGGACGCTGTACCAGTTGCCGGCGAAGATAATCAGCGCGCCGACGGCGGTCCACGGGTCGAGCGCTTCGGCGTAAAGCAGAAACCCGATGATCGCCATGACAGGCAGGCGCAGGAAATCGAGCGGGAAAATGATCGTGATGTCGGCCAGGGTCAGCGCGCGGGCCATGGCGTAATGCGCCCACAATCCGGCGAGTCCCCAGACCAGGATCCACGGGATGTCCGCCAGCCCGGGCGTGACCCAGTCGAAGATAAACACGGCCGGGATCAGGCCGGCGGGCAGTTGCAGCAGGTTCATCCAGAAGATGATCCCCTGCGGCGATTCCGTGCGGGTGAGGAATTTGACCAGCACGCCGGAACCCGCATAGAGGAACGACCCGGTGATCATGACCAGTCCGGCGAGGTTGAAGGCCGAGCCCTCCGGCCGCAGGATCAGCAACACCCCGGCGAATCCGAAAATGGTCGCCACCCATTTGTGCCGCCACATTTTTTCGCCCAGGAACAGGACAGCCAGCAGCGCGGTAAACAGCGGGATGGAAAACTCGATGGCCGTCAGATCGGACAGCGTCAGATGCACGATGCCGTATATCCAGCATATCTGGGCGCCGAACTGTACGATCGCGCGGCCCAGGTGCCAGCGGAACTGATGGATGCGAATGTCGACGAAACCGGTCCGCGCCATGAACGGCAGAACGACCAGCACCCCGATCAGGCTGCGGAAGAACAGGATCTCGAAGGTCGACATTTCGGTGTGCAGACTGCGGGCCGCGATCGCCATGCCCGCGAAACCTGCCATCGTGCCGCAGAACCACAGAACGGCTTGAAACAGAGGCGGCACTACGGCGCTGCCTTGCGGGTTTCGCGCCAGACCGAGTAGTAGTTCCCGGCGAATATCAGCAGCGCGCCGGCCAGCACCCAGACGCTGACGGCTTCGGAATAGACCAGCCAGCCGATAAACGCCGCCAGCGGCAGGCGGACGAAATCGACCGGGATGCAGACGGTGGCGTCGGCCAGCTGAAACGCGCGGGCGAGGCAGAAATGCGCCGACATGCCGGTCAGCCCCATGGCCAGCAGCCAGGGCGCGTCGGCCCAGCCGGGCCATACCCATTCGAACCAGAAGATCGCCGGCAGCAGGGCCAGCGGCAGCTGGATGATCTGCATCCAGAACACGATCACCCAGGGGGCGTCGTCCGCGGTCAGCGACTTCATCATCACGTTGGAAATGCCGTAACAGAGCGCGCCTAGCAGGACGACCAGCGCGCCTTCGGTCACGATTTCGAGGCCGGGCCGCAGGATGACCAGCACGCCCGCCATTCCCATGACGACGGCGACGATGCGGTGGGATTTCGCCTGCTCTCCGAGAAACAGCATGGCGATGATGGCGGTCCACATCGGCATGGTGAATTCCAGCGCCGTCACATGCGCCATCGGCAGCAGCGTGATGCCGATCACCCAGCACCACTGGCCGCCGAAATGGACGACGTTGCGGCCGACCTGCATGCCGAATCGTCGGGTCTTCACCTTGTAGAAACCAAGGCGCCAGGCGACCAGGCACATGACCGGAATGCCGATCAGGGAGCGGAACGACAACAGCTCGAAGCTCGACATATTGGTCGAAAGCTCGCGCACCGCGATCATCATCAGGATGAACGAGGCCGCCGTGCCCAATACCCAACAGGCCGCCAGAACGGCGTTCTGGGCCGGTTGTTCCGTGGGTGCCGCGGGTTCTGCCATCGGTGTCGCGTCCGGTTGCTGGAGTCAGTCGGGGGTCGGAGCGGCGGTGCGGGCGGCCCGGGTTTCCCGGCGGACGATGAAGAGCGTCGAGACAAAGATAACTGCCCCGCCGATCCATGCCCAGACCACCGGCGCCTCGCCGAAGAATATAAATGCGCCGAGCGTCACCCAGGGCAGTTTGGTGAAATCGACGATAATGATCAGGCTGGCGTCCGCCAGCGCCAGCGCGCGCGCCAGCAGCCAGTGCGCCAGCGTCGCGCTCGCGGCAAGGCCGATCAGCCATGGGATGTCGCCCAGCGGCGGAATGCCGATGCCGCCCATCGCCCAGGCGGCGATCAGCGCCAGCGGCAGGTGGATCACGTTCATGTAGAACACGATGGTGTCGCTGGTCCCGTCGCGCATCAGCACTTTGGTCGCGATGTTGGCGCCGGCGTAACCCGCGGCGGAGACGATGGCCGCGATGGCCGCGATCGTTACCGGCTCGAGGCCGGGACGGAGGATGATCAGCACGCCAGCAAAGCCGACGAATGTCGCGATCCAGCGCATCAGATCGACCTTTTCGCCCAGGCAAAGGATCGCGAGCACAATGGTGAACAACGGCACCGTGAACTGCAGCGACATGCCGACCGACAGATTGATCTGCGAAATAGCGTAGAACCACCCGGCGACGCCGACGAAGTGCATCAGATTGCGGAACAGGTGCCAGCAGAACCTGCGGGTGCGGAACAGAGCGCTGCTCGACCGCGCGAAGACCGGCGCCAGCAGGACAAGGCCGATAAATGCCCGCCAGAACGCCAGCTCGCCCGTGTTGTAGCGGTCGGCCAAGTGGCGCACGATCATTACCATCGACATGAAGGCGAAGGTCGACAGGGTGATCCAGATAAAGCCTCTCAGGTTCGGCGGCAGCGCTGTGAAACTGTTTCGAATGCTGCCGGTCATGACTCGTCACTCGCCGCAGCGTCGGCTTTGCGCTGTTTCTCTAAGCGGCTTTCGCGGGCGGTAATGTACCAGGTGCTCATGAAGATGATGCCGCCGCCGATCCAGACCCATTCGCTCGGCACCTCGCCGAACAGGGCGAAGGCGAACCCGGATGTGATCGGCAGCCGCAGGAAATCCGTCGGCCCGATGATGCTGGCATCCGCCATGCGCAGCGCGCTGGTGTACATGAATGGTGCCAGTGTTCCCAACGCGCCGATGAACAGAATGGGCAGGATGTCATCGACCGTCGGCGGAACCCACAGCCAAATGGTCAAAGGAATGCTGAGCAGCAGAATGAAAAAATTGGTGTAGAACGTCAGCGCCAGCGGTGTTTCCGTCTTGACCATGAATTTCAGGAATATGACGGTCCCCGCATAGAGCGCCGCGGAGCCCAGGATCATCATCTCCGCCCACCCGACGGCCATGTTGCCGGGCTGAAGGACGACCAGCGTGCCGCAGAATCCTGCAGCCGTCGCGACCGTACGCCGCCAGCCGACCCGCTCTCCCAGAAACATGACGGCAAGCAGGATCAGGAACAGCGGCAACGTGAAGTGGATGGCGACTGCCTTGCCCAGCGGTACCACCCCGATGGCGTAAAACCACATGATCATGCCGCCGAAATTGACCACGGCGCGCAGGATATGCATGCCCGGTCGCCTGGTTTTCAGCAGATGCACGCCCTTCCAGGCGAACCATGGCATCAGGATCGCCATGCTGACCAGCATGCGCCAGAACACGATTTGCGGCGATGTCATGGTATCGGTCAGAAACCGGACGCAGGTATGCGTCGCTGAAAACAGGAACATCGACATCACCGCGATGAGGACGCCTGCCAGGATGGTTGAGGATGCCGGACTGGGGGAGGAACCGCCCATGGAAGTCATAGTCGCAACCTAACGTTTTTAGGGTGCGTTGCGCCAACGAATTCCGGATGTTTCAGGGACGGTTCGCCGGGGTCTGTTTCTTCGCCTCGCGTCTGGCGATAAAATATGTACTGGCGAAAATGACCGCTGCCCCGAGCCAGACGAATTCGTCCGGCACCTCGGCAAAAAGCAAGAATCCGAATAGGGCGGTAAAGGGCAGGCGCAGAAAGTCGAACGCGGCGATCATGCTGGCATCCGCCTTGCGCAGGGCAACCGCCACCATGAACGGCGCGAACAGGCCGCAGACGCTGAGCCCGAGGACCGGCAGGATATCGGCCGCCGTCAATGGCGCCCAAAGAATGACCGTCGGCACCAGACAGCCCAGCGCCATAAACAGATTGGTGTAGAACGTCACCGCGGCGGGCGTCTCGTCCGCGACGACTTTTTTGAGGAAAACCACCGCGCCGCCGTACAGTGCGGCGGAACTCAGTATCGCGAGTTCCGGCAGGCCCGTGTCTAAGGCGCCGGGCCGCAGGATGATTAGGACCCCGCCGAAGCCGACCAGCATGGCGATGAGGCGGTAGAGGCCTATCCGTTCCCTCAGGAAAATCACCGCGAACAGCACGATGAAGAGCGGCATCGTAAAATGGATGGCAATGCCTTTGGCGAGTTCGATATGCGCCAGCGCCCAGAACCACATCACCATCCCGACGAAGTTGAAGGTCGAGCGCACGACATGAACTTTCATCTGCCGGGATTTCAGCTTGTGAAGCCCGGTCCAGAGAAAGAACAGCCCGATACCGATGGTGCCGAACACTGCCCGGATGAATACGATCTGCCAGGACGACATGGTATCCGACAGCAGACGGACCGACGGCGGAACGACGCTGAACAGCACCATGGCCACGGTCGCGATAATTGCGGCCTGGACGGCGGGGCTTTGCGTGCTGTAGACCGACTTGCCTGAAGGGGATTTCGTGGTCTTCATGGACCGAGCATAGCGGAAACAGTAAAGGCAGGCGCTATTTCGCACCGGCGAATTAGCAAGAATTCAGCTTTTTTCGGTGCTCTCCAGATAACGCTGTAAATTCACCGCCTGTTCGCTGCTGTCGACTAGGGCGGAGACGATCCGGCTGAAATTCCGGAAATCCTCTGCCGTCAGGGAGCCGAATTCCACGTCGTTCACCCGTCGCTGAAACGGCGCGAGTTCGGCCAGGCTGTCGCGTCCCTTCCGGGTCATCGTCAGTACGGTCCGTCGACGGTCGGCCGCGTCGGTAGTCTTCTCGACCAGACCAAGCGACTGGAGCTTGCGGGTGACGTTGGTGACGAAACCGGTGCTGACATGCAGGTGATCCGCCAGCGCCTTGACGTTTACGTCACCGTCCCGGCTGAGACGCGCGACCGAGATCAGGATGGTGTATTCGATCCCTGCTAGCCCGATCCGCCGGGCATGACCGGCCCTGATCGCTTCGTGGCGCGCGTTGAAGGCGAAGATATCGTGCACCAGCTGGCGAAACAGTTGGTCGGTGCCGTCGGGCAGCAATTCGTCGCGTGACACCGTCAGCGGGGTGTCGGGGAGGGCGGCATTGCTTGCCGGTTCGTCGTCTCCGACTATGGGCGGCGTTGTTTCCATACGGTCGAGTGTGTCCGACATGGGCGATTGTTCCCGGTTTTCGGGGCGATAAACCTCGTTGACTCCATATTGTATTCTTAAATAGTATCGTTTGTATATTAAATTTGGATACGGGAGACACTGGTCATGGCTAAAACGGGCGCACAGCATCTGGAATCGCTCCGCGACGGGCGCGAGGTATTTCTGAACGGCGAAAAGGTCGACGACGTCACCACGCACCCGGCCTACAAGAACGCCGTGGCCGCCGCCGCAAATCTATACGATTTCCAGGCCGATCCCGAAAATATCGAATGGATGACTTTCGAGAGCCCGACCTCGGGCGAGCGGGTCAACCGGTGTTGGCAGTTGACCACATCATATGAAGAGCTTGTCGCGCGTCGTCGCGCGATCGAAGGCTGGTCGCGTTTGTCGGGCGGCTGGCTCGGCCGGTCTCCGGATCATATCGCGTCTTCGATGGTCGGCCAGGTCATGGGGCTGCCAGTCTTCGAAAAGCATTCGAAGGAACGCGCCGGCGCGTTGCAGGAATATTTCCAGTTCGCCCGTGATAGTGATGCCTACATGACTTATGTCATTATCAATCCGCAGGCCGACCGCAACAAGAGCACCGGTGAACATCAGGATGAGTTCCTCGCGACTGGTGTGGTAGACGAGGATTCCGAAGGCATTACAGTCCGCGGCGCGAAGATGCTGGGCACCGGGTCGATCATGGCGAACGAGGTCCTGTTCGCGAACATACAGCCACTGAAACCGGGCGAGGAAAAATACGCAATCTCCTTCGCCATTCCGATGAATACCAAGGGGCTGAAAATCATGTCGCGCCGGTCTTACGAGGTATCGGCGTCCAGCACGTTCGACTATCCGCTGTCGTCGCGTTTCGACGAGAACGACGCGCTAGTCTATTGCGACGATGTGAAAGTGCCGTGGGAAAGGGTGTTCATTTATCGGGATACCGACACCGCTCGCGCCCAGTTCCAGGACACCTACGCACATTACATGCAGAACTACCAGGCGATGACACGCCTGATGGTGAAGATGCAGTTCCAGGTTGGCGTCGCTCGCCGGATCTGTGAGACCATCGGTACAGTCGGCATGCAGCCAGTCGCCGAAAAGCTTGGACACCTTGCGGCCCAGGCGGCCATGGTCGAGGGGCTGGTCTACGGCATGGAATCCGGTGGCGGTATGTATAACGGCTACTACGTGCCGGACCGTAATCTGATGTACACGGCGCAGGTGCTTACCCAGCAGCTTTACCCGGAGTTCGTCACCTCGATGCGTGAACTTGCCGGCGGCGGCCTAATTATGCTGCCGTCCTCGGCACAGGATTTCGCTAATCCCGAACTGGCTGGATACATAAATGCAACCCAGAAATCGGCGATTGGATCGTCCGAGGACAAAGTAAAGTTCATGAAACTTGCGTGGGATGCGATCGGTTCCGAATTTGCCAGCCGTCACACACAGTACGAAATGTTCTATGCCGGCGCGCAGTTCGTGACGCGGAATCACGCGCTGCGCACCTATGACTGGGATCGCTCGGCGGCGTTGGTCGATTCCATTCTCGACAGTTACAGTCTCGAAGACGTGATCGGCGACTGGTCTGGTAAAATCGCGGCGGAATGAAATAAATCTGCTCGATCAAATGGGAGAGAGGGATGGCAGAGACCGACAAACTGAAAGAGAGAAAGCCGGTCAGCGCTTTGGATCCGTTTTCCGAGGAGAGCATCCGCCACCCTTATGACTGGAATGGCGACATCCGCGATGCCGCGCCGCTGGTGTGGATATCGAAATACGGGGTCTGGGCGACTGGGCGGCATGGCCTTGCGAAACAGATACTCGACGACTGGGAGACGTACGGATCCGGCGCCGGGGTGGGGCTGACGAACTTCCACACCGAAAAACCCTGGCGACCGCCCAGCAAGCTGCTTGAAGCGGATCCGCCGGAACATACTCCGCGCCGGGAGGTCGCCGACTCCGCGATGGCGCATTCCCGGCTGCGAGACTACCGGCCCGTGTTCGCTGAACAGGCACGGCTTCTGGTCGACCGGATACTGGAGAAGGGCGATATCGACGGCATGACCGATATTGCACAACCCTATATTCTGAAGGTCTTTCCGGATGCAGTGGGGCTGGGACCCGACGGGCGCGAACAGCTTCTTGTCTACGGCGACATGGTTTTCAACGGGTTCGGGCCGCTCAACGATATTTTTCACAGGTCGACCGCGCCGGCCGAGGAAGTCGTCGATTACGTCATGAAATGCTGCGACCGGGACCGGCTGGATCCGAACGGGCTCGGCCAGGTTGCCTATCAGGCAGCCGACGATGGCGCCATCGAACCGGAAGAAGCCCTGTTTATCGTCCGGTCAATGCTGTCCGCCGGTCTCGATACGACGGTGTATGCCATCGGAAACATCTTGAACTGTTTCGCCGAACATCCGGCCGAATGGGCGAAGCTGAGAGAAGCGCCTCAGAAGGCCCGCGCCGCGGTGGAGGAAGTGCTGCGATACGATTCGCCGTTCCAGGGGCTGTTCCGGACCACCACCCGGGATGTCGAAGTGGCGGGCCAGCATATTCCGGCGAGAGAGAAGGTTCTCGTGCTGCTGGGGGCGGCCAACCGCGACCCCGAGGCATTCGAGGACCCGGATACATTCGATATCGACCGCAATTCGGCCGACCACCTCGGCTTCGGTTTCGGCATCCATCACTGCATGGGCCAGGCCATGGCGCGGCTGGAAATGCAGGCGCTGTTCACTGAACTGGCGAACAGAGTCGCGACGATCGAACCGACAGGCCCCGGCGTGCGCCATCTGAACAACACGCTGCACGGATTTGCCAGCCTGCCGCTGCGCGTGACGGCAGCCTGACCGATCTCATAGGGGGGGCGGTTCTTCGACCGCCCCCGTGCGTGTGCTCAGAATTTTTCGAGCAGCCAGCCCTTGTCCGTGAACTTGTCGTCGATCCCGACGCTGCGGAACGTACGCCAGATCTTGCCGGCGTTGATCGGGATGACCGGCTTTCTCAGTTGATTTTCCAGAGGGGAAATACAAGCAGCGAACTTAGGTTGTTGCTAGCTTAAACGATGGCGACGACACTGTAGTCGTCCAGTTCCTTCAGCACGGTATCAATTACCCCGACCCGGGTGCGCGCCTCGACTAAGGTTTACTGTAGTTTGGTCAACGCCTGTGTAGCGTTCATGTGTTCTCAGAAGTCTATTGCGGACGCGTACCGCTCGTATGGCTCTCCCTAATGGTCTGATGTTCGGGTGGCACCCTCAAATCCAGCAGGAGGTTCAGTGTACGAATAAGGGGAGAACCAGTCATAAAAAATATATTTATATGAATTTGCGACCGATTGTAGCTTCGTGAAGCTGAGTGTTTGCGACCGCAAAATAACGCAGTCAAAAACAAGCCTGCGCCGGGTAATGCCGTTATTTCGGAATGCTTTCAGACCGCGGCTACATCTCATATATTCGGCAGCTGACGTCACCCTCCCGCCCAAATAACGGACTCCCGGATTATGACTGCACAGGATACCTATGATTACATCATTGTCGGCGCCGGATCGGCGGGCTGCACGCTGGCGGGGCGGCTGTCGGAAGAACCGAATATCCGCGTATTGCTGCTCGAAGCGGGCGGGTGGGACCGCGATCCGTGGATTCATATCCCCCTCGGCTGGGGGCGCATCCTTCAGAAACGACTGCACGACTGGATGTATTTCGCCGAACCGTCGACGACCATGGACGACCGCCGCATAGAATGCGCGCGCGGGAGAGTGATCGGCGGTTCGTCATCGATCAACGCGATGGCGTATTATCACGGTCACCCGTCCGATTACGATCGATGGGCGGCATCGGGGCTGCCGGGCTGGTCCTATGCCGATGTGCTGCCGTATTTCCGTCGGTCGGAAGACTGGGAAGGTGGCGCCGATACGTGGCGTGGCGTGGGAGGTCCCCTGACCGTGTGCAAGACCACGTTCGAGGACCCGCTGTGCGAGGCGTTTCTCGATGCGGCGCGCGAAGCACAGTATCCGTACACCGACGATTACAACGGCGAGAACCCGGACGGTTTCACTCGCATGCAGGCGACTTTGCGCAACGGCCGTCGCTGGAGCGCTGCGGCTGCTTATCTGCGGCCCGCGCTGAAGCGTCCCAATCTGACCGTCCGGACACATGCGCTGGTGCAGCGCATCGATTTCAACGGTAAACGGGCGACCGGCATTACTTATGATCACAAGGGCAGGATGGTGACCGACACTGCCGCGGGCGAAGTCATTCTGTCCGGCGGGACGATCAATTCGCCGCAACTGCTGATGCTGTCGGGTATCGGAGACCCCGCGCATCTGGGCGATCACGGGATCGAGGTTGTCGCTCCGTTGCCGGGCGTCGGGCAGAACCTGGCGGATCACACCTCTTCCGCCTTCATCTTTCGCCGCCGCGACGGCGGTCCGTTCCAGCGCAACATGCGCTTCGACCGGGTGGTGCCGTCGCTGATCCGCGCCTATCTCGGCAAGGGCGGGTTTGCCGCCGATCTGCCGTTCGGCATCACGGCTTTTCTGAAAACCGCGCCCGACGTGCCCGCGCCGGACATCCAGATGCTGTTCTGGATGGGGGCGACGACGACCGCGTCTCCTTGGCTGCCACCGTTCAAGCGGGCGTTCGCGGATTCCTTTTCGGTCCGCATCATGCCCATGCACCCGACCAGCCGGGGGCACGTCGAGCTGGCGTCGTCCGATCCGCAGGGTGCAGTGCGCATCCATCAGAATTTCTTCGGCACGGAAGAGGAATGGGAAACCATGCGCCGCGGCCTGCGGATGGCGCGGGAACTGGTCGCATCGCCACAGATACGGGCGTTTGGTGGCGAAGAGATTACCCCTGGCGCCGACAAACAGTCGGATGCGGAAATCGATGCCCATATCCGAGCCACGATGGGCACGGTTCATCACCCCGTCGGGACCTGCAAGATGGGGGCCGACGACGACCCCGCCGCTGTGGTGAATGCCGAACTGAAGGTGCGCGGCGTAGACGGGCTAAGGGTCGTCGACGCATCGGTGATGCCCGATTTGATCAGCGGCGCCACGAATGCGCCGGTCATCATGATGGCGGAAAAGGCATCCGACATGATTTTGGGCAAGCCGCCGCTGTCATCCGCGGAAATTTGAACGGAGCCGCTATTTCCGCCGTGTCGTTTGCGACCAAGGTCTTCTTGGCAGTGGTTTTTACTCGTCTAGAAGCCCGTCCTTGGGCCGGTAGACAACGCGGATCCGCGAGCCCGTCACCTGAACACTGCGGATCGTTTCGAGAAACGACTTGCCCTGGCCCGGTCCGGCAATCTGGTCCATCACCATTATGAGCACTGGCCGGACGATTGTGGTCGGGATTTCGATTTCGCCGATTCTCAGGCGGTCGATTTTCAGGCCAGTGGTCGAGGATTCCACCAGCATGCTGATGTTGACGTACCGCCCGAATGGGTTATCGGGCAGCGGTGTCTCGCCGGTGACGCCCGCCAGAAGCCCGAACTGGCTGGGTACGATGCGTGCTTTCAGCTGAGGGGCTCCGGCAAGGGCTGCAGCCAGCGCTGTGTTGATCTGGCTCTGATTGGCAGTGACCGTCGTTATCTTACCCTTCGGCAGGTTGCGCGGATCGTATTGTTTCAGAAAATCTTTGGCCGACTGTATATCGCGGAGGCTGACCTTGGCGCTTGTTGTCACCAGCGGCGTGTCGTCGAGCCCAAACCACGCCACTATTGGCGAGGCGACCACGCCGAGAATGATCGAGTAAAGGCAAAGACGAATGACAATCATGGCTATTAGCGCGCTATGGGAACGGACGTGAGGCCATGGGAGATTTTACGGGGGTAACGGTTATCGAGAAAGGGCTTCGACAGAAACCGTCATCCCGGCTTTCGCCGGGATGACGGCCTGAAGTTGTGTGCTAAAGTCGATGCATAACTTATCCACGGAGCGTCGCCATGACCTACGAAGGACCCGCACTCGATCTGACCGGCCGCGTCGACGACCGCGCTGAAGCCGATCACGAATTCCGGCTGCACCGCTCGATTTTTGAAGACTCGGATATCTACGACGCGGAGATGGAATTCTGTTTCGAACGGTTGTGGAATTTCCTGTGCCACGAGAGTCAGATACCCAATCCGGGCGACTACTACGCCACCCATATCGGCAGCCAGCCGGTTTTCGTGCATCGCCAGGAAGACGGGTCGGTCAAGGCGTTCCTGAACGCGTGCTCCCATCGCGGCGCCATTGTCACGCCGTTCAAGCAGGGCAACGCGAGGACCCTGACCTGCCGGTTCCATGGATGGAGCTACAAATGCACGGGCGAGTGCATCGGCATTAAGAACGAGGAGGGCGGTTACGGCGGCGATTTCGACCGTTCGCATTACGACCTGACAGAGCTTGCCCATGTGGGCGAATACCGGGGGTTCATCTTCGGCGCGCTGTACGACGGCGTGCCGACGCTCGACGACCATCTGGGAGAGGCGAAATTCTTCATCGATCTGTTCGCCGACCAGTCGCCTGACGGGTTGGAAATGGTCGCCGGGTCCCAGACCTATGTGTGCGACCACGACTGGAAAGTGCAGGCCGACAACGTGACCGACGGCTATCACGTTTCCACCGTCCACCGGAACTTCATGAACACCATCCTCGCCCGCGAGGCCCGCGAACAGACCGAAGGTCTTCTGAAAACAGAGGTCGGCCGCATCAAGGGCGGCGTGAAGAACGGCATGTATTATCTCGGCAACGGCCATATGTGCATCTGGGCTGACCGCTCCAGCCCCGAAGGCGCGCCGCTGGCGCCCGCGACCGAGCGCATTGAAAAGGATTACGACGAGGTGAAAGCGCACTGGATGCTGCGCCGCGGGCGCAACGTCATCGTGTTTCCCAATCTGGTGCTGAACGATCTGGCCTCGACCCATCTGCGCACCCACCGCCCGCTTGGCCCCGGCAAGTGCGAGGTGACGATCTGGTGCATCGCCCCCAAGGGCGAGCCCGATGAAGCGCGCTTCGCGCGGCTGCGCAAGTTCGAGGATTTCTTTCTCGTCTCCGGCCTGTCGACGTCCGACGACGTGGTCTCGCTCGATACCGCCCAGGAAGGTTTCCACGGCGGCGAGGCCGGCTGGAACAACTACGACCGCGGCCTGTCGACCATGCGCGCCGGCCCGGACGAGGAAGCGAAAAAAGCCGGCATCAACCCCGAATTCCACTGCGGCAGCTGGGACTACGAGGCCGCCTATGTCGGCTGGTACCGCCACTGGCGGAAGCTGGTCGAGGAGGGCACCAAGTCCGCGGCAACGCAGATTGCGGCGGAGTAAACTTCAGACCTTGGGGAGGAATCCCCTCAACGCCGCATTGAACGCCGCCGGGTTTTCCATGCAGCCGTAATGGCCGGCGCCGTCGAGGATCTCCATCGGCCCGTCGCCCAGCGCATCGCGGGCGGCCTGTCCGGTTTCGACCGGCGAGGCCGGGTCGTCCGAGCCGACGATTACCAG
>Ga0255767_1003386_pt1 | contig 13502 bp, 11 predicted proteins | sample 071ome_24_FD_179967 | JGI IMG/M metagenome (GOLD analysis project Ga0255767, IMG submission 179967) | Coastal salt marsh microbial communities from the Groves Creek Marsh, Skidaway Island, Georgia - 071402CT metaG (version 2) | ecosystem: Environmental > Aquatic > Marine > Intertidal zone > Salt...
AAAGCCTCGCCACGGCAGCTCAGAAGAACGGCGCTCAGCTGAAGCTTGGCTCTGCAGTAACGGCCATCGTCAAAACCAACGACCGCGTCACCGGCGTGACGCTTGCATCAGGCGAGCAGATCTCGGCGAAATTGGTGATCTCCAGCGCCGACCCCTCTACCACCTTCCGCAAGCTACTGGGCTACGATCAGATGGAAGCGGGACTGGCCAAGCGTGTGGAACATTACAGGTCGCGAAGCGGCACTGCAAAGCTCCATTTGGCACTCAGCGCTTTGCCCTCTTTCACGGGCGTGAGCGATGCTCAGCTAGCAGAGCGACTGGTGATCACCCCGTCAATGGACGGCATGGAGACAGCGCTGAACCCGATGAAGTACCGGGAACTCAGTAACCTGCATACGTTTGATATCAGCATTCCGACTGTTGAGGATCCAGCGCTCGCGCCCTCCGGACAACATATTCTGAGCGCGATTGTGCACTACGTCCCTTATGCACCGGATATCGGCTGGGAGGCCGGGAAACCGCGGCTGATGCATCAGCTGTTGAGTGAGTTGGAGGCGTATGCACCAGGCATCGGCGCTCTCGTTACAGCCAGCGAGCTGGTCGTGCCCTCGGATTTCGAGGCCTCTCACGGCATGACCGGCGGCAGCTGGCATCATGGCGAACTCTCCATTGACCAAGCATTGATGATGCGACCCTTCCCCGGATCAACCCAGTATGCGACTGCGGTGGAAGGCCTCTACCTGTGCGGAGCAGGCGCGCACCCCGGCGGCGGGCTACAGGGGCTACCCGGGCGCAACGCTGCCAAGGAAATTCTCAAGCGAGGAGCACTGTGATGAGCGACGTTAGCCGAGACACCATGCTACTCACCACGCCCTTCCATTCTCGGGTCGAAGCCATGTGCGATCTGAACGACTGGGGCAACTGGATGGGGTACACCACCCCCAACGCCTACTTCGATGTCGAACTCGAGTACTTCGCTGTCCGCAGTACAACCGGCGTCTTTGACCTGTCACCCATGAACAAGTACCGCGTGACCGGGCCAGACGCCCGGCGGTATCTGGATCGTCTGATCACGCGGGATGTCAGCAAAATTGGTGTCGACAGGGTGGGCTATGCGATCTGGTGCGATGACAACGGCCAAGTCATGGACGACGGCACGATCTTTAGGCTGGGGGAACAGGACTACCGTATCTGCTCCTATCAGCGCGCCGATGACTGGCTTGCCTGGAACAAACTGGGTTTTGACGTCACGATTGAAAACGAATCTGAAGCCGTCGCGGGTTTGGCGGTGCAAGGCCCGACCTCCTGTACCGTTTTGACCCTGCTGGGCTGCACTGATTTGAACCAGCTGAAGCCCTTTGGCATCGCACACTATAGCTTCGAGGGACGACCGCTCATGGTGAGCCGCACCGGATTCACCGGCGATCTGGGCTACGAGGTATGGGTTCCGCCGGAATCAGCCGAAGCACTGTGGGACCAACTCTTTGAGCTGGGCCGCGACTACCTGATCAAACCCATTGGCTCGCATGCGTTGGAGCTTGCACGGATCGAGGCCGGTTTTTTGCAAGCCAACGTCGATTTCATGCCCGCCGAGGAAGTCGTGCGTGTCGGGCGCACCCGCAGTCCCTTTGAGCTGGGTTTGGGCTGGCTCGTGGACTTTAAAAAGCCTCTCTTCAATGGCCGCTCAGCGCTGCTCAAAGAGCAAGAAAAGGGCTCTCGGTATCGCTTCGCCATGCTGGATGTCGATGGCAATAAACCTGCGGAGCACTCTTTCATTCTCAAAGGCGACAAGCAGGTGGGCACCGTGACCTCTGCCGCTTGGTGCCCGACGGCCAAGGCCAATATTGCCTATGCACAGATCGAGATGCCCTATGGCGCCGTAGGAGATGAATTGGTTGCGGAAATCTACTACCAACGTGAGCTGCACTGGACCCGTTTACTGGCGCCCTGCAAGGTGATTGACGCACCGATCTTTAAATCACCCAAGCGTTGGCAGACGCCCGCACCGCCCCATTGATTGCACGATTGCTCCGAGAGACGCCATGAACGCCATCGCGACTTCTGTAGATGATTCCTTTCAGCGCATGCGCGACAAGCTGGACGCAGAGAAGCTGCGCCCACATCACGCCATGGACCCCTACTTTTATCGCTCACATTTAGTGCACGAGCAGGAACTCGAGCACCTGATTTTCAAGAGCTGGATTTATGCGCTGCATGCGAGCGAGATCCCCGCCGCCGGTGACTACCAGCTCGTCGAAATTGGTGAAGACTCGATCATTGTCGCGCGCACCGAAACCGGCGATATCCGGGCCATGCACAACATTTGTCGGCACCGCGGCGCGCGGGTCTGCGAGGAACTGAGCGGCAATCGAAAAACCTACGTCTGTCCCTACCACGGGTGGGTCTATCACGTGGATGGCTCGCTCAAAGCCGCCCGCGAAACCCACGTCATGCCAGATTTCGACGCCGCCGCGCACGGCCTGAAGCCCGTGAAGTGCGTGACCTACATGGGTCTGGTATTCATTAATTGCGATCCCGATGCCGGCGATCTGGTGGCGTCGCTTGAGAATATTCGCGAACCCCTCGGCGCCTATGATCTTGAGCACGCCAAGGTCGCGCATCGCAAAACCTACCGCGTTGAGGCGAACTGGAAGTTGGCGATCGAGAATTATCTCGAGTGCTATCACTGCGCCACGTCCCACCGCGCCTACGCCAAAATGCACACCTTGAAGGATCTTGAGGAGAAATCAGCGCCGGTTGTCGCGAAGATGCTGGAGAACGCCGACGCCATCACCGGCGTTCCCGGAATCTCTAAAGAACATACCGAGATTTATCTGGACGCGCCGAGCTTTGGCGCCTGCGCCCACACCATGCGCTACGGCTTATTTGAGGGTTATGTTACCGGCAGCCAGGACGGACAGCCCGTCGCGCCGCTCATGGGCAGCTTCAAGGATTACGACGGTGGCGCAGGGGACTTTCAGATGGGCCCCGTCACCTTCATGCTCAACTACCCGGATCACTGCGTGCTGTATCGCTTTATTCCGCGATCGCTTACGGAGACCGACATGGAACTGGTGTGGTTTGTGCGCGAGGACGCACAAGAGGGCATCGACTATGACGTCGACAAGGTCACGTGGCTCTGGCACCACACCACCTTAGAAGATGAGTACATCATCACCCGCAACGCCGCAGGTGTGAATTCCAGATTTTTCGAACCCGGGCCCTATCACCCTGAATTCGAGTTTACGCTCCAGCAGTTTGTGCATTGGTATCTGCACTCACTGGAAGCCAGCCTCGGCTGATACCCGGTCCACACCCCATACCCCATCATCTCAGTCACAAGGCGCCGCCCGAGCCGGCGCGCCGGTCTATACTGTTAAGGTCGCGTCGCGTCCCGAACCAATCAGTATGCTGATCCGGCTGCGCGCATCATCACTGACCGCAGAGGGGCGGAGCTTGCACAATCGCTATATCACAATGTGCGCGAGGCAAACATGAAGCGCACCCGCGTGCCGCTGTTCAGCGCCTTCTTCATGATCTATATCTTCGTGTCCGGCGGCTCGTTTGGCATCGAGGAGATGGTGGCCTCCTCTGGCCCTGGCCTGACCCTGCTGCTGTTGCTGGCACTCCCCGTCATTTGGGCGCTCCCCATGGCACTTATCGCCAGCGAGTTGGGTTCCGCCATACCCGACGGTGGCGGATTTTATGTGTGGACGCGGCGGGGCTTGGGCCGGTTTTGGGGTTTTCAGGCCGGGTGGTGGTGGTCCCTCGCCCTGCTCGTCGACACTTCGCTGTATATCGTGCTCAGCGCCACCTACCTGCAAAACCAAATCGGCTTTAGCGACGGGATCTATTACGCCATCTGCTGGTCCGTCATTGGCGTGTGTACCGTCGTCAATGTGCTGGGCATCAAGATCGTGGCTATTGGATCGAGTCTGTTTGCGATCCTGATCATCTCGCCCATTGTCGTGCTCGGCGTCATTGGCCTCGCCAATTGGCAATTCAACCCGTTCACACCCATGACACCCCCCGACACCGATCTGCTCGGCGCCGACGGCGCACTCATCGTGGGGCTCAGTATCGGCATGTGGTTTTACTCGGGCTATGAGTCCATGTCGACGCTGGCGGGAGAAATCGAGGAACCCCAGCGCATCATTCCCAAAGCCCTCATGCTGGCACTCCCCTTTGTCGCCTTCATGTATCTACTGCCCACCCTCGCCAGCCTGGCCGCCTTTGGAAACTGGGAGCTGTTCTCGGTCGATGGCACAGACGGCACCGTGTCTTTCGTTGATATCGGACGTGCACTGGGTGGCACAGCGCTCGGTCACGCCTTGCTGGCGTCGGTGGTCTTGGGCAACCTCGCGCTGTATCTGGATTACATGGCCTCAGGTGCTCGTCCACTTCAAAAATTGGCGGCCGACGGTCTGCTACCAAAGCCCCTTGCCATCATCAATAGTCGCTTTGGTACACCCGTAGTGGCGCTACTACTGATTGCGGGCGTAAACGCAGTGCTGGTGATCGGCCCCTTCCAGAGCCTCGTCATCATCGATGTGCTGCTGATGGTGGCCTCTTACGCCTTGATTTTTATTGCGGCGCTCAGGCTACGTGTGAAGGAGCCTACTCTAGACCGCCCCTTCAAAATCCCAGGCGGCACCTCCGCGCTAGCTGTGCTGATCATGCCGCCAATATGCCTCATCGCCTTCATGATGAGCATCACTCTTGGCGATCACAGCGTGATGCTTTGGGGTCGCGACCGGTTTGACCTGCTAGGCTTGGAACTAGGCTGGTATGGGGTGGCAGGTTTGTCCGCCCTGCTCTCCGGGCCGCTGCTTTATCCTGTCTTCGACACAGTGCAGCAGACAGAGACAGAGCTCTCTTGAACTCTTCAACTCTCAGAGACCAGTAACATAATCTGCTTAACCTACTAGGACAAAATCCATGATGAAGAAGCCTTTCCCAGGACCCAAGACGGTCCAAGCTCTAGAGCGAGGCATTCCACTATTCAAAAATGGGCTACGATTCCACGAGGCCATGCAGCAATCAGGTTCACGCGGCTTCCGAACAGTGCGTCAAATTGTGGTTGATCGAGCTGAAGGTGATTATGTGTGGGACCTTGATGGTCGACGCTACATCGATTTCCAAAACGGCTGGGCGACCAACCCTCTTGGCAATTGCCACCCCGAAATATTGGACGCGGTAGAACAAGCGAATCGACGTTACGGCTTTCACTATGACCACCCTCTGCGTTACGAGCTGGCCGAACGACTTGCCGGCACGATGCCCAACAAGGCGTTACCCCGCACAAATTACGAGGTTTCAGGCACTGAGGCGGCGGAAGCAGCTGTTCAGCTGGCGCTGACTTACACAAAAAGGCAATACGTCATAACCTTCGGCGCCTCGTATCACGGCAACTCCATCGCGGGAAAAATACTCAGTGGGCTCGGCGGCCACTCCAGTAGTTTTCTAGCAGCGTGGTCTGGTGGCGTGATTCGAGCGCCCTATCCATTTAGCGACGGTATTCCAGCCAGCCTAACCCATGATCAGTACACCGAGTTCTGCCTTTGGTATCTGGAGCATCAAATCGATGAGTCCGTAGTCAGCCGAGACGACATCGCTGCCGTCATGTTGGAACCCGGCCTCGCCGAGGGCGGCAATTGGATCCCGAGCCAGAAGTTTGTGCGCGGGGTAAGGGAGATTTGTGATCAGAATAATTGGTTGATGATCAGCGACGAAGTGCTGACAGGACTGGGCCGCACAGGGAAGATGTGGGCAATCGAGCACTATGAGGTCACACCAGATATTTTGGTTTACGGCAAGAATCTCTCTGGAGGCATTGCACCACTATCAGGCATCTCTGCCAGAGATGAGATATTAGGGGACAACCCGCTATTCAATTCTGGATCGACTTTTGCGGGTTCACCCGCCGGCTGCGCGGCCGCAATCAAAACTCTTGAAATATACGAGCGGGACAACATCCTTTCGCACGCTGAGCGGCTTGGCCAAATTGCGCAAGACGTTATGGAGCCTTGGGAACAATACGGAATTGTCAATCAAGTAAGAAACAGTGGCTTGTTGATGGGAGTGAGTTTTAATACGGGCAATTCTCAGCTGGAGGGGGTAAAAGAATGGTGGATTGCCAGAGCGGTGAGAGGAGAAATGCTGGAGACCGGAGTCTGGGCTATCTCGGACCACGAGAACACCATTCGCCTTTACCCGGCGCTGAACATGAATGAGGACACCCTTAGAGAAGGTCTTCAGATCATGGAGGCTGCGATACGCAAGGTGGAACGCGGGGTCACTTTAGAGGGAGACGGGGTTGCATATCCCACCGGTGTCGCAGGATTCTGAAGCAGTACCGCACAAGGGCGGAGAGCGCTGGGCTTATGTTTCGTACCAGAGCCCATCTGGGTCCTCGGGCCAGACACCTAAATAAGGGCCGTGAGCCTGAAAGCCCAGCATGCGCCGCATCTCATCTGACTGGGCTGCCACCTCGTCCTTCGTGAGCGTCAGGTACTGATTTTCTTCCTGACGCAGCCACCCCAGACAGTAGGTGTTCACCACCGCTTTTCGGGGCGCGTCACTCCGATTAGCGCCGCCACCATGAATCGTCGATCCCAAATAAATCACCACCGACCCTTTGGGCATCACAGCCTGCACGACATGTTCTTCCCTGGCATCTTCCGGATTTTCGATACCCATTTCCCTTGGCACCACCCGCGTCGCGCCATTCTCAATAGTGAAATCATCCAGCGCCCACAAAGCCGAAATCTGCGCCTCAAAAGGCAGCAGATGGCTGGGGTAACAGGCATCATCAGCGTGCAGCACCTGTGCGTCTTCGCCGGGTAAGATCTCAATCGCCGTGGTACTGCCCACCTGATAAACCTCACAGTGCGGCTTCAGGATCACGTCAGCGATCGCCAACACACTGGGGTGCAGGAGCAAAGTGGGGAAGTGCGAGGAATATTTGGTGACCCCCCCCACTCGCAGCGTTTGATGACCGTTAAAGGCGTTCTGATAGAGATGTCCCTCACGATCGAATTCAGGACGCAGATCCGCGCTCAAGTCCGCGACGATGTTATCGGGCAACAGCTCATCAATCACGACGGCACCTCGCGACTGAAGCGCTGCAGCGACAGTCTCAATGTCGTCATCCCGGGAAAAGTGAGGAAGCATCATATCTGCGCCTCAACCACGCTTGAATCAATCGTAGACCGGAGTATACCCCGATGGCCTACCCAAAAAGGGTCTGCCTGAGACAGGGACGCGACGGCAGGTTTCTTCGCGCGGCGGCACGTCGTTCAATCAGCGATTTTAGACCTCGGCAGTGATATGTTATCTGGCAACGCAACAAGAGCCGGACCCATGTCACGCATTCATATCGCCAAACCATCCACCGCAACATCGGATTATGTGGCTGAGAGGTCAGACCTGGCCGCTGCGTTTCGCTGGGCCGCGCGACTCAATATGCACGAGGGTGTTGCGAATCACTTCTCGGTGGCCGTCAACGAGGACGGCACACAATTTTTGATGAACCCCAATCAATCGCACTTCTCACGTATTAAAGCCTCTGACCTGATTCTGGTGGATGCCAACGATGCAGAGACGATGAACCGGCCTGACGCACCCGATCCCACCGCCTGGGGTCTGCATGGCGCCCTGCACCGTCAGTGCAAGCATGCCCGCGTGGCCCTCCATGTGCACTCGATTCACGCGACCGTGCTGTCGACGCTGCAAGATCCGCGGCTGCCCCCCATCGACCAGAACTGCGCCATGTTTTTCAATCGCTACACCATCGATACCGAATACGGTGGATTGGCGTTTGAGGAAGAAGCTGAACGCTGCTGCCAGCAGTTGTCAGACCCGAATAAAAAGGTGCTGATCATGTGCCAGCATGGCGTCATGGTCATCGGCGACGACGTGGCCGATGCGTTCAACCGACTGTTCTATTTCGAGCGCGCCGCGGAGACCTACGTGAAGGCCTTGTGGACGGGGCAGCCGCTTCGGGTGTTATCCGACGAGGTTGCCGAAAAGACTGCCTGCGAACTGGATAACTACCCGGGCCAGGCGGAGCGGCATTTCGCGGAACTCAAGGCCATCCTCAACGCTGAGGAACCTGATTACAACACGTGAGTCGTGGCTACCACCCCGTGAGTGCAGATTATCTGAGAGATCAGTCCTTCAGTATCGCCTCAAATGCGTTCAAACATCGATTGATGTTGATTTCATTGCTACTGCAACCCATGAGACCAATCCGCCACTGTTTTCCCGCCAACTCGCCAAGTCCCGCACCGACCTCGAGGTTAAATTCACTGAGGAGGCGTCGCCTGATCGCGGCGTCATCCAGCCCTTCCGGAATCAACACGGCGTTCAACTGAGGCAAGCGGTGGCACTCACTTACAGCCATATCCAAACCCAATCGCGAGAGCCCTTCAACCAGGCGCAGATGATTAGCTTCGTGACGAGCAAAACTGGACTCAAGCCCTTCCTCTTCGAGCATGAGAAGCGATTCATGCAATGCGTAGATCGCATTCACCGGCGCAGTGTGATGATAGGCACGCGTGGATCCTTCCCCCCAATAGCCCATGATGAGATTCATATCGAGGAACCAACTTTGCACCTTATGTGTGCGCGCACTGATAGCTGCGACGGCGTCAGGGCCGAAAGTGATAGGGGCGATACCCGGAAGGCTGGACAAGCATTTCTGAGTGCCTGAATAAACCACGTCGGCCGACCAGCCATCGACTTGCAAATCGATCCCGGCCAGCGAAGTCACCGCATCAACAATCGTCAGCATCCCGGCTGACTTGGCCAATGCGCAGAGCTGCTGCGCGTCACTGCGAACCCCTGTCGAAGTCTCGGCGTGCACAAACGCCAGCACTTTAGCATCGGGATGAGCATTGATTGCCTCAGCCACCTTATCGAGGTCTACCGGATCCCCCCAACGGTCCTCCACCATGACAGCGGTGCCCCCGCAACGCTCGACGTTCTCCTTCATACGTCCGCCAAAAACACCGTTTTGGCACACGATTGCCTTGTCCCCAGGCTCGAGAAGATTCACGAAGGCCGCCTCCATGCCAGCTGACCCCGGCGCAGACAGCGGGATCGTCAGCTCATTCTGGGTCTGAAACGTAAACTGCAGGAGGCGCTTAACATGGTCCATCAGACCTACAAAAAGCGGGTCCAGATGGCCAATAGTAGGCCGTGCCGAGGCTGCCAATACGCGTGGCGACACGTCAGACGGCCCGGGGCCCATCAACGTGCGGAGAGGGGGGTGAAAGGTTGATGTCACAGATCACTCCATAAGGTGGTTTACCGATCAGCAGGCGCTCTGCGCGAGCCACGCTCTGTTGGCCGCTGTCCATTCACAGTGGCTCAAAAAAAACCACCCGAAGGTGGTTTTGCTGTAATGGTGGGCCGTGCTGGGTTCGAACCAGCGACCAATTGGTTAAAAGCCAACTGCTCTACCGACTGAGCTAACGGCCCAAAACAGGGAGGCGCGTATGCTAACGCTACGGGGTGAAAATACAAGCCCTTTTCAGATTCGCATCAACTGCCGAAATCTGACGCACTGAAGGGAAAGCAGGCGCTACAGGCTACGCCGATTCCGCTCTCGGCTCAGAAGTTCTCCAACAGGAACTGTCGCGCCAGCTGAGCCGCTGCGTGGGAGGGATACTCCCTGATGACCTCGTCAAGATATTCCCGCGATCGCTGCCGATTTCCTTTTATAAACTGCACGCGCCCCAGCTTATACAGTGCGTCTGGCACCTTTTGATCGGCCGGGTATTGGTCAAGCAACAACTTAAAGTTTTGGCGAGCTAGTTCAGGGTCTGGCGGGTCGATAACCAGATAAAGCTCCCCCAGCCAATAGTGGGCATTGGGTGCGTAACGCCCAAATGGATAATCTGACAGGAACTCCATAAAAGCGCTGACAGCCGTATCGAATTCTCGCTCACGTACCAACTCATAGGCCGCACGATAAGCGGCCTCCTCGCCTTCCTCCGCTTCACCCGCCCGCTCACTTTGAGTGTTACCCGTGCTCTCGCCTGACGCTGGGATGCTGGAGCCAGGTCCGGCGGTGGCAACATTCTCCTCCTGTGGGCGCGTTCCGACGCTGAGCCTACGATCAAGATCAACGTAGCGCTCGAGACTTTGTGCCTCAAGCGCACGAAGCGCCTGGGTCGCTTCCTCAAGCAAGCCGGTGAGCATGCGAACATCAGCTTCAAGCTGTTGCACACGCAAAATCAGACTTCCTGAATCCGTTCCCGTGATCGGGTTATTATCGACCTCGAGCAATGGTTGCGCGACCGTGGTGGAACCAGAATAAGGCTGAATGCCCCCGTAAGTAGGTGAGACGGGCTCAACTGCCGCACCTTCAGCGACGTCCGCGGTCACCGCTTGCGCCGCAGCGCGACGCTCTGCCTCTACGTCTACGTAGTCCTGAGCTGATACATCCAGCGAGTGCATCAACAAAAAGCCGGCGCATAACGCCGGCTTGATGGGTAAACCTGTCAATGTCGAATCCTCAGTTATTTCAACTCGACGCGGCGATTTTGCTGCCAGTTGGACTCACCAGAGCCATATGCCACTGGATTCTCTTCTCCGTAGCTTATCGTCTCAATACGGTAGCTGGGCACGCCATTGGCTACCATGTAGTCGCGAACCGCGTTGGCGCGGCGCTCGCCCAGGGCGAGGTTGTACTCGCGGGTACCCCGCTCATCGGTATGCCCTTCAAGACGAACGCTGTCATTGTTGCCTAGTAGCGCGGCGATATGCGCATCAACCTGAGCACGCGCCTCATCAGTCAGCGAAGAGCTGTCAAAAGCAAAGTAGAACACAGTGCCAACATTGGCAGCCGCCGTCTCGAGCTCGCGTTGTGCCTCTGCTTGAGCCTGTTGAGCAGCCTCGCGCTCCGCAGCCTCTTGTGCAGCCTGCTCCGCCGCCGCTGCAGCAGCCGCCGCGGCCGCATCGGCTTCCTTAGTTTCATTGCTCGAACAGGCGGCAAGTACCAGCGCTGCAAACACCAGACCAATCCACTTCGCGCAAAGCGTTACGTTTTTCATAGTTACCCTTCCCCAGTCACAGGACCCGTATTCAACTAATGTAGCGCATCATACCGATTTTTTCGCCCATCGAGCCCAGAAATATTGCACTAAGGCCCGTGTGGTCCGCCGCTACTGCGGCGTGACGAAAGGTGACCAAGCGGGTTCCTGCACGCTCCCTTGCCGGGCGGGCAGGCTGAACCTTACGCCGCCATCAACCGCCACTGCGCCGAGGATACTATCGTCGCCCCGCTTGGTGGCGTACAGCACAATTGAGCCATTAGGCGCAATACTGGGGCTCTCGTCGAGGCTGGTCTCGGTGAGTACAGTCAGTCGATCCGTGACCAGATCAAAGACCGCAATGTGGTAACGGCCCTCTCGGCGATGAACCAAAGCGACATTGCGGCCATCTTGGGCGACACGCGCCCTCGCGTTATACGAGCCCTCAAAAGTCACCCGCTCAATCTTTTTGGTGCGGAGATCATAGCGATAGATTTGTGGTTTTCCCCCGCGGTCAGATGTGAATAGGAGCGACTTGCCGTCCGGCATCCACGTGGGTTCAGTATCGATTGCAAAATGCCGGGTCAACCGAGTCAAGGCTCGACTACTCAGATTCAACAGGTAAATATCGGGATTACCATCTTTGGATAACACCAAGGCCATGCTGTTGCCATCGGGCGACCATGCAGGGGAGTTATTCAAGCCTTGAAAATTGGTCAACTGCTCGCGCGCGCCCGTGAGCAGGTTTTGGCGGTAAATTGCAGGCCGAGACGTTTCAAAAGAAACATAGGCGACCTCTGTGCCATCGGGCGACCACGCCGGAGACATTATCGGATCTCGACCTTCCAGGAGTACGATCGGACGCCGTCCGTCCGCATCAGCAAGCGTCAAACGATAGAAGTCCTTGCCTTCTGGATTACGCGTCACCGAGACATAAAGTAGCCGCGTCGCAAAAGCCCCCGGTATCCCGGTCAGGCTCTCATAAACGGAGTCTGATACCCGATGAGCCAGCATCCTCAGCTCAGATACCGGCCCGGTAACAGTGCCCTCCTGGACCGCTTGCTGACGCGTCGTGTCGAACAGTTGAAAATCAATACGTGCTTGGGAGCCAACACTCACGCGGCCAATCAAGACGTATTCAGCCGAGATTGCCCGCCAGTCGCGGAAAAAAAGTTCGGACTCTCTGGATGGATAACTCAACATATCCCTGCGGCTGACGGGGGAAAACTGGCCACTGCGCGCCAGATCTGAATCCACGATTTGTGCGGCATCCTCAGGGGGCGCGCCAACGCCCTGCCAGGCAAACGGCACGACGGCTATCGGCGTGGGGTTTTCCACGCCCTGATTGATCTCGATCTGTAGCTCGGCGTGCGCTACTGAAACCGATAGCAGGAGTGCCGCGCACAACCAGATCCTTCGCAACATCAGTACCTCAAATCTTCAGGTTTAAAAATTAACTGGAAACGGCGAAAGTTCGCCTCGAATATCCTATCTTCAAGCTTGGCAACCTCAGGGAATCGCCCTGCGCGCTCAACTGCATTCATCGCGCTGCGATCGAAGGCGGAATTGCCGCTGGACTGCAACACGCTGACGCCAACCACCTCCCCAGTCGGGACTAATTGTATCGACAATACCGACACCATGCCGTTGCGAGCGCTCGGCGGGCGGGTCCATCGGTTGATAACGGCCGCCCGTATTGTTGCCGCCACCATATCGCGCAAACTGGGCTCTTCAGCACCCGCCGCGCCTACCTCGGTATCGGTCAGCGTTTTCAGTTCCTCACGCGTCAGCATTGCCAGCTGCTCTGCATCGAGGGTGGGTACTGGGCTGGGCGAGGTTTCCTCGGCGGGCGCGGGCTCTGGTTTTGCTTCACTGACCGAAGGGGGTTCAGGCGGCGACTCGGGTTCCGCCTCCGACTTGGGCTTGGTTTTGGGCTTGGGTGTCGGCTTCGGCTTCGGCTTGGGCTTGGGCTTGGATTTCGGCTTTAGGGTTTCAGCTTGGACGAGGCTGGCCTGTATCGGCTGTACGGTGGGCGCAGCGGCAACCACCTGAGCGGGACCGTTCCAACGGAAGAGGAGCATCAACACCAACAGGCCATGGAGCGCCACCGTCGCAATCGCTGGCAACCCGGCAAATAGGAGCCGATCAGAGAGCATCAGTTGACCGCCGGACTTTCCGTCACGAGTCCGACGGAGGGAGCGCCCGCTTCCTGAAGTGCCGTCATCACCACCACCACGTTGCCGTAGGCCACTTTTTCATCCCCCCAGACCAGCACCGGCTTCTCGGGAGTCCTCCTCAGCACCGCAGCAACGCGCTGCCGAATCGTGGCAAGCTCCAGTGGTTGCTGCTCGTCAGCACCGAGGTTCAGAAACAATTGTCCCCGATCGTTGATGGAGACAATGAGCGGCTCGGCATCCTGATCTTCAACCGGCGCTGCATCTGCATCCGGCAAATCAACCTCCA
>Ga0255767_1003397_pt1 | contig 13463 bp, 11 predicted proteins | sample 071ome_24_FD_179967 | JGI IMG/M metagenome (GOLD analysis project Ga0255767, IMG submission 179967) | Coastal salt marsh microbial communities from the Groves Creek Marsh, Skidaway Island, Georgia - 071402CT metaG (version 2) | ecosystem: Environmental > Aquatic > Marine > Intertidal zone > Salt...
CGCGAGGAGTTGCGCAACAACGCACAGGGAATCCTCGGCTATGTGGTGCGCTGGGTCGATCAGGGTGTGGGATGCTCGAAGGTGCCAGACATCCATGATGTCGGCCTGATGGAAGACCGTGCGACGCTGCGGATCTCATCACAGCATATCGCCAACTGGTTGCATCATGGTGTCTGTGACGAGGCGACCGTCATGTCCGTGATGCGGGAGATGGCGGCGGTCGTCGACCGGCAGAATGCCGACGACAGCGCCTACACGCCGATGGCGCCTGACTTCGAGTCATCGGTCGCATTCCAGGCGGCCTGCGACCTTGTTTTGCGCGGCAGGGAACAGCCATCCGGCTACACCGAACCGGTGCTTCATACGCGCCGGCTCGAGAAAAAGGCGCGCGATGTCGTTTAACGCCGACCCGTTCATCTCGAAGACCCCGGGCTTTCCCAAGGAAGGCATCACTTTCTATGACATCAGCCCGATCCTGGAGGATGCGGTGGCGCTGCGCCAGTCAATGGCGGCGCTGAGCGACCTTGCCCGCCCGATGCAACCCGACATCATCGCCGGCGTCGATGCGCGCGGCTTCCTGTTCGCGCTGCCACTGGCGCTGTCGATGGAGTGCGGCATGGTGATGGTGCGCAAGGCCGGCAAGCTTCCCGGCGAGCTGGTCGAACATTCCTATGCGCTGGAATATGGCGAGGCGCGGCTGTCGATCCAGGCAAGTCGCCAGCTTCGCGACCGGCGCGTGGTTCTGTGCGACGATCTTCTGGCCACCGGCGGCACGCTGGATGCGGCGGCGCGGCTTGTTGGCCAGTGCGGCGGCGTCCTTGCCGGGGCCGTCTGTATCATCGAACTGACAGGACTGAATGGTCGGCAACGTCTTGACTGCCCGGTGGCGGCCCTGCAAACCTACCAATTCTAGCGCCGGACAACAGGCTGGCTTGACGCTTCACGGGAGGAAAGGCATGCGCCTCAGCCGCCGACTGATCGCCTGGTCGCTCTATGACTGGGCAAGCTCGCCCGTTCCGACGCTTCACGCCACCTTCATCTTTTCCGTTTTCTTCACCACCGCCGTGATGCCCGAGGGTGGCACCGCCGCCTGGGCCTGGATGACCTCGGCAAGCGCCCTTGTCGTCGCCGCGGCGGCGCCCTTTCTTGGCCGGCTTGCCGATGCGCGCGGTGCTGTCAGACTGTGCCTTGGCGTCACCACGGCCCTTGGCGCGCTGGCCACCGCGGGCCTGTGGTTTGTCGAACCCGACCCGTCCTTCGCCATGCTGGCGCTGGGCCTGTCGGCCCTGTCGATCTTCGCGATGGAAATCAGCTTTGTCTTTTACAACGCGATGCTGCCATCCGTCGCGCGCGAGGATGAATTCGGGCGGGCCTCCGGGCTTGCCTGGGGCCTTGGCTATGCCGGCGCCATCATCGCGCTGGTGATCGTCCTGCTGCTGTTCGTTCTTCCCGATCAGCCGGCATTCGGTGTCAGTACCGACGATGCCGGCCATATCAGGATCACCATGTGTTTCGCCGCGCTGTGGCTTGTTCTGTTCGCCGTGCCACTGTTCATCCATGTGCCGGCACCACCACCAGTCCGCTCGCATGAACCTTTCCTTGCCAGCCTGAAACACAGCCTGCGGGTCGCCATGTCGATCCCAGGCATGCCGCACTTCCTGCTGGCACGGATGCTGTTCGCGGACGGGCTGGTAACACTGTTCGCCTTTGGCGGGATCTATGCCGCCACCGTCTTCGGCTTTTCCCAGACCATGGTTCTTGTCTTCGGAATTATCCTGAATGTCACGGCCGGCATTGGCGCAGCGCTTGGCGGCATGGCGGATGACAGATTCGGGTCACTGCGGGTCATGCGACTATGTCTGCTGGCGCTGGCGGCGCTGGGGCTGGTCGCCATCCTGGCGCCCGGCGAGGCCGTCTTCTGGGCTGCCGGGGCCACGCTTGGCCTGTTTATCGGGCCGCTGCAATCATCGGCCCGCGCCTGGGTCGCGCGCCGCGCCCCGCCCGACCAGCGGGCCAGTCTTTTCGGATTGATGATGTTCTCGGGAAAGGCGACAAGCTTTGTCGGGCCGTTCATCTACGGGGTGCTTGTCACCACTACCGGCAGCGATCGCGCCGGCATGGCGATCGTCATCCTGCTGCTGCTTGCCGGCTGGGTGGTGATGCCCCGGCGCTAGCGGCTTATCCGTCCTTTCGGTTGGCAGCGCGGACCTCGTCACGGAAACTGTCAATCAGCACATCCCTGCCATCGCGGCTGACATGCCAGAAGGTCCAGCCATTGCAGGAAGGAAGCGACTGCAGCTTCGCGCCAAGGCTGTGGATAGATCCGCTTTCCTTGCCATCGGTTACCAGCGAGCCATCGGCACGGACCCGCGCCGTGAACCGTTTCCTGCTGTCGAACAGCACGTCACCCGGCTTGATCAGGCCGCGCTCGACCAGGCTGCCGAACGGTACCTTCGGCTTGGCCCGCTTCGGCTCGGTGGCGAGAAGGTCCTGCGAAGCAATCGGTGTTGCCGCCGCGACGCGTTCACGGGCCAGCGCCGCATAGGCCGGGTCCTGCTCGATCCCAATGAAGTTGCGGTTCAGGCGTTTGGCCACGGCGCCGGTGGTGCCGCTGCCAAAAAACGGGTCCAGAACGATATCACCGCGGTTGGTTGAGGCAAGCAACACACGCGCCAGAAGCGATTCCGGCTTCTGTGTCGGATGCGCCTTGCGCCCGTCACTCTTCAGCCGCTCGGCGCCGGTACAGATCGGCAGCTCCCAGTCCGAGCGCATCTGTACATCATCGTTCAGCGCCTTCATGGCCTCGTAATTGAATGTATGGCGCGAGGTCTGCGAGCGGGCCGCCCAGATCAGCGTTTCATGCGCGTTGGTAAAGCGCCGCCCCCGGAAATTCGGCATCGGGTTGGTCTTGCGCCAAACGACATCATTCAGAATCCAGAAATCGAGATCCTGCAGAATCCGGCCAAGACGATAGATATTGTGATAGCTGCCGATGACCCAGAGCGCACCATCAGGTTTCAGGACACGCCTCGCCTCGGCAAGCCAGGCCTCCGAAAACCGGTCATAGGCGGCGAAGGAATCAAACTTGTCCCAGGAATCATCAACACCGTCGACGGCCGAATGGTCCGGCCGCGTCAGGTTGCCACCAAGCTGCAGATTGTAGGGAGGGTCGGCGAAGACGAGGTCCACACTGGCCGCTGGGAGGCGTTTCAGCTCCTCAAGGCAATTCCCTTCTATGATCATGTTCTTTTTTACGCCTGCCACCCGTTTTTCTCTTTCTTTCAGCGTGTTGTCTTCACAACAAGACGAGCAAACCCCTCGCAAGTCAACCACCGGTATGCGGCTTTTCACGCCATCACAATATCTGGTGTAAGACCCTGCGAAGGGCTGATTATCTAGTGTGGGGAATGGTGCAAGTTCCATGCCCGGACCGCGCGCACGATACGGTTTGTTAACAATTTCCGCTGCTGTGTCGCGGTCATGGCCACGCCTTCGTGGCCGTCAGGATGAGGCCGAAATGGCGCGGCGGACCGGCGCGAAGCTGCGCCGGTGATGCGGTGTGACGCCAAGCGATGCAAGTCCCCGCTGATGCGCTTTTGTGCCGTATCCCATATTGGTCTCCCAGCCATAGCCCGGGAAAGTGGCGGCAAGGGCCTTCATGATCCGGTCGCGTTCATGTTTGGCGATCACCGACGCGGCGGCGATGCTGAGGCTTCGCGAATCACCCTTCACCACCGTCTGCGCCGGCAGTGTGAGCGGCGGCATCTGGTTGCCATCGATCAGAACCTGCGCCACCTCGCCAACGCCCGCATCCCCGAGCAGCCCGGCAAGCGCCTGCGCCACCTCGGCCATGCCGGCGAGGGTGGCGTTCAGAATCCCGTCCCGGTCAATCGTCTCGACGGGAACCGAGAGAACGGTGTGGAGATGTGGCGGCGCCGTGAGGATGGCGTGGAAGGTTTCCCGCTGCGCGGCGGTCAGTTTCTTGGAATCATCGAGCCCCGGCACAAGCGACGACAGCGCGCGCGCATCGAGCCAGCAGGCGGCGACAGTCACCGGCCCGGCCCAGGGGCCGCGACCAGCCTCGTCAATGCCGATCACCGGGCCGGCAAAGCCGGACTCGATCGTCAGGTCGGGCATCAGCCGGTACGGCGGGTCGAGGCGGATTCGGTCAGGCGTGGCATGATCTCGACGAAATTGCAGGGCCGGTGACGGATATCCAGCTGGTAGCGCAGAATGTCATCCCAGCCATCCTTGCATCCCGATGGCGAGCCCGGGAGGGCGAACATGTAGGTGCCGCCGGCGACCCCGGCGAGCGCGCGCGACTGCACGGTCGAGGTCCCGATCTTGGCGAAGGACAGGTAGCGGAACAGCTCGCCAAAGCCTGGAATGTCCTTTTCCACCACCTTGGCAAAGGCTTCCGGCGTGCTGTCACGGCCGGTCAGCCCGGTGCCACCGGTCGTGATCACCACATCGATGGCCTTGTCGGCAATCCAGTCGCGAAGCTGCGCGATGATCCTGTCCACGTCATCGGTCACGATCATCCGCGCGGCCAGAAAATGACCATCCTCCTCTATCCGCGAGGCCAGCAGGTCCCCCGACCGGTCATCATCGGGTGTTCGTGTGTCGGAGACGGTCATCACCGCGATATTGACCGGCTGGAAAGGAGCAGACATGTCGAGGCGATCGGTGTTGCGTGACATCAGGGTCTTCCTCGCGGACAGGCGTCAGGGCGCATCGTTAGAGTTTAGCATCTGCGGTGTGAACAGCGAAACAAATCGGCCATGGCCACCCGCGGCCAGTTCGCGCAGCTCGGGAGCCGGCTCGCCAAGCTGCATGCGATAAAGGGCAAGGTTGCTGATCACATTCTTGATGTAATGGCGGGTCTCGCGCGCCGGAATCGATTCGATCAGCAGGAATGGATCATCCTGATGGTCGATCCGCGCCAGCCATTTCCGCAGATTGCCGGGCCCGCCATTATAGGCCGCCAGAAGACGCACGATCGACCGGTCGATCAGCGGCTCGTTCAACAGCTTGTTGATATAGGCCTGGCCAATGGCAAGATTGCGTTGCGGGTTCAGCAACAGATGCTTGTCACGGCCACGAAGGGCACGGTTGTTGGTCACGAAGGAGGCTGTTGATGGCATGATCTGCATCAGTCCGGCGGCGCGGGCGCGGCTTTTCGCGCGCGGGTTGAAGCCCGATTCCTGTCGCGAAATCGCCCAGACAAGCGCCTGATCGACCGAGAATTCGACGTCATAGCGCGGAATCGGATAGATCGCGCCAAGCCAGATCCGCCCCTTGTCGCGTCGCAGCAATTCTCCGGCCCGATAGGCAAGACCCGCCATACCGTGATCGATCGCGAATCGCAGCGCCGATTCCTGCATCATCTCCGGCATGTCGGGCCAGAGATAACGAAGCTCGCGCTCGGCATCATTGACCCGGCCGATCTGCAACAGCGCGAACAGACGCTGGCCACCAGGGCGCTGTGCGACCCAGTCAAGAAAGCCGTCGTCATAGCGTGGCAGGTCGAATGTCAGGTCGAAATCCTGGCCAAGAATCTGCCGCGCCATGACGCCATAGAAACTGTGAAGCTCACGCGAGGCGATCTTCAGGTAACGGACCGCCTGGTCCGGGCGGCCCTCGCGCATTTCCGCGCGATGCGCCCAGAAGGCGGCGGCGCTGCGAAGCGACGGGAACAGCTCGTCATCGTCGGCAAGCGTGCGGAAAAACGCGCCGGCAAGCTTGGTCTGCCCACTCCGCCAGGCGGCAAGCCCGCCAGCCCAATAGGCCATGAAAGCCCCGTCGCGGGCCGCGCCGATGCCGTGGCGGGCCTGCCGAATGGCCTTGTCATCAACACCGAAAATGAAATAGGCATGCGCAATCTCGCCGCGAAGCTGTCCCTCTTCCTGCTTCGTGAGATAACGGCGGTTACGCTCATTCTCGACCACTTCAAGCGCGCCGCTTGGCCAGCCGCGCCGAATGGCGCGCCGCACCTCGCGGGCCACCCGTCTTGTTGTTCGCGGCGAGGCCCGGCCACCGGTATACATCGGGATGCGCGGGCGGTAGCTGCTGCCGCTGCTGAGACCATAGCCGTTCAGATATCCGGGCTTGGGCGAAGTCGGCGCGGCGGTGTTTTTCGGGCGACGCTTTTTGGCCAGCCAGAAGATGCGGCTGGCATCGGGATGATCATTATAGACCTTCAACCAGGAGGACAGCTGCCGGTAGGTCGATCGCCAGGCCGTCGGATGAAGGTAGCGCTGTGACAGCAGATGTCCGCGCAGGATATCGTTCTCGAGGCGATACATCTCGCGCGTGGCCTGTTTCATCCGGCCAACTTCCTGAAGATGGAACAGACGCTGATACTGCGCCACGTCGACCTCGCTGAGCGGGGCGGGAAGGGGGTGCGACCCGTCCGCCCGCGCCGACATGGCCGGTATCCAGATCAGCAGCGCCAGAAGGCCCGGCAGGATTGTTTTCAGCACCGCGATGCGCATGGCGTTCGTCCGGCTCCATCCATCATTGGGGCCGCACCTTATCCGAGTTTGCCGGCAAGAGCCACCAGATCCGCAAAAGCAAGCCGCTTTTGCGCCGGCGAGCGGATCAGATAGGCCGGGTGCAATGTGGCGAGGGTCGGCCGTGCCATCCCGTCACCATAATCGATGTCATGCCAGTGGCCACGCAGTTTCAGGATGCCGCCGCCCGGTGGCAGGATTGTCTTTGCCGTGACCCCGCCAAGAAGAAGAAGCATTTGCGGCGCGGCAAGCTGCACATGGCGGTACAGGAACGGGAGCAGAAGAGCCATTTCCTCGGCTGTCGGCGTACGATTGCCGGGTGGGCGCCAGGGGATCAGCGGTGCCATGTAGATATCGGCGCGGGACAGGCCGATCGAGGCCAGCATCCGGTCGAAGAGCTGGCCATCAGCGCCGACAAGTGGCAGGCCGACCCGATCCTCGTCACGGCCCGGCACATCGCCGATCACCATCAATGTCGCCCCGGGATTGCCATCGGCGAAGATCATGTTGCTGGCGGTATGTTTGAGAGCGCAGCCGTCAAGCGTTTCCAGCGCGTCGCGCAGCGCCTCGAGGCTGGTGATGCCGGCAAGGGCTGCCGCGCGGTCAGCCGGCGATGAGGCGGCCAGCGGCGGGTCAGCCGGCGGTGCCGCAGATATCTGTTTCGCCGGAGATATCTGTTTTGATGGTGGCGATGCTGTTGGCGGCGGTGACAGCTGTTCGGACGATACCGGTGCCGGTACGACAAGCGCCGACATTGACAACGCCGTGTCCGGCGCCGGCACATCGAGCAGGATCTCGTCGATCCCCATGGCGTGCTGCCATGCCAGCTGGTCAATCAGCACCTTTCGATCATGCGAATTCGCTGCCATGCCGTTTTCCGTCGAATTCCTGATAATCCGGTTGCGCCAAAAAAGCACCTGTTGCGCCGGTTCCCGTTACCATATAACCAGAAACCGCGTTTACAATGCCAGAAACCGCAATACAAATGAAAGTCCCGGACAGCATCGGAGACGGGCAGGGGTGCGAAAATGGAACGTGAAGCAATGGAATTCGATGTCGTGATCGTTGGCGGCGGCCCTTCCGGCCTGTCAGCGGCGATCCGGTTGAAGCAGCTTGCGGCAGAGGCCGGACGCGACCTCGAGGTGTGCCTAATCGAAAAGGGCAGCGAGGTCGGCGCGCATATTCTTTCCGGCGCCGTTCTCGAGCCACGAAGCCTCGATGAGCTCATCCCCGACTGGCAGGAGCGCGGCGCGCCGCTCGACACGCCGGTGACGGCCGACAAGTTCATGTTTCTGACCGAAGGCGGCGCCTTCCGCATGCCGACACCGCCACAGATGAACAATCACGGCAACTACATCATCTCGCTTGGCAATTTCTGCCGCTGGCTTGGCGAGCAGGCCGAGGCGCTCGGCGTTGAAATCTATCCCGGCTTCGCCGCCGCCGAGGTGCTTTATGACGAGGCTGGCGCGGTCTGCGGTGTCGCCACCGGCGATATGGGGATCGGCAAGGATGGCGAGCCGACCGACATGTTCATGCGCGGCATGGAGCTGCGCGCCAGACAGACGATTTTTGCCGAGGGCTGCCGTGGTCACCTGACGAAGACGCTGTTCGAGACATTCGACCTTCGCGAGGGCAAGGACCCGCAGACATTCGCCATCGGGATCAAGGAGCTGTGGGACATCAATCCGGAAAAATCAAAGCCCGGCACCGCCTGGCATTCGGTTGGCTGGCCGCTGTCGACCGACACCTATGGTGGCTCGTTCCTGTATCATCTGAATGGCAACCAGGTTGCCGTCGGCTATGTTGTCGGGCTTGACTATACGAATCCGCATCTGTCGCCGTTCGAGGAATTCCAGCGTTTCAAGACGCACCCGGCGGTCCGCGACGTTTTCGAGGGAGGCCGGCGCGTCGCCTATGGCGCGCGGGCGCTGAATGAAGGCGGGTTCCAGTCGATCCCGAAACTGACCTTTCCGGGCGGCTGCCTTGTCGGCTGCACCGCCGGGTTCCTGAACGTTCCCAAGATCAAGGGAACACACACGGCGATGAAATCGGGCAAGACCGCCGCCGAGGCCATCTTCGAGGCGCTTGACGACATGCAGCCGGGCCATGAGCCGACAAGCTATGCCGACCGGCTTCAGGACAGCTGGCTGTGGAAGGAGCTATACAAGGTTCGCAACATCCGGCCGGGGTTCGCCAAAGGGCTGTGGCTCGGCATGGCGAATGCCGCGCTCGACACCTATCTTTTCATGGGCCGGGCACCCTGGACGCTGCATCACCACGCCGACCATCTGTCGCTGAAGCCGGCAGCGGCCGCGCCGAAAATCGACTATCCCAAGCCGGACGGTGTGGTGAGTTTTGATCGCAACTCGTCGGTCTATCTGTCAGGGACGAACCATGAGGAAAACCAGCCGGCGCATCTGACCTTGAAGGACCCGACCATTCCGGTGTCGCATAATCTGGCGATCTATGACGCCCCCGAGCAGCGCTATTGCCCGGCCGGTGTCTATGAAATCGTCCGTGATGATGATGGTGGCGACGCCCGCCTGCAGATCAACGCGCAGAACTGTGTTCACTGCAAGACTTGCGATATCAAGGACCCAAGCCAAAATATAATATGGGTGACGCCGGAAGGTGGCGGCGGCCCGAATTATCCGAATATGTAGGCAGGGAGGGGTCATGTCTGGCCCACGGACAGCAGCAAACACCACCGGAGGGCGCTTCCGGATGATCGCCGTCGGGCTGCTGGCGGGTATGATGTCGGCCTGTGGTGGACAGCCGCAAACAACCGTGACGACCCCGTCTTCGCCGCCATCCGTTCCGCCATCCATGTCGGATACCACCACCACAGCGGCGGCCATACCGGCATCCGATACCGGCAGCCAGCATGACACGGTCAGTTCGGCCGGACACTACCTCGCCGCGCGTCAGGCACTCTATTTCAATGATGTCGGCCAGTCGGCGACCTTCTTTCTCGAGACTTTGGAGGCGGAGCGCGACAGCATCCCGTTGCTGCGCCAGGCCTTCCTGACCCAGTATTATTACGGGGACATAGAGCGCGCAGCGGCACTTGGCAGGCAGCTTGAAAGCCTCGATGTCGTCGTGCCGCTTGGCGGAGAGCCCGGCACCGCGCTGGCCATCAGGAAAGCGGATTGGGCGGCGGCGCTGATACTCGCCGACAAGATCGCCGAGGACGGTACCTCACTTGTACTCGCCGGCATTATCCGCGGCTGGAGCCTTGTCGCCGCCGGCCGCGGCGATGCCGGCATCTCAGCGCTTCTCGAAGCCGGACGGCTTGCCGTCAACCGGGATGACGGCATGCCCCCCTATTTCCGGCTTCATGCCGCCCTGATGGCCGAACATCTCGGGTTGACGGCCGAAGCGGAACATCGTGTCAACGGTCTGGACAACAAGCTGCAAGGGGCACATCTGTTGCTTCAGCTTGCCGCGTTCCAAGCGCGGCGCGGCAACTGGCAGGCTGTTGACGGCATTATCGCGACAAGGTTGTCCGGGCAGTTCAACCACCGGCTGGTGCGCGGCGCGCTGGAACGCCAGGCCGGCACTTTGCCGGGTCCGCATCGGATGATCGCCGATGCCGTGGTCGCCATGGCGCTTGCCGAGCGTGACAATGAATCAGGACAATCGATCGCGGCACGTCTGCGATTCAGCCTGTTCATCGACCCCGGCAACGAGTTCACCAGATTGCTGCTGGCCCAACAGATGGCTGATTTCGGGCAGAATGAGGCGGCCCTCGCCACCCTTGGCCGCATTCCCTCGGACGGTGTCTTTGGCCAGCTCGCACGCCTGACCGAAGCGTCGGTCATCGAGGAACAGGGCGATCCCCGGAATGCCATCGACAGGCTTCGGCAGGTTGTTGAAATGGACCCCGAGAACGCGTCACTTCATCAGCGTCTTGGCGATATTCACCGCCGCCACAGGCAGTTTCGCCAGTCGAGCGATGCCTACATGGCGGCGCTCGATCTCGGCAGTGACAGTGGTGGCCTGCACCGCAGCCTCGGCGTGTCACTCGAGCGGCTTGGCGAAACAAACGCCGCCGAAATGCATCTTCTTCGCGCCATAGAGATCGATCCGTCCGATGCCTATGCGCTGAATTACCTTGGTTACTGGTGGGCGGATGAAGGCCGCAATCTGAACGAGGCCATCGCCATGATCGAACAGGCTGTGAGCCAGCGTCCGGACAGCGGATTTTTCGTCGATTCCCTCGGCTGGGTGCATTTCCGGCTTGGCGATCCGGTGACGGCGGTGGGCTATCTTGAGCGGGCCACCGAGCTCGAGCCGTCCGATCCCGAGATTACCGGCCATCTTGGTGACGTCTACTGGGTTCTGGGCCGTCATGACGAAGCCAGATTCAAATGGCGCCTGGCCCTGTCGCTGAGTGACGATGAAACCGAACGGAAGATTCTGTCAGACAGGCTGGAGAATGGCTTGCCGGCTTCCGAAATCCCCAAGTCCAAACTCCCGGGATCAAACTGACAGATGACATCGGCGACAGGCGAATGCGAGCGGTTGGCGGCGCCGGCGAAGCTGAATCTCTGCCTGCGGATCACCGGTCGCCGCGCCGATGGCTATCACCTTCTGGATTCAGTTATCGTCTTCACCGACTTCGGCGACAACCTGACCGTGCGGCCAGCTGGTGGCAACGGCGGAACGGACAACCTTGACATTACCGGACCGTTCGCGGCGGCCATTATGGACGAACCGGAAAATATCTGCCTTCGCGCCATCAGCGGCTATCGTGACGCCGGCGGGATAATCGGGCCCCTTTCGGTGACGCTCGACAAGCATATTCCCGTCGGCGCCGGGCTGGGGGGTGGTTCCAGCAACGCCGCGGCGATCCTGCGCTATCTGGACCGGCACGCGGCAGTGCGCATTGATCCCGGCGCCATGCGCAGTCTGGCGCTGGACCTTGGTGCCGACGTGCCTGTGTGTCTTGCCGGCTCGGCGCGGCATATGACCGGGATCGGTGAACAGCTCCGCCCCCTGGACACCGCGCCGCATGGCCATGTCGTGCTGGCGCGCCCCGAGACATCGTTGTCGACCATCACCGTGTTCCGGGAATTTGCCCGCATGCGGTCGGGCGCCGGCGCGCCCCGAGACCTGCCGCCGCCACCGGTCGATCCGGCGCAGATCATGCAGCGCGGCAATGATCTTGCCGAGGCGGCCCGACATCTCTGTCCGGATATTGGCGACGTGATGGATCTGCTGGCGGCATGCGAGGCGGTCGAGGGGGTGCAGATGTCGGGAAGCGGTTCGGCCTGTTTTGCGCTGTTTCCCGATGCGAAGCTTGCAAGTGCCGCCGCCGCCCAACTCACCCGCAAGGGGCGATGGGCGGTGGCGACAGCTTTCTGAGCCGAAATGACAGCATCACCACGCCATCAATTAAATCATCTTGTTCTGCGTGATCGGGCTTGATCGCCCGTTCCTGTGTCGCTACATTGCGGCCACTTCGCGAATGGGGCGTAGCCAAGTGGTAAGGCATCGGTTTTTGGTACCGTGTATCGTAGGTTCGAATCCTACCGCCCCAGCCAGACTTTCGCCCAACATCGGCGGTCTGGCCTATATCCCCGAACATCCATTCTGACCGGACATTCGTTTCAGCCGGAAATCCATTCCGACCAGACATTCATTCCGACAGGCGACCTCACCGCGTCACGCCATGCGTCACCCGCCTGTCAGGCAATTGAGTCAAGCGCGTAGCCGGTGGTTGTCGTGATGATGACGGATTGCTTGGTCAGTCGCTTCACCTTCTGGCGCAGCCTGTAGATATGTGTCTCGACCGTATGTGTGCTCAGCCCGTTCTGGAATCCCCATACTTCGGCAAGAAGCTCCTCCTTGGAAACGCAGTTCGGATAGGCGCGGTAGAGATATTTCAGAATGGTGGCTTCCTTTTCGGTCAGGATCACCTTGCGGGAATCATCCGCCATATTCAGCAATTTGTTGGCCGGAATGAAACTCAGCCCGCTGATCGAGAAGCGGGCGGTGTCGGAGGCCTTATGCTGCCAGAGCTGTGATTTCACACGCGCCAGCAGCTCACCCATCCGCATCGGCTTGACCACATAGTCATTGGCGCCGGCCTCGAGGCTGGCGATGATGTCCTCCTCGGCATTCTGGCCGGTCAGCATGATGATCGGCCTTTCAAAGCCACGTTCGCGAAGCTTGCGGCAGATTTCCACGCCGTTGCCATCGGGAAGGCGAATATCAAGAATGACGAGATCGGGTGCATGGTCCTCAACCGCCCGGAAGGCCTCGATCAGCGATCCGGCCTCGAAAAGCTGGTCAAACCCCTCGGCCTCGAATTGCTCACGCAGGGTGGTGCGAAGAAATACATCATCATCCACCACCAGAAGGCGACCATTCGGTTCACTGTCCCAAACGGCGTTGCCGTCCAATCCTTGCAATTTCATCATTCACTCCATACAAGGAGGCATCGCATAGTCATCCTGTTGCAGACTAACCTGATTCAACAAGTTGGAAAAACCCCCAAAGGCCTGTCGCCGGCCAAAAGGCATCACGATGCGGGATCCGAATACCAGCCGAACCTATCTGAAAACCGACCGGGCCAGTCAGGAATTGCGGCGCGGCGGCCTTGTGCTGCTGCGGCTTTCAAACGGTGCGGCCTGTCTGTTGCAGGCTGCCGAACTGGCCAGCAACGGCGCGCGCGACGAGATGCAGCGGCTTGCCGGATCGGGCGCGGTGCTGATCCTCACCGAAACGCGCATGGAAAGCCTTGGCCGCCAGCTGGAATCCGAATTTTGCGGGGCCAGCCTGCCGGCACATAATCTTGATCATGACCGCATCGGGCAGCTGGCCGTGGACCAGCCGGCGGCCGGACTGCTTGATGGCGTCGCATCGCTTGTCGGTGAGAGACGGGGGTCGCTTGCCGATTACGCGACGCGGCTTTTGCGCATTGCCAAATTGCTGCCTGCCGCGCTG
>Ga0255767_1003398_pt1 | contig 13452 bp, 13 predicted proteins | sample 071ome_24_FD_179967 | JGI IMG/M metagenome (GOLD analysis project Ga0255767, IMG submission 179967) | Coastal salt marsh microbial communities from the Groves Creek Marsh, Skidaway Island, Georgia - 071402CT metaG (version 2) | ecosystem: Environmental > Aquatic > Marine > Intertidal zone > Salt...
TTGATGTTCGCAGGCGTATTAGCTGAACCGGTGTCGAACCTCATAACAGCTGCAGATCAAGTGCGTGCTGGTAATCTAAAGGCTCGAGTTAACGTTGGACCTCACACAGACGAAATTGGTAATCTTCTGGTAAGTTTCAATCGTATGACAGCTCAACTTGACACTCAACGAGATGAGTTGATCTTAGCTAACCAAGAAATGGATCGCAGGCGGCGATTTACTGGTGCTGTTTTGGATGGGGTAGCATCTGGAGTAATTGGGATTGACGATGCAGGGATGATAAGGACCGCCAATCCTTATGCACTGGAAGCCCTCGGTGTTAAAGGCGAGGAAATTATTCAAAGAAATTTGTCAGAGGTTGCTCCAGAACTACTCGAAATAAGCAACTTTGCTGGTCGTCAAGAACGAGAGGTCCAAATTATGCGAGGTGGCCGTCAGCGTGTTCTACTTGCGCGTACGGTGCCTGTATCTGGAGAAAATGTAGGTGGGCAGGTGATTACTTTTACCGATATCACCGATCTTTTACAGGCAAAGCGTCAGGCAGCTTGGGCCGGTGTAGCACGTCGAATAGCCCATGAGATTAAAAACCCCTTAACACCTATACAACTATCTGCAGAGCGTCTGAAGCGACGTTATTTGAAAACCATCCAAAACGATCCGGATATTTTTTCACTATGCTGTGAAACCATTATTCGTCAGGTTTCAGCGCTCCGAAGCATGGTTGATGAGTTTTCGGATTTTGCTCGGTTGCCAGCTCCGAAGCTGCGCCTCATTAATATTTCTGAGTTAGCACAGGAGGCAGTTTTTCTCTTAGAAGCGGAACACCAAGCTGTATCATTCAAACTTAAAATTCCTGAAAATGGCGCATTTGCGGAATGTGACCCAGATCAAATTATCCGAGCTTTCAATAATATTATTATAAACGCCGTGCATTCCGTGATAGGGCGTGCCGAAAAAGAAAGCTCTGATTTTATTCCAAATATTGAATTGTCTGTGTTCATTGAAAATGGCTCGATTGTAATAACATGTGCAGATAACGGGGCTGGGTTTGCTCCAGACGTGTTAGAGAGTGCGCTAGAGCCTTACGTTACGACAAAGGATGAGGGGTCTGGATTAGGACTTGCTATAGTTCAACGGATAATAGACGAGCATCGCGGGACCCTGCGGATTTATAATAGAAATGATGGGGGCGCTGCTATTGAGATCCAATTGCCGGTGAATAATAAAATGTCAGTAGATATTCAGGATGAGCCGGCTCCTACAGAAGGTGAGAAGACGACATGAATGCTGATGTACTTGTCGTCGACGACGAGGACGATATCTGTTTGCAAGTTTCCGGTATCCTTGAAGACGAAGGGTACAAGGTCGTTACGGCTCAGAATTCTGATGTTGCATTAGAGGTCTTAAGCAAATCTAATCCTAAAGTGGTGATTTTAGATGTTTGGCTCGAGCGCAGTCGTCTCGACGGGTTACAGCTTATCAATGAAATTTTGCAGGAAGCGCCTCAGACGGTAATACTGATGATGAGTGGGCATGCTGATATTGATACGGCCGTTCGTGCCATTCAAGATGGGGCATATAACTTCGTCGAAAAGCCTTTCTCGGCGGATAGAATGATAATTGCTGTCGAAAGAGCATTTGAGGCAGCAAACCTTCGTGCTGAAGTTGCTCAGCTGAAGGAGGCAAATCGTAAAGAATGGCACTTAATTGGCAACTCGCCAGCAATGTCATTTCTTCGCTCGCAGATTGAGAAACTGGCTAAGGTTAACAGTCGCATTTTAATCCAAGGCCCTAGTGGTTCTGGTAAAGAAGTGATTGCGCGATGTATTCATACAACCTCAGATCGCGTTGGTGCTCCCTTTTCAGTATTAAGCTGTGCTGCAGTTCGCCCTGACAATATGGAGGTACTGCTTTTTGGTGAGCAAACTCCTGACGGTCTAGTTATGCCAGGCATGCTTGCTAATGCTGATGGGGGTGTGTTGCTACTCGACGAAATTGCAGACATGCCAATAGAAGCTCAAGCTAAAATGCTTCGCTTCATTCAAGAAGGGTCCTTTACCCCAGTTGGGTCTTCACAACCGGTTAGTGTTGATATTCGTGTCATGGCATCGAGCTCTCGTGATCTTCAAAAAATGGTTCGCGAAGGCACCCTGCGTGAAGATTTGTATTTTCGATTAAACGTCGTTCCAATCAATGCTCCACCTCTTTCAGAGCGCGTGGAGGATATTCCAGCTCTCGCTGAGCATTTTATTAATTCAGCGGTAAATGATGGTCAGCAAATTCGGCGTCTTTCTGCTGGAGCTATATCTGCGCTTCAAGCACATACATGGCCAGGGAATGTTCGTCAGTTGCGCAATGTAGTAGAGTGGCTATTGATTATGGCGCCTGGTACTGCAAACGAAGAGATCGGTGTAGACGCGCTTCCACCAGATATTTTAGGCGAAGACCCTACAGCCTTGCTTGATGAGCGACGAGAAGAGTTGATGGAAATCTCACTTAAAGATGCTAGGGAGGCATTTGAACGGAGCTATCTGTCCGCGCAAATAAAACGTTTTGGGGGCAACGTGTCGCGGACAGCCAAGGCTGTAGGTATGGAGCGTTCAGCCCTACACAGAAAGCTTAAATCGTTAAATCTCGGTGAAGGAACCTAGCCGTGAGAGTTATTGTCTGTGGAGCAGGGCAGGTTGGACTAAGTATCGCAAGCCAACTGGCTTTAGAAGGAATGGACGTAGTCGTTGTTGACCATTCGGCTACACTGGCTCAGCGGTTGGGAGATAGCCTTGATGTGCAGACAGTCACAGGTCACGCATCTGATCCAAGGGTATTGAAGCAAGCTGGTGCTGAACAGACAGATATGATCATAGCTGCGACATTCTCTGATGAAGTGAATATGGTGGCGTGCCAAGTGGCACATTCCTTATTCGGCGTACCAAAGAAGATTGCACGTGTGCGAACTCAGGGATACCTGGACGCTAATTCTCGGGCAATGTTTGCTAGGGACCACATGCCGATTGATGTAATTATTTCTCCTGAGGCAGAGGTGGCTCGAGCTGTTGTTAGACGAGTAACAGCCCCGGGAGCTTTTGATCTTATTCCCCTTATGGATGGACGAGCCCGCCTAGTTGGAGTTCGAATTGGTGATGATTGTCCGATTATTAATACTCCTTTGAGACAACTCACGGCTCTTTTCCCAGACCTTCAAATTACAACTATAGCAATAGGGCGAGGCGATAAGTATTTTGTTCCAAGCTCCGACGACCAAATATTTCCAATGGACAGAGTCTATTTTTTGGCTGCTACGGCTCATATTGACCGCGCTATGGCCGCTTTTGGTCATGAAGAACAAAGAGCTCAGCGAGTACTAATTATTGGCGGTGGTAATATTGGTCTGATGATTGCTGAGGCTCTCGATCAGGCATCCATTGCTGTTCGAATGATAGAAAAGTCGGAAGAGCAAGCTGCCCGAGCAGCAGAAGTTGCACCGAGACTTGTGGTTATTAATGGTGATGCTCTTGAGCCCGATATTCTAGAAGAGGCGGGAGTAAAGGCAGCAGATACATCGATAGCCGTTACAAATGACGACCAAAGCAACATTCTTGCTTCATTAATGGCGAAACGAGTTGGCGCAGAGCGAACAGTTGCTTTGATTAACAGGGCTTCATTTTCGACTTTAGTTAGTCCTCTAGATATTGATGTAGTTGTTAATCCTCGAGATATTACAATTAGTACCATTCTACGCCACGTGCGACGCGGCCGGGTAAGAGAAGTGCATTCGATAGGAGACGGATTTGGTGAGGTCTTAGAAATTGATGCTTTGGCAACCAGTGAAGTAGTGAATAAATCGATTTCAGAACTGCAGCTGCCGGATGGAGCAATTGTAGGTGGAATTATGCGCGATGACGAAATTGTCCTGCCGAAGCCAAATTTAGTTATCAAAGAAGGAGATCGGGTCGTAGTATTCGCGGAAGAAGCGGCGGTTAAAAGGGTGGAAAGATTTTTTGAAGTGCGATTGGAATTTTTCTGATTAGAAAGACTAGAAATGCCACGTTCTGTTTACGTTAATGGAAGTTACTTACCTGCACAGTATGCTTCAGTTCATTATGAAGACCGAGGTTATCAGTTTGCGGACGGTGTTTATGAGGTAATCTTGGTGCGCCAAAGTGCTATCGTAGACAAAAGTCCTCATTTGGATCGCTTAGAACGCTCTCTTAAAGAGCTATCTATTTCAATGCCGATGGGACGGATGTCTCTCGAGGCTGTGATCAATGAAACACGCAGGCGTAACAATGTTGATGAGGGCTTTATCTATATTCAGGTCACCAGAGGTGTCGCGCCGAGAGACCACACTTTTCCAAGCGTTCCAATTCCTTCTCTTATTATTTCAGCCAAACGAAGGGCTTGGCCATCCATTGACTCCAAGCCTAAAGGGGGAAGTGCGATGCTTGCCCGTGATGAACGTTGGGCGAGATGTGACATAAAATCGGTTGGTCTCTTGCCGAATGTCCTAGCAAAAGAGAGAGCAAAGAAGTCAGGGGCAGTTGAGGCTATTATGGTTCGTGACGATGGAAGAGTTACAGAAGGTGGGTCATCAAACGTATGGATTGTTGATGATGATGGAGTGTTGCACACACACCCATTGGGTCCAGAGATTCTTGGTGGAGTAACGAGGGGTGTTATTAAGGAGTTAGCTGAAAAGGCACAGATATCGGTAATTGAAGAGGCTTTTGACCGAAAAGCATTGCTAGAAGCCCGCGAGATTTTTGTGACCAGCGCTACTTCTTTTGTTAAGCCAATCCTAGCTATTGACGGTGCCCAGATTGGTGATGGTGTTGTTGGGCCTATAACTTCCAGAATATTTAGTCTTTATAATGCTCATACGCTTGCAATTTGAAAATTCGATAACATGGCGTTCGACCTAAATTAGAAGCGGTGTATAGTCCACATAATAAAAACGAGATTGTGTTCGATGGGAATGCAACAAAAATAGTGGTTGGTGAATAATGATTGGCGCAAAGTCACAGAACTTACAGGATGTGTTTCTTAATTATGTAAGGAAGCAAAAACTTCCAGTTACAGTATTTTTAATCAATGGAGTGAAGCTGCAAGGGGTCATCACTTCTTTTGATAATTTTTGTATGATGTTGCGCCGTGAAGGCCATTCTCAGCTCGTTTATAAGCATGCCATTTCAACAGTAATGCCGTCGTCTCCAGTAAATTTGCTTGAAGCAGTTGAAGTGACCGACGAGGAAAGTTGAATTGGGGCATGAATTTGTTGCGGCTCGAGATGATGCACCGGAACGGGTGATCATTGTCCGGCCTATATTGCCCGATAAAAGAGCTGGCACGGAGACTGCTGCCTCCTTAAAAGAGGCAATATCCCTAGCTGAGGGAATAGGCTTACAAGTAATATTTGCTCGCGAAACTCAAATTCCAAAACCTAAGGCTGCTACCCTGGTTGGTGAAGGGTTGATATCTGAAATCAAGCAGGAGGCTGTTTTAAAGAGAGCTTCGTTGGTAATTTTTGATGCAGCGCTCTCACCTGCACAGCAGCGAAACTTAGAGCGGGCTCTAGAGAAGAAGGTTCTAGATCGGACCGGTTTAATATTGGAAGTGTTTGGTGCGCGAGCAAGGACCAGAGAGGGTGTGCTCCAGGTTTCCTTAGCGGCACTGAGTTATCAAAGAACACGTCTAGTCCGATCATGGACCCATCTAGAAAGACAGCGAGGTGGGGCTGGGTTTACTGGAGGGCCAGGAGAGAGACAGATCGAACTTGATCGTCGGCAAATTGATAACCAGATCGATAGGATAAAAAGTCAATTAGAGGACGTCCGGAGAACGCGAACTCAACACCGCAATAACCGACAGCGCTCAAATTCAGCTACAGTGGCATTGGTAGGATATACTAACGTTGGTAAATCAACTCTTTTTAATTTCCTAACAGGAGCTGGAGTATTATCAGCAGATCAGCTGTTTGCAACGTTAGATCCAACCATGAGAGGGGTGGTTCTCCCGTCGGGTTCTAAAATCATCCTCTCGGATACTGTTGGTTTTATTGCAGAGCTCCCAACTCAGTTAGTGGAAGCATTTCGTGCCACGCTAGAAGAAGTCCTGGAGGCAGACCTAATTCTCCATGTCCATGATTTGGCTGACCCGGAGCATATTATCCAGGCAGAAGACGTAAAAATGGTATTGGCAGAATTAGGTATAGATCGCGGGTCCAAAAAGATAATAGATGTGTACAACAAAGTTGACATTGCTAACGTCAAAGATATCGATTTAGTTCAGCCAGCGATTAATTCAGGCCAAGCTATCGCGGTCTCGGCAGTGACCGGTGAGGGAGCAGAAGTTCTTCTAAGTTCTATTGATGAGGCTTTGGCAGCAAATGGTTCAGAAGTTGTAGTTCGAATTTCATGCGCTGCTGGAGACGCTTTAGCTTATCTTTACAGAACAGCGTTTAGTATAAGTTCCGAAAGTGATGGCGAGGATGTAATTGTTAGAGCCAAATTAGCTAAGTCTGATTTGGCTCGTTTTGTTAAGCAGTGGTCAGGAACAGCTATAATTGAAGCTGCGAGGTCTCCCAATTGATACCAGACATTGATTTTTCAAAAGTTTGCAAAGCTCTTAAAGAGATTTCAGACGCTGAAATTAAGCCTAAGTTGGGCGCGTTATCTCTTTCTGAAATTTCTGAAAAATCGGCAGGTGATTTTGTTACTAGTGCTGATCTTGCAGTGGAAAAATGCTTGGGTGAGAGACTACGTGATATTTTACCAGCTGCGGAAGTTCTAGGTGAGGAGGCAGTCGCCGACGGGCGTGCTGCTATAGCTTCTCTGGCCGATGATCAGCTCCATTGGGTAATCGATCCGATCGACGGGACAGGAAATTTTGCGGCCGGTTTTCCATTAACAGCTGTCATTGTATCGCTGGTTAGAGCAGATGAAATTCTTGCTGGTTGGATCCATGATCCCTTCGGCGATAGAACTTTTGAAACCTCACTTGGGGGAGGCGCCTGGTTAGAAGGGCGTCGTCTCTTATGCAATCGGCCAGAAGATTTGCGATTAATGAATGGTTCTGTTTACGGGAAAAAATTTCGTGAGCGGCACATGTTTCAGGAAACTTGGGGGAAAGGTCGAGGAAAGTTTGGAGCAATTTGGAACGCAAGATGTGTGGGCCAAGAACATATATCTCGTGTAAGCGGCCTTGCTCACTTTGGATGTTATTCTCGGTTGCTCCCTTGGGATCACGCTGCTGGCTTTTTGATGCATAAAGAGTCTGGTGGAATTGGTCGCATGATTGATGGAAGGTGTTATAGGCCATCTGATCCTTCTATTGGCGGATTACTTGCTCCAGATCTTGAGCTTTGGAACCAATTATGGACTATTTTAGTTGCTGATAGAGAGCCACCAGAACTTGAAGCTGATTGAGGAGCTAATTTTATGGCAAAGGTAGCGTTTATTGGTCTCGGGGTTATGGGATTTCCTATGGCTGGTCACCTTGCGGCAGCTGGTCACGAAGTGACGGTTTACAACCGTAATCAGGGTAAAGCTGAAGAATGGGCTAAACTGCATGGTGGTCAGGTTGCGCCAACACCAGCGGAGGCGGCAGCTCAGCAGGAGTATGTATTTTCGTGTGTTGGTGATGATCCTGATGTTATTGAGGTTACGCTGGGTAAAAGTGGCGCCTTTCAGTCCATGAGTACTGAGACCGTGTTTGTTGATCACACAACTGCTTCTGCAGATTTAGCCAGGCAACTAGCTAGTGAAGCTTTTAAAAAAGGGTTTCATTTTTTGGACGGCCCTGTCTCTGGCGGACAGGCAGGCGCTGAAAATGGGGTGCTAACCGTCATGTGCGGCGGTGAGCAAGAAGCATTCAACAGGGCTAAGCCACTAATGGAGAGTTATGGCCGGGCAGTTACATTAATCGGTCAATCTGGTGCTGGGCAGCTGGCTAAAATGGTCAATCAGATTTGTATTGCAGGGTTGGTCCAGGGCCTGTCTGAAGGTGTCAATTTTGGCATGAAAGCAGGACTTGATATGGATGTTGTCTTAGGAGTTATTTCGAAGGGCGCTGCGCAGTCATGGCAGATGGAAAATCGTGGTTCCACCATGGTCCAGGGCGAATTTGACTTTGGTTTTGCTGTTGATTGGATGAGAAAAGACCTTCGCATTGTTCTACAGGAAGGTGAACGCAACGGAGCACGATTACCAACCACTGCATTGATTGATCAGTTTTACAAGAATGTTCAGCAGGATGGTGGTGGACGCTGGGATACTTCCAGTTTGATTCATCTTCTCAGTAAGGACTGATCTTTTTTGACCAAGTTCCAGGCCTCATCTTGAGTGGGAAGATCTACTGCCGCTGGGTCTTTGCCGTCTTGTTCCAGTTTGATCTCCATCGCTTTAAAGCGTCTTTCAAATTTTTGATTTGAAGCTTCAAGAGCTGCATCGGGATCGATACCTAGTTTTCTGGCGGTGTTAATTACTGAGAAGATCAAGTCTCCAACTTCTTCAAAAAGCTCGGCTTTTCCTTCATGAACAGCCTTAATTACTTCAATCATTTCTTCTTGTGTTTTTGCAAAGGCAGAGTGCCAGTCTGGAAAATCGAAGCCAATACGTGCCGCGCGTTTTTGTAATTTAAGTGCACGTGCTTGGGGCGGTAATGTGCGCGCAATTCCATCTATGGCACTAGGTTTATTATTATTCCTAATTTTTTCCTGGCGTTCTTCGGCTTTAATTCTTTCCCAGTTTCCAGGGTTAGGTCGTTCAATAGCGCCGTTTTCATCAGGGAAGACATGTGGGTGCCTTCTATGCATCTTTGCTGTGATTGCTTCTGCTATGTCAGAAAAAGCGAATTTTCCATCTTCTTGAGCGATTTGGGCCTGAAAAACAACTTGAAGCAGGATATCCCCTAACTCATCACGAAGATCCAGATAATCTTCTCTTTCGATTGCATCCGCAGCCTCATAGGCCTCCTCTATGGTATATGGGGCTATGCTCTTATGATTTTGTTGAAGGTCCCAAGGGCATCCATCTACAGGATCACGAAGTCGGCGCATAACCTCCAGAAGTTTCCCGAGACTATCTTGAGCATTTGCAGTGCTTGATCTCATTTTTAAATTTTCCACTAGTAACAATCAGCTGAAATGAGCCATGGCAAAATTTCAACACAATCCAGTTATATCAGCATGGGCTAGAAACTATCTGCATGGATTTTGAAATTTCTTGTCCAAGACTAATGCTAATCTTGACGAAAGTAGCGGAGGGACACATGGGGTCTATGGTAAAACCTACAATATTCGCAATATTGTTGGGTGTTCTTGGGATTGCTGGAAATTCCTATGCAACAACAAAGTTGCCCCTCGAATTAAATCGCCTTGAACAAGATGGTGATGTTTGTCGCGTATATCTTTTGATCCGGAATCCCGATGCCAGCTCAATTAATATATTGAAACTTGATTTAGTTTTCTTTGATAAGAGTGAAATAATTCAAAATAGGCTGTACGTAGAGCTTGGTCCTATTCAAGGCGCTAAAACTGGCGTTCGTTTGTTTGATATTCCAAAAACTGAATGTGAGAGTTTGGGTTCTATTTTGGTGAATGATGTTGTGGAATGTCTGGGACCTAACTCAGAGGAACTCGATTGTTTGCAGCGACTGCAATTAAGTTCTAGAGCAGGAGTTGAGCTTAAGTATTGAATTCAGAGTTTTGTTGGATTTGGTGCGTCTCCATAGACGTCTTTTGGGTCAAAAACTTTTTCGGTTTCTTCAAACACAAGAGCATGCTGTTTTGAGTCGCCAACTGGGCGAGACCTGTAGAAACACGAACGATACCCGACGTGGCAACTGGCTCCGCCGCTGACATCTACTCGAAGCCAAACACAATCTTGATCGTCATCAATTCTGAACTGAACAACTTTTTGGACTAACCCGCTTGTCGCTCCTTTGTGCCATAGCGCCTGTCTGCTCCGACTCCAGTAGTGGGCCTCGCCTGTTTCAATCGTCCGAACAAGGGCTTCCTCGTTCATGTAACCATGCATCAATAGTTCACCTGATTGATAGTCGGTAGTAACCACAGGAATTAGGCCCTGATCATCGAATTTAGGCGCAAGTTCAATACCCTCTTCGACTTGTTCAATGGTTTTGCGTTCGAAAAATAATGTACTTGCCATATCTACAAATGCCTCAAACAAAGTGGCTTATCTTAAAGTAGCGCTATACATACTGTCCTATAAACAGATTTCCAAGAGATCTGATTAGATTGGAGTAAAACAACATGTCAGACGATCAAGCCAACATCAATTGTGCGAACGCAGCCCAACAGGAAATCGTTGATGAGTTTGATTTCTTTGATGATTGGGCAGATCGATACAAATACATTATTGACCTCGGGCGGGGACTTGAGCAGTTGGCGGAGGATGATCGGAATAACGACAATCTTATTCGTGGGTGTCAGTCGCGAGTTTGGCTTTTAGCTCGAGAACACGCGGGTAAGCTTAAATTTCAAGCTGCAACGGATGCTGCCATAGTAGCTGGCCTCATCGCATTAATTTTTAGGGTGTATGATGGAAGAACACCTGATGAAATCCGATCAATAGAACCTTGGTTTGTTGAAAAGATTGGTCTGAAAGATCATTTAAGTCCGACGCGTTCAAATGGATTGCATGCTATGCTTTCGAAGATTCATAGTATTGCAGAGGCATCATCATGACAGCAGATCAAATGCGTGAGCTATACAACGATCGTATCATGAAACTTGCCAATGATATTCCTTTGCAGCGTCGACTAGACTCACCTGATGTAACGGTAGAGCGTAGAAGTCCTCTATGCGGTTCTAGAATTACAGTTGACCTCAAGCTCGCCGGAGATGAAGTCATTGACTATGGGCACGTAGTTCGCGCATGCACCCTGGGTCAAGCAGCGGCTTCGATCATGGCTGGTCGAGTAATAGGTTCGGATCGAGCAACCCTGATAAGAATTGCAGAGGGAGTTCGTGATTTACTCCAGAAGGGTGATGAGAAGATTGCGGACGAATGGCCTGAGTTGCGCTATCTTGCACCAGCCCATGCTTATAAATCGCGCCATGGATCGGTTTTGCTTGCTTTTGAAGCTGTGGAGCAGGCTCTCACTGAAGCTCAAAGTAGATAGGAAATGAAGATTGACTGAGACATATGAGTTAGTTGTACGTGGTGGAACTATTGTTACACCGGGTGGTATTTCGGTTGCTGATATCGGAGTGAATAGTGGTCGGATCGCGTGCTTCGGTGCTGAGGGCTCGCTAAACGGCATTGACGTCTTTGAAGCTCATGGTCTGCACGTCCTGCCAGGAGTGATAGATACCCAGGTGCATTTTCGAGAGCCAGGTGGCGAGCATAAAGAAGACTTGGCCAGTGGTGCAGCCGCAGCGGCTATGGGGGGTGTTGTTGGTGTTTTTGAAATGCCAAATACAAACCCATCAACGGACAACGCTGCAGCCCTGCAAGACAAGTTAACTCGCGCTTCGGGACGCATGTGGGTTGATCATGCTTTTTATGTTGGTGCAACCGATCGAAATCTTGACGATTTGCATATTTTGGAAAACGAGAAAGGCTGTTCTGGCGTTAAAATTTTTATGGGTAGTTCCACCGGAGGATTGTTGTTGGAGGACGATGACAATCTGATTAAGGCGTTAAACAACGGTAGACGACGTGTTGCCGTCCATGCTGAGGACGAGCCGCGGCTCAGAGAAAGAAAAAAAATTGCTGAAAAAGAAGGGCATCCGCGAGCGCACCCTGAATGGCGTGATGTGGATACGGCATTAACGGCGACAAGGCGTTTAATTTCTGCAGCTCGTAAAACTGGCCGAAAGGTTCACGTCTTACATGTCACAACAGCAGAAGAAATGGCTTACTTAGCATCTCACAAAGACATTGCTACTGTTGAAACAACACCAAATCATCTGACACTTTCTGCACCGGATTGTTACGAGCGATTAGGAACGCGTGCACAGATGAATCCGCCAGTTAGAGAGGCCCGGCACCAGGCTGCGATCTGGCAAGCAATCAATGATGGGGTGGTGGATATTTTGGGTTCTGACCACGCACCGCATACTCTTCAGGAAAAGGCTGGAGACTATCCTGCAACTCCCTCTGGTATGCCGGGTGTTCAGACACTTGTTCCAGTAATGCTAACGCATGTTAATGCCGGAAAGCTCAGCCTAGGCCGCTTTGTTGATCTTGTTTGTTCAGGGCCCCAGCGAGCATTTGGTTTAGTTGGAAAAGGTCGAATTGCGCTAGGCTATGATGCGGACTTTACCATTGTTGACATGCAAGCGGACTGGGAAATCTCGGATGATTGGATCATGAGTAAATGTAGCTGGACCCCATATCACGGATTTAAAGCTACAGCTCGACCAATTGCTACCATAATTCGCGGCCAACAGGTGATGCGGGATAATCAACTTCTTGGACAGCCGAAAGGAGAGCCTATTCGGTTTCAAGATACTCTTGGAAGATTAGAGGGCTAGCGTGATGATTGTCGACTGCCATGCGCATTTTGCTCCTGAAGTTATGTTTGCGAAGCTAGCGAAAGTTAATGCGAAGTTTCCGAATATTGAACTCTTCTCCCAAGATGGAAAATATCGTCTTGCTTTTGCGGGAAGAGAGCCAACTCGGCCAGTAATGCCCCGTCTTCGTGAAACTCAAGAGCGGTTCGATTGGATGGATCGTGAAAAACTAGAGTTTCAGGTCTGCGGAGGTTGGCTTGACGCTTTTGGATATGAACTGCCGCCGGAAGAGGGTGAGGCTTGGGCAAGGTTTACAAACGAAACCCTACTTGAGGCAGTACAAGACGAAAAGCGGCTTTTTCCTCTTGCTACCGTACCTCTTCAAGATGGAGAATTAGCGGCACGGGTGCTTCAAGATGCCATTAATGACGGAGCTCGGGGAGTGATGATTGGCACCCAACCAAGGGGTGTAGGACTGGGAAAGCCAGATGGTTTAGATGATGATCATCTGAAGCCATTTTGGGCGGCTGCATCTGAGCTAGAAGCAGCAGTCTTTATCCATCCAGAGTACGATACTCTTGACCAACGAGTAACCGCTTATGACATGGTAAATGCGGTTGCCCGCATAAATGACCTCACAACAGGTGTAGCTCGGATCGTGTATGGTGGTGTGCTTTCAAAAAATCCTGGAGCTAAAGTCATAGTTGCGACTGGTGGAGCAGCTCTTCCCTACGCTCTAGGGCGCATGTTGCGTCACTATAATCTGCATCCTGAAGATATGGCTGACCCTCAAGAAGAATTTTCTCGGCTTTATTTTGATACCATTGTTTTTGAGCCCGACACTCTTGACTACCTAGTTTCCAAAGTGGGAGCTGACAAGGTCATGCTCGGTTCGGATTGGCCGTTCCCCATCGGAGATTTTGAACCTAGAAAAGTGGTTGAAGCCGCAAATTTATCTGATGCTGATCGAGCTAGCG
>Ga0255767_1003423_pt1 | contig 13390 bp, 11 predicted proteins | sample 071ome_24_FD_179967 | JGI IMG/M metagenome (GOLD analysis project Ga0255767, IMG submission 179967) | Coastal salt marsh microbial communities from the Groves Creek Marsh, Skidaway Island, Georgia - 071402CT metaG (version 2) | ecosystem: Environmental > Aquatic > Marine > Intertidal zone > Salt...
GCGCCGGCTAAGAAAACCGCTGCCAAAAAAGCGCCCGTGAAAAAAGCGGCGGCCAAGAAAGCGCCCGTGAAAAAAGCGGCAGCCAAGAAAGCACCCGTGAAAAAAGCGGCAGCCAAGAAAGCACCCACGAAGAAAGCCACTGCGAAGAAGGCGCCCGTGAAAAAAGCGGCAGTCAAGAAGGCACCTGCGAAGAAAGCACCTGTCAAAAAAGCGCCCGTGAAAAAAGCCGCGGTCAAGAAGGCACCTGCGAAGAAAGCACCTGCCAAAAAAGCGCCCGTAAAGAAAGCGGTAACGAAGACAGCACCTGCCAAAAAATCAGCAACCAAAAAGTCGCCTGCAAAACTCGCCCGAGCCGTTGGACAAATTCAGAAGTTTGATGACTTCAAGCCTTACAAACCGGGGCGCGGCGAGAGCTACATGAACGACGAGCAACTCGAGCACTTCCGCGGCATCTTGTTGAATTGGCGTGGCGAGTTGGTCGATGAAGTGACACGCACCGTCTCGCATATGAAGGACGAGGCCGCTAACTTCCCTGACCCCGCGGACCGTGCCACACAAGAAGAGGAGTTCAGCCTTGAGCTCCGCACGCGCGATCGCGAACGCAAGCTGATCAAAAAAATCGACTCCACGCTTGATCGCCTAAAGAACGACGACTATGGATACTGCGACGCCTGCGGGATCGAAATCGGCATCCAGCGTCTTGAAGCGCGGCCCACCGCCACGCTCTGTATCGACTGTAAAACGCTCGCCGAGATTAAGGAGCGCCAGGAGCTGGGTTGAGCACCTCCCTGACCGCCTCTGACATCACACCTTATCGAGGGCGTTTCGCGCCCTCGCCCACCGGCCCGCTTCATGCAGGCTCATTAGTTGCCGCCCTTGCAAGCTTTTTGGATGCCCGGCATGCCGGCGGTGCCTGGGTGCTGCGCATTGACGATATTGACCCCCCAAGAGCGGTGGCAGGAAGCGTTGGCCTGATTACCGAGGCATTGTCAGCGCATGACCTACATTGGGATGGCGCTGTGCGGTATCAGTCACAGTCAAGTGATGCTTATCACCGAGCGCTTCAGCAGTTGGCAGAAACGGGGGCGCTGTTTCGCTGTCGGTGCACGCGATCGACCCTCAGCGACCAGGGCACCTGCGGCCAGCGCTGCGAACAACGCGCTATTTCTGATGACGAGCCGCACAGCTTACGGGTGAGGTTTGATGCTGCCCAGCTGGCAGGGTTTGCGGACCGATTTCAGGGCATGCAGCCCGTCACCCCCGAAACAGCCGTCGCCGATTTCATTGTCAGACGCCGCGACGGATTATTTGCTTATCAGCTGGCTGCAGCAGTAGATGATGCTCAGCCGCACTTCACCCATATCGTGCGCGGCGCCGACCTTCTGGACTCAACCCACCGGCAACGCTGGTTGATGCAGCTGCTAGGTCAGACATCACCCTGTTACGGTCATATCGCGGTGATGCATGACGGCGACGGCAACAAGCTCAGTAAGCAAAACGGAGCACCTGAATTGGATCTCGCGCGCACCCCAGACAATCTGCGCGACTGTTTAACGCATCTTCATCAGCCCGCTCCGCCCAGTTCGGCGCGCGAGAACGGCGAGATACTGGACTACGCGATAGAGCACTGGACCCTGCACATTTAACTCGCTCGTTGACACAATGTGTTACTTTTTCACTCGCACAGTGACATGAGTGCGGTAACGTTTCACTCTGTTTAAAGACGAGGCCATCGCCGAGGTTTTATGCGAGTACATTTCATAGAGAACGAGTCCGATTTTCGCGATACGCTCAGCCAGCTCTTAATCGGGCTGGGCGTTCAGTTGGACAGCGCCGACCCGCCGGGAATTGCGGACATCAGTAGTTGGCGTCCCGATGCCGATGTCGTGGTGTTGGGCCAGCACCCTCTGGCAAGCCATTTAGCCCAGCTCAGCAGGTGTGTTTGGCCTGCACCCGTGGCGGTTTTACTCCCCATTTACGATACCCGGCAAATCATGCAAGCCGCTAAGGCGGGAGCCATAGACGTCTTCGATCGCACAGCACCCCCGGCCGACATTGCAGCTTGGCTGCATGATCTCTGTCAGCAGCAATCGCAGCTAGCGTCGGGCGATCGCGCACAACCGCATTACGTTAGCGAATCCTGTTCAGCGATGCAGGCGCTGCAAGATCAGATTGAGCGCGTCGCCCGAACCGACTCCACCGTTCTGATTGTCGGCGAGACGGGAACCGGTAAAGAACTGGCAGCGAGAGAGGTTCATCGCATTGGCGCCAGAGCCGACCGTCCTGTAATCACTGTTAACTGCGCCGCTATTCCGGATACGCTCATCGAATCAGAGTTGTTCGGTTATGAGAAAGGTGCCTTTACGGGCGCCACCAGTAATCGCGTGGGCCTTATCGAAGCCGCGGACGGCGGCACATTGTTCCTGGACGAAATTGGCGAACTGCCGCTGGCGGCCCAGGCGCGGCTTCTCCGCTTTATGCAGGAAGGTGAGATTCGTCGCATCGGCTCGGTAACCAGCAAAAAAGTGGATGTGCGCCTGATTTGTGCCACCCACCGCGACCTTGGCGCACTCGCCAGCAGAAACGAGTTTCGACAGGATCTCTTTTACCGCATCGATGTACTGAGACTGGATATTCCGCCGCTGCGCGAGCGTGGCGACGACGTGCTCGCCATGGCCAACTGGTTCATCCAGCAACAGGCACACAAACTTGGCACCCCGGCAAAACCTTTATCAAAGACCAGTCAGACACTGGTGACACAGCACCATTGGCCGGGCAACGTTCGGGAACTGCAAAATGTGATCGAGCGAGCGCTGGTCATGTCGACTGGGCCAGCCCTGCAGTTGAGCCTGTCGGCCGCTGCTGCACCTCCTGCCATCAGAAAAGGGCATCCCACAGAGGCGACTCAGCCCAGCGCATCCGCTGGCGCCCCCGGCTCCGAAGAGGAACTGTCGCTGGAAGACTACTTTCAGCGATTTGTGCTGGAGCATCAGGACGCGATGAACGAGACTGAATTGGCACAAAAACTCGGTATCAGTAGGAAATGCCTGTGGGAACGGAGACAGCGATTTGGCCTCCCGCGGCAAAAGCAGAAGCGCGCCTGAGAGCTGATAAAGAAGTGAAAATCTGTAACACTGCAGTGCAAATCTGTAACACTATGCCGGGCGCAAAATCTATAATGCCGGTCAAAAATTGGACAACTAAATGTTTTTAAAGGTTTTTTACGAAGTGGCATGTGCCCTGCTATCTCCAATGCAGAGCCGAAATAACAATAACTGGCCCAATAAGAAAAACGATGTCATAACGGACCTGGGTGGGGAAGGCGACTTCCCCATGTTTCGTTATGGGGTGCCTTTTTTTTCGGCCCCTCAACTACTCTCCGTATTTGCCCGGCTTAGCGGCACTTTACTGCTAACGCAGCCGGTACCTCGATTTTGACTGAAGCGCTGCAAAAAACACGTTTTGCCAGCGAGGACTTTTCGCCCGGCGCACTGCAAGTCGTCGAGCGACTGCAAGGACACGGCCACGAGGCCTATGTGGTGGGCGGAGCCATTCGCGATCTCCTGCTCGGCAATCGGCCCAAAGATTTTGACGTCGCCACGGACGCCACACCAGAGCAGATTAAACAGTGCTTCCGCAACGCCAGAATTATTGGCAAGCGCTTTCAAATTGTCCACGTTCGCGCGGGTCGAGAAATTATCGAGGTCACTACGTTTCGACGCGGGCACGACGCCAATCCTGCTGGCCAAGCCGCTCAGGCAAGTCAATCCGGGCGACTGCTCCGAGACAACGTTTATGGAACGCTTAAAGAAGACGCGCAACGGCGCGACCTCACCATCAATGCGCTGTATTACGACACTTCAACGCATCAACTGATCGACCATCTTGGTGGCTGCGCCGATGTTGCCGACCGCAGCATCCGAATCATCGGCGATCCAGCAGACCGCTATCGAGAAGACCCGGTACGTATGCTGCGTGTACTCAGGTTTGGCGCTCGATTGCAGTTTGAGCTGGCGGCGGACACTGCCGCAGCCATCGCTGAGCATGGACATTTATTGCGCGACATCCCGCCAGCAAGACTATTCGATGAATGGTTAAAGCTCTTCATGAATGGATGCTCCGCACCGACTTTTTCGCTGCTGCATCAATTTGGGCTGATCACCCAACTGATGGGAGAAGAGGTTACGGACGCATTGGATATTCAACGTGCTAGCTCCCTAAGAATGCTCGCCCTCAGTAATACCGACCAACGTGTTGCCGACGAGCGCCCTGTGACCCCCGCCTTTCTGCTGGCAGCGCTTTATTGGCCGGCAACTGAACGGTCCGCCCGCCAGCTTTCTGATCGGGGTGAGTCGCCCATTCCCGCGATGCACAGCGCCGGCCAGCAGATCGTGGCGGCGGCTTGCCAGTACCTCGCTATTCCCAAGCGGTTCTCGCTAGCCATGAGGGATATCTGGGATCTGCAGCCCAGACTTGAGCGGATGCAACCCAAAAAAGTGAAGGATTTGCTCGCGCATCGGTGGTTCCGTGCGGCTTTCGACCTCCGTTTGCTTCGCGAGGAAACCCATGACTTGGATAACCAATGCAGTCACTTTTGGGCCGCGGCGCAAAAACAACACCCGGAGCTGGTGGGTAGTGCGCGGCAGCGACGGGACGATGCACCAAGGCGTGGGCCACGGCCCCGTCGCAGGCCTCGCAACGCATGAATCGGGTCATGGTCGGGCTGGGTGCCAACATCAGTGACCCTTTGGAACAGCTCACGACCGCTCACTGTAACCTCGCACAGCATTCTGACCTCGCCATCACTGCCACCTCCAGCGTCTACGTTTCACCCCCTCATGGCCCTCAAGACCAACCGGATTTTTTCAACGCGGTGGTGACGCTCGCCACCTCATTAGCGCCGGATGCGCTACTGGGGTTATTGCTTGCAACCGAGGACGCAATGGGGCGTCAACGCAAAAGAAAATGGGGGGAACGCTGTATTGATCTGGATCTGCTGATCTATGACGATCTGAACATACACACCGAGTCACTGGTCATACCGCACCCTCGGGCTCATGAGCGGCGCTTCGTGCTCGACCCCCTCATCGAGCTTTTGGGAGCGCAGTTTGAGCTACCCGGAAAAGGCGCGCTGGGGCAGCTACAGGCACAATGCGCAGACCAAAAGATTCGCGTATTGTGCGAGTTTCCCGGATGTTGACTGACGCAGGAGAGATCAGCTTGCCGGAGCAGACAGCCTCATCTGGTATTTCTCTTCGCGGCAGGGCAATACCGGGCTATATCGCTGTCGAGGGTCCCATTGGGGTGGGCAAAACCACCCTAGCCCGCCGTATCGCAGATACCTTCGACCATGATCTGCTGCTCGAAGAAGCCGAGCTCAATCCTTTTTTGGGACGCTTTTACCAAAATCGACAGCAAACTGCCCTGGCGACTCAGCTGTTTTTTCTCTTTCAGCGGGTACAGAAAATCACCGAATTAAAGCAACGCGAATTGTTTGGTCAGGCGCGGGTTGCAGACTTTGTGCTGGAGAAAGATCCTCTGTTTGCCCGGGTCAACCTCGAGCCCGATGAGTACGTGCTGTACCAGAAGGTCTTCGAAAAAATGCGCGTTGACGCACCGGCACCCGACCTGGTCATTTACCTTCAAGCCAGTCCTGATCGACTTTTGGAGCGCATTGAGCGCCGAGGTATCGATGCCGAGCGTCTCATTGACAGGCAGTACCTAGAGCAACTCAACGAGGTATACAGCGAGTTCTTTCTTTACTACGATGCCGCGCCCCTGCTGATCGTAAACGCCAACGAAATGGATTTGGCCCAAGGCGATAGGGACTATGAGCAGCTGGTGGATTACATGTTGAACATCAAGAAAGGCCGCCATTATTTCAATCCCACTTTCTTTGGCTGATCATCTCGCAGCCGCTACCCGTCGGGAGTCGATACAATGAACAAGCGCATCACCATTAGCACTTTGGACGCCATGAAAGCGTCGGGTGACAAATTCGTGATGATCACGGCTTATGACGCGACTTTTGCCCGCCTTGCCAGCGAGGCGGGCGCAGAGACCATACTGGTGGGTGACTCATTGGGTATGGTGTTGCAGGGGCATGAGACCACCATCCCCGTATCGCTCGACGCTATGACGTACCACACGGAGTGTGTGGCGCGAGCCAGACCCCATTCACTGATTGTGGCCGATTTGCCGTTCATGAGCTTCTCGAACTCTGACGACACGTTGCATGCCAGTACCCGGCTGATGCAGGCCGGGGCGCAGATGGTGAAGCTCGAGGGCGGTACTTGGCTGAGCGATAGCATTCACCGTCTGGTTGAGCGGGGTGTTCCCGTCTGCGCACACCTTGGCCTGACGCCGCAGTCGGTGAACGTTTTTGGCGGCTACCGCGTGCAAGGCCGCACGCCAAAAGAGGCCAAATCGATTCTGGCCGACGCGGTGGAGATCCAAGATGCCGGGGCAAGCCTGCTGGTGCTCGAGTGCATACCCGCCGAGTTGGCAGCGGATATCTCTTCAAAACTCGATATTCCAGTGATTGGCATTGGCGCTGGCAGCGGCACCGACGCGCAAGTTCTGGTCCTGCACGACATGCTGGGCATAACCGAATCGGCACCCAAGTTCGTGCAGAACTTCATGGATGGTGCTCCGTCAATTCAGGCGGCACTCAAGGCTTTTGTCGACGCGGTCAAATCCGGTGAATATCCGAAGGACGAGCACACCTACTCATAGCCATCCGCCATGATCGTTGCCCAGGATCCCACCGCACTCAGACACCACCTCGACCCGCTTCGGGCACATGCTGAGCGAGTCGCATTTGTACCGACGATGGGCAATCTGCATGCGGGCCACCTAGCACTGGTAACTCAAGCGCTCGAAACCGGCGCCAAGGTCGTGGTCTCAATCTTTGTGAACCCCATGCAATTTGCTGCGGATGAGGATCTCGATACCTATCCAAGGACCCTCGATGCCGACTTGTCAGCGCTGGATAAGATTGGTGCCGACGTGGTGTTCACCCCCCGCGAGGCGGACATCTATCCCTATGGCAGCAAGGCGCACACCGCGATCCATGTCCCGGGGCTTGGAGACGGGCTCTGCGGCAAAAACCGACCCGGCCATTTCGACGGCGTCTGTACCGTGGTCTATAAGTTGCTCGAACTGGTCCGCCCCGACATCGCCATCTTCGGTGAGAAAGATCTTCAGCAGCTGTTGATCATCAAAAAAATGGTTCGAGACCTTGGACTGCCTATCGATATTCAGAGCGGGGCGACCCAGCGCGCAGAGGATGGATTAGCGCTCAGCTCACGCAATCAATATCTATCCGAAGAAGAGCGCGCGACCGCCCCCTTGCTTTGGCAAACGTTGCGCGATTGCGCCAGCCAGCTGCAAGCCGATCGCTCGGCTGACGTGGTGTCAGTGCTGACTCCCGCGACGACCGCACTCGAGCAGGCTGGCTTCGACGTGGATTACCTCGAGCTGCGTGCGACGGCTGATTTGCGTCCAATTGACCGCATCACTGAGGACTGCGCCCTGTTCGTCGCGGCGCGGCTGGGGAAAACGCGTCTCATCGATAACATCCAGATCGCGGCCGCTTAGCCCTAACGCGACACCGCCGGCACTCGAATATCGTCAACCAATTGCTGCACTGACTCGGGCGGAGACGGTGTCAAACGTGTGACAGTCAGCGTGACTGCAAAATTCACCGCCGCACCCACAACGCCAAATGCGTTGGGCTCAATACCAAAGAACCAGTTAGGCGGTAGATCACCCAGAAAGCTGGTGCCCGGCATGAACATCAGCCCCTTGTGCTGAAAAACGTAGGCCAGCGTGACGCCAATACCCGCAAGCATTCCGGCAATGGCACCCTCCCGGCTCACCCTCTTTGAGAAAATACCCAGAAACAGCGCAGGAAAAAGAGAAGCAGCGGCAAGGCCAAAGGCAAGTGCGACGGTCCCGGCTGCGAACCCCGGAGGGTTCAATCCGAGGTAGCCCGCCCCCAAAACAGCTGCGGCCATGGCCAATCGGGACGCCATCAACTCCTGTCGCTCAGAAATATCGGGCATCAGCGTGCGCTTGAGCAGATCATGTGAGATAGCCGAAGAGATCGCGAGCAACAGCCCCGCGGCCGTCGACAGCGCCGCGGCCAGCCCGCCGGCGGCCACCAACGCGATGACCCAGTTCGGTAAATTGGCAATCTCCGGATTAGCCAGTACCAAGATGTCATTGTCTAAAGTCACTAACTCGTTTTGTTCAGGATCTGCGGAGTACTGGATACGACCATCGGCATTTTTATCCTCAATGCCCAATAACCCCGTCTGCTCCCAGTTCTTGAACCAGGTCGGGCGTTCCTCGATAGCAAGATGCTGTCCGGGCTGCGGCTCGAGCGTCTGAATAATATTGAGTCTTGCCATCGCTGCCACCGCCGGCGCCGTGGTGTAGAGAATAGCGATGAAGACCAGCGCCCAACCCGCAGACGTTCGGGCAGCACGCACCGTGGGCACAGTGAAGAAACGGATGATAACGTGGGGCAATCCGGCGGTACCAATCATGAGAGAAGCTGTGAAGGCCGCCATATTCAGCGTGCTCCCACGCACAGAAGTTGTGTACTCCTGAAAACCAAGATCGAGCAGCGTGCGGTCTAGCTTCTCAAGTAAATAGCTGCCATCAGCGAGCGTGGACCCGAGACCTAACTGCGGTATCGGCTGGCCCGTTAACTGCAGACTGATAAAAATAGCTGGCACGGTGTAGGCAAAAATGAGCACGCAGAACTGGGCAATCTGCGTGTAGGTAATGCCCTTCATACCGCCCAATACTGCGTAGAAAAAAACAATCACCATGCCCGAGAACAACCCGGTCTCGTAATCGGTTTCCAGAAAGCGCGAAAAGGCAACGCCAATGCCTTTCATCTGACCAATCACATAGGTCACCGAGCAGATAATCAGGCAGATCACTGCGACGACGCGCGCAGCATCAGAGTAATAACGGTCACCGATGAATTCCGGCACGGTGAACTTGCCATACTTTCTCAGATAAGGCGCGATGAGCATGGCCAAAATGACGTAGCCACCCGTCCAACCCATCAGAAACACCGAACCACCGTACCCGTTGTAGGACAGACCAATCAGTCCCGCCATGGAAATGAAGGACGCCGCTGACATCCAGTCGGCGGCCGTGGCCATCCCGTTGGCGACCGGGTGGATGCCCTTGCCGGCGACATAAAATTCCTGTGTCGTGCCTGCTCGCGATCGGATTGCTATCAGGATGTAGAGCAGGAACGAGGCGCCTACAATCCAGTAGGTGGTCTCGGTGAGAGTCATACCTCAGTCTCCTCAAGACCCAAGCGCTTCTCCAAACGCGCCATCACCCCCGCATAAACAAAGATCAGCACGATAAACGTGTAAATCGCGCCCTGCTGGGCAAACCAGAATCCCAGCTTGAAGCCGCCTATTTGAATCTGGTTGAGGGGCTCTACCCAGAGCACGCCGCAACCGAGACTCACTGTGAACCAGATTACCCCCAAGATGAGCATCCAGCGGCGGTTCTCCCGCCAATAGATTTCTCGGACGGCGCTGGTATCCGGCTGTTCCATCGTGTGCTCCCGAGGTCAGATGGCAGTGCGTTGCTGACCATCATAGCCCGCGGCTCTCTCGGCCGACACTGTCACAGCGCAGCGTCATCTATGATCAAGAAGACAGCAACAACAACATTCAGGGGCTTGGGAGCGCAGAGCGGGCAAGCCAGCAACACGGTTGTTGCCGTTCAGCCCGTCACTTAACATCGCGTACCTGCGAGATTGGAATCATCCCATGACTGAGACCACCCGTTATCCCGTGCCGGCCGGCTTCGCCGATGCTCACATTACTCCGGAGCGTTACCAAACCCTCTACCAGCAGTCGCTGGAAGACTCCGACGCGTTCTGGTCGGAGCAAGCTGAAATGCTCGACTGGCGCGAACCCTGGACTACGGTGACTGAGTCTGACCTCAGTACCGGTACCGCACGTTGGTTTGTCAACGCCAAACTCAATGTCTCGGTCAACTGTATCGATCGTCATTTACCCCAACGCGCCAATGACACAGCCATTATCTGGGAGGGGGACGATCCTTCAGACAGTCAATCCTTTACTTATCAGGAATTGAAATCGCAGGTTTGCCGCTTTGCGAATGTGCTCCGCAGCCGCGGGGTCGGTAAGGGCGACCGGGTGTGCATTTATATGCCAATGATTCCTGAGGCGGCCTTTGCCATGCTCGCCTGTGCCCGGATTGGTGCCATCCACTCCGTTGTTTTTGGCGGATTCTCACCAGAAGCCCTTAAAGATCGCATCAACGATGCGACGTGCCAATTGGTTATCACGGCAGACGAGGGCGTGCGCGGCGGTAAGACGGTCCCCCTCAAGAGTAATGTGGACACAGCGCTACAGCAGGTGGAGTGCGTTGACAGCGTGATCGTAATCCGGCGGACAGGTAGCGACATCGGATGGGTAGACGATCGCGACCTGTGGTACCACGAAGCCGCTGCGTCTGTCAGTGACGACTGTGAGCCTGAGTGGATGGACAGCGAGGACCCGCTTTTCATTCTCTATACCTCTGGCTCAACCGGCAAGCCAAAGGGTGTACTCCACACAACAGGCGGCTATTTGTTACAGGCCGCAATGTCAATGAAATACGTATTCGACTATCGCGAAGGTGAAACCTACTGGTGTACCGCCGACGTAGGCTGGGTAACGGGACATACCTACATTGTCTACGGCCCGCTGGCCATCGGCGCTCGGACACTCATGTTCGAGGGCGTACCGACCTACCCTGCCGGCGATCGCTTTTGGCAGGTCATTGCCAAACACCGAGTCAATCTGTTCTTTACCGCACCCACCGCCATCAGAGCGCTCTTGGGCCTTGGAGACGAGTTGGTCACCGCCCACGATCGCAGCTCACTGCGCATCATTGGTTCGGTTGGAGAGCCCATCAACCCTGAGGCGTGGGAGTGGTATCACCGGGTCGTCGGGGACGGCCGCTGCCCCATTGTCGATACCTGGTGGCAAACTGAAACGGGCGGCGTCATGATCACGCCGCTGCCCGGCGCTCATGCGTTGAAACCGGGTTTTGCCAGCTTCCCGTTTTTCGGCGTGGAACCCGCTCTGCTCGACGAGCAGGGGAAAGAAATTGAGGGGGCCGGGTCAGGTTACCTTGTCATTAAACGATCTTGGCCGGCGCAGATCCGCACCGTGTTTGGCGACCACCAGCGGATGATCGACACCTATTTCACCACCTATCCGGGCTACTACTTCACGGGTGATGGCGCTTTGCGAGATGAGGACGGCTATCTGCGCATCACGGGCCGCGTGGACGATGTGCTCAACGTGTCAGGTCATCGCATGGGCACGGCAGAGGTGGAAAGCGCATTGGTACTCCATGAAGATATTGCCGAAGCGGCAGTGGTGGGCTTTCCGCATGACATCAAGGGCCAGGGTATTTATGCCTACGTCACACCGATGGCCGGTGTCGAAGACAGCGATGCGCTCCGTCGGGAATTGATCGCGTTGTGCGTAAGAGAAATTGGCCCGATCGCCAAACCCGATATCATCCAGTGGGCGCCCGGCCTGCCCAAGACGCGATCTGGCAAGATCATGCGGCGAATTTTGCGTAAAATCGCCGAAAACGAGCTAAATAGCCTGGGAGATACATCGACGCTGGCTGACCCTTCAGTCGTCGAGGATCTGGTGGCGAGACGCGTGGACGGCTGAAACCCAGAGCCAGTTGATCGCGGCTCCCACACGCATTCCCCGACCGGTTCGGAATGAGTGCAAGCGCGATTACCCCGCTCGGACCGTCTTTTTTATCGATGCGACGGATACCGCCTTTTCAGCACGGCCCAATTCAACGGACCTCAATGCCGACCGCACCCGACGGTCGCGGCATCGATGGACTTCAGGCGTTTAGCCAGCGTTTTTAAAGGCTCGGCCTGCGTCAATGTCGGGATACGCCTTAGATCGAGCATCAGCGCTTGTAGCCTTCAAATTCCACATTTTCACACTTCGCAAACGCCATTTTGGGTTCACCTGACATATACTTTGGGCCGCTCGGCGATCGCTGGCTCCGAACCGAACTAAACCAATACCAATATGACGGTTTCGGACATCCTGGGGGGTCATTACCCACAGTGATGTCTGAGCGATATTTTGTTTTTTTTGATGTATTTGATGTTTTTGAAGCCACGGAGAACTCTATGAAATTTCCTGTTCGCACGCTTGCTGTCGCAGTTGCTGCAGCACTTGTTGTGCCGACCCAAGCCACCTACGCGCAAGACGAGAGTCTGACTGAAGAAGTGGTCGTAATCGGCACCCGAACCGAAGGTCGTTCCGCTCTGGACTCACCCGCACCGGTCGATGTGATCGGCGGAGAAACCATGAGCAATCAGGGCGACAGCGACATGAGCAACCTGCTGCGAAATGTCGTGCCCTCCTACAACGTGAATGATCAGCCGATCAGTGACGCAGCAACGCTGGTTCGACCAGCTAACCTACGCGGCTTGGCGCCAGACCACACGCTGATGCTGGTCAACGGTAAGCGACGCCATCGTGCCTCGGTCATTACCTGGCTGGGTAACGGCATCTCGAATGGCTCCCAAGGCCCAGACGCGGCAGCGATTCCTGCGATGGCGCTGAAGCGCATCGAAGTGCTCCGCGACGGCGCTTCTGCTCAGTACGGCTCTGATGCCATTGCCGGCGTGATGAACTTTGTGCTGAACGATGCTTCTGAGGGCGGCTCACTGGAAGTGCGCTACGGAGAATATAAAGAAGGCGACGGCGAGCAAGTCACCATCGCAGGCAACATTGGTCTGCCTCTGGGTGACTCAGGCTTCCTGAACCTGACCGCCGAGTGGGGCGAGTCTGATCCCACCAGCCGCTCGGAGCAGCGCGCTGACGCACAGGGCTTGATCGACGATGGCTACCAGAACGTACCGGCGCCTGCCATGATCTGGGGCCGTCCGATCGTCAATGACGACATGAAGCTCTGGGCCAACTTTGGCGTTGATTTGAGCGACACTCTCGAGCTGTATGGGCACGCCAACTACAACAGCAAAGAGGTCGACGGTGGCTTCTTCTTCCGTAACCCCACCAACCGCGGTGCGGTTTACAGTGGAGATGGCGGTGCGACCCTGCTGATCGGCGACCTTACGCCGAACGATGGCGTGGACTGCCCGGTTGTCACAATGAATGGCAACATCCCGGACGCCGATGCCTTTGCGCAAGTGCAAGCCGACCCCAACTGCTTTAGCTTCCAGGAAACCATTACCGGTGGCTTTACGCCCCGATTTGGCGGTGACATCTCCGACATGTCCTTCCTGATCGGCCTGCGCGGCGAAATCAACGAGGACCTGCGTTGGGACGTG
>Ga0255767_1003432_pt1 | contig 13365 bp, 22 predicted proteins | sample 071ome_24_FD_179967 | JGI IMG/M metagenome (GOLD analysis project Ga0255767, IMG submission 179967) | Coastal salt marsh microbial communities from the Groves Creek Marsh, Skidaway Island, Georgia - 071402CT metaG (version 2) | ecosystem: Environmental > Aquatic > Marine > Intertidal zone > Salt...
GCACGATTACAGTTAACATCAATAAAATTAATAATATTAGAAGGTCACCCACAATCCGAAATGATGCGGAACTCCGCGAACTCATGGACGAACTGATGTTTACCTACCTTGCCCTACTGAAACTTTCTTACATCAAATCCAGGAAAGGTAAGTTGTCCGATAAACAAAAAGCAGATCTGGCTATGCTTCGCCGAGGACGCGACATGGTCCGAAAGCGCATCAAACGCCGCTTGGACAAGTACAACATCAAGAACGTTGAAATGTTGTAATTAAAAAGATAACTAAAATTAGTTAATATAATGTTATTTTTAGAAGCATTGACACAAATGAATGATGAATACTTATGTCACAGAAATTCTATGTTGGAAACAATAACATATCCTGCTGTAAACGGTAATCAGTACATGGTGGATAAGGCAAAAATGAAGTGTCTGAATACAATTCTTGGTCACAATGGGAATATAAATCATATCGAGTTGAAAGAAAGTAACATACACGGTCTTGGATTATTTGCAAAGGAGCCAATTAAAAAAGGTGATTTCATAACATTTTATCCAGCAGATATTGTGGCGTATGAACCTGGTAATGGATTTGCAGCAATAGGGTACTCTCAGAGATTTCTAGAACTTCATGATAACCCAGATGAACATATAAAATCTTGTAACAGATACATCGTGACTGTTGATAATTTTTATTCAATAAGCGCCAGCAGAATATTCGATAATGACTTGGCCTACGCCGGTCACTTTATTAATGATGCCTCTTCAAAGAAAATGTTAGAAGAATATTTAGAAGAAATAAAAGAAAAACAAAACTGCGAATATGTAGAAATTAGACCAAATAATCTGCATGTTGGAATCGGGGCAATCAGAGATATAGAGCCCGGTGAAGAAATATTATCAAGTTATGGTTTCAACTATTGGAAAAATATTTAACAAATATAGAGATGTGTATGGTGACCACTGCCCGTTACACACAACCCGAGTTAAGACACGCCATGGAAACCCTCGACGATGAGGTCTTCTATGCCGTGTATCGGTGGATCATGGAGAATGATACGGAGTTCGATAAGATGGGTGTGGAGATGCTTGGCATGACCAACTCGCAGTCCATCGGGATCGCGTCCGAAGTCATCGAGGCGCTCCTAAAGTTCTCCCAACACACCTGCCAGGAAGATATTAAGGACTATACAGCCAGTCTGGTCTGCTTCATCGACTCCGCAGTCTACGCCCTCCTGGTGAATGTCGACAAAGAACGCTTTGGTGCCAGAAGGTTCGCCAAGTTCATTTATACCACACTGATGAATGCGCTCAAAAGGGATCTATTGGAAAATCTCTATGTATTAATATAATGAGCCTCGAGAACGTCACCTACAAGGATACGACCCCGTTCGTCCCTCCGATCACCGGTGGAAAGGTAATTAAGGTATATGATGGTGATACCTTGACCCTCGCCACCACCCTGCCCTTTGAAGGTTCGCCCCTTTACCGCTTCTCGGTGCGCACCAAGGGCATCGACTGCCCCGAGATGAGGACCAAGAATGTCAACGAGAAACACTGCGCCAAACTGGCCCGGGACATGATCCGAAGCAAGTGCCTCAACAAGATCGTCGAACTCAGGAACGTCGAATTGGAGAAGTATGGCAGGATTCTCGCCGACATCTACGTAGACGGTGTGGACGTCAAGACCTTCCTATTGGAAGCCAATCTGGCCGTGGCATACGACGGAGGCACCAAGATCACACCGGATAACTGGCTGGAGTATTACAATCTCAAGAACGCCGTGCCCTAGGACGCAAGAACCAACGGGGCGCGGGACTTCCGACTTCGTCCGTTTCTCCCCACACGCCTATGCCAGCGTCCTTGCCGTTCTCGTGGAACCTGTGCCACCTCTTGCCGTTGAATTCCAGGTAGTCTGTGCAGCCCTCGACTTGCTTGATGTCCCCCTTGGTCGGCATTTTGTGATCTGCCCTTGGTTTGAAGATTCCCCTCCCTGAATGAAAAATGACCTATACTACTAACCTCTGAATGCTAGACGTTCCTCTTGTCCAGTTTGATCGGTTCACTATCAAAACAGATAAACTGTCTTCTTCCCATCCAAGAAAAGTCCACCACGTGTTTTTAGGTCTAATAAACACCTTTTGATTTTCTCCAAAAATGATTATCTCTTTTGACGTCTCGCATGCCAACATGGTGCCGTCAGGAGACCACGCCACCTTAACGTCCCAACCGTCTATGTCGGATAATGTGACGCGAGTACAATTGGTTTTAAGGTCCCAAATTAGTGTCCCACATGCCAGTTGCTCGCGACTCGGATGCCACGATATACTGGTAGCCCAATAATCGGGAACATGTAAACTGTGAATGCATTCAAAAGTTTTCGTGTCGTAAACACATAACTCACCCGATTCGTTTGAGTAAGCGAAACACGTACCGTCGGGTGAAAAACTGACAGAACATATCAAAGCATCGTTATGTTTATCTATCCTGTGAATAATTTGTCCCTCTGCAAAGTCCCATAATAGTATAGATTGGTCGTGCAACCCCGTCAAAATGTACTTACCGCATGGACTCCATGACACGCTCCATCCGGCTTCTCCAATTCCTCTCAATATTCTACTAGGTTCGCTGCCTTCAACGTCCAATATTCTCATGAAGTTTTCACCTCCGACCGTTGCTATGTAACGTCCACATGGACTCCAGCACATATCATACAAACCCCTTTCGTAACTCCTGAACCATTTAACTTTTTTATTCGATCGCATATCAACAACGACTATCAAACCACGTTCACCAGGCTCGCTGTATTCGAGAGATGCCACTAGATGCCCACCATTGGGTTGCATTCTTGGATGTAGGAGCCTTCCGTCAATATACTTTATTTCATCCCTAGGGATCTTGTAACGCGTAAGTTCGTGCTTGTTGGCCAGATACATTTCCCATGTTGATCTACAAGTAGATGCCAAACTTGCCACAGAGTGATGACTTCCATATCCATTGTCATGGAGAGATCTCATGATGTTCAGGCTGGCAGGAGAGTTGAGAACTTCTTCCATTTTTAATAGAATGTATGTTATTTTTAATGAACAAAGCACTGCTACACCGTGAACTCAATGGACGTTTCAAGCGACCCCACAGTTGCTTCAAACTTGCACTGATTCATGCCTTGGAGACATGCGAACCCGTCGACTTTGTCAGGGTCTTCAAACTCAATCGGGCTCCGGTGGACGAGTGGATACGACGCCGCGCCTACCCGAGCCTGGAACGATTCTTGGACTTTCACCCGGACATTGAAATGCTTTCACCAGACTGGTTCACGTTCATGATTAATGCCACATGGATTATGACCTGTCTGAACTGGATAGAGCCAGACGAAGACGGTGCCTCATTAAAACTTCATCACGAATTATAGTTTAATGAACGTTGGTCACTTTGTGTATCTCATGGAGAAGAAGAGATGGGCACTAGGTCGCCTAACAGATTCCGATGAGTATGTACTAAGGAACTTGCGACTCACCCCTCACGATATGACCATCGACGAACACATTGATATCTTCTCTGCCCTTCCGCGTTACATAGACAAGTTCAACCAAACCATGACGCGAATGGCAGCGTGGACTTGGTTTACCAGGAAAGAAAAATAGAATCAACTTGTAATGGGTGAATTCAAGAAGAAACCCAACTTTGATGCACTCAGGGGTATACCTGCATACATCAAAATGGTAGAAGATGCAATAAATACACTATTGTCGTTTAAAACCAAACCTCGTCCGAATCATATGCCCACACGGTATCCAAGTCAGAAGGATCCACAAGAATCCCGTCGATAGAGTAGATCACGACCGTGTTGAGTTCTTTCTCGTCGAGTTTCCTAATGTCCATCGCCGGAATTTCACCCTTGTCCGCCTCGTGGCAGGTCATGAAGAGGTCGCCACCCTCGTATTCGAACACCCATCCATATTGATACTTGTCCTTCATTTTGCGAACCACCATCTCAGTGCTCTGCGCCTTCAAATTCATGGTGGTCGGAAAGAATTCGTGAGCCCTTTTTTCAGGTTGGAGATTTTCAAGCAAGGTCACGTGAGGAATCTGCTTCGCGTTGTATTTTTTCTGAAACGTTCTGGCTCCAATCGGAACAGCCCAAAGTGATAACATGTTTTTTACTTACTATTGAGTTTTTTCTTTAACGTCCCTCATCCACCGATACTTTCGACGCATCCCTTCGAGTATCTCTTCCGGTGAACGCCTCGGTACTGGTGGACAATCTGTTGGCTTGGGCAACCCCTCTGCCACAACCATGCTAGAGATCGCCTTGGCAAGCTGTTGATTAGAAAACCCCTTACTTGGTGGGACGTTGAACATCCCTTCTGCTAGTATTTCTGATTTTTATCTTTAAACCCAGTGAAGTTGAAAAATTTATTCAGGTGAACCATTTTTAAAGGAGAGGGCATCTACAAAAACAGCAACAAGCGACCATGGACATCCTTCCTCTTGACCTCCAGTGCGACATTCTCAAGCGGGCCACCATCTTGGACCTCAAAGAGAACCCCTTCAAGCCCAAATACAAAGTAGGTTTCACATTTGGCATCAATGCAGTCATCACCCTCGAGTGGGACAACGACCTTGTCGAGAGCGATCCCTGGGAGTTCTTGGACATGATTAGACACTACTATGACAAATCGATCGAGGACTACGAGGATCTCATCATTAGAATGGTCGAAGATGAGAAGAAGAACTACGAGCCCCACGTGGGTCTGGAAGGTCAACTGTTCTCACGCCTCTACCAGGAGAATGAGCACATGCTCACCTTCAAGTTCTTTGTCAAGTCAGGTGACACGGTGCTGGACCAACAGGACCTCGAGTTCTTCAAGTCCATGGAACCCCATCTGGACAAGGGCTACATCATGTATCAGCTGGTTATGCTCACCCAGTTCCTCAGGGACATATACTCCATCGAGTTCCTGGAGAAGTACCACGAGTATGTCATGCGTGAAGAAGGCTTTGATGAAACTGAGTGGTAAAGGTAGCATGGACACCTTGCCGTCCGACCTGGTTCACAACATCTTCACGAGAGCATGCATGATGGAGATGGAAGAAAAGTTCCCACTGAACTACCGATTCAATACAGATAACAGCGAGATTGAGTTTAGCTCAAACGATCTCGTTGTGAGGAGAGATAGGGTCATCGCTGACCTTTCAAACTTCGTCTACAATCACATCTTCACGTCCATGCGACTTCCGATTCTTCACTTTGAGAAACGCATCGGCAACAAGGTCGTTTATTCCCAGCACGTCCATCTTTGGAACGATGAAATCATACAAAGACACACCGGAAAGATCCCAAAGTCACCCTTGGAATCCTACCTGTGGAATATGATGATGCTTATTAATTAAAGAAACTAATAAATTATTTTTATTAAAGATGGATGTCATCGTTCCTTTTGGTAAATACAAAGGTCAGCCAGTAACCAATCTTATCAGCGATCATAAATATGTGGAGTGGTTAAAGGATCAAGATTGGTTTTCAAAACATAAAATTTACAATATAGTAGTTAATCAAAATATAAATACAAATCAAGATAGTAAAACACCGGCTCACAATCAGATTCAAAATCTATTTCTAAAAGAAAAAAATTGTATGAAAATTTATAAAACATTATATCCTAATGCTGACGATACAATGCAAAAACACAAAAATCAAGTTAGTAAAATAAAAGAGTATTCAAAAATCCCAGATTTTGATAATTATTTCGAACTTATAGGAGATGATAAATTTTATTGTAGAGCACGATTTGAAGCAGAAAATAATTGGGATGTGGAAATTAATGTTGGCACTTTTATTGGACGTCCCTTTTGTATAAAACCTAAATATCCAGATAAGTTTTATGAAAATCAGTTGCATAAAGAATATAAATACAAACCTTTACGAGATGAATTTCATAAAGAACAAGAGGAATTTTCAAAGAAACATTTCAAAATTGAAAAAGCACTGATAATAAATTATTATTTTTATATAGAAATTAAACCAATTTTAAGTGATGATTATCCAAATGTCCTAAGAAAAATGATCCAACAAGTTGATTTTTTAAATAAAAAACGCTTTAATAAATACGATAGAGAAATAATTCTTCTCGTAAAGGATTTCTCATCATCTGTAACTTCTAAAGATGAATTGGTTTCTATATTCAAACAACATAACATTAATGTGTTGTTTGTAAAAGATTTATATGGTGATGTTAAACTCTTGACAAACATCGAAGAAACAATAGAAAGTTTAAAAGAACGTATAAGATTTCTTGAAGAAGAAAATGCCATGCTTAGATCTAATATGTAATTAAAGAAATGGTTACCTAAGTGTTTGTGTCTCTCGTTAGCTCAATGGTAGAGCGTCCGACTGTAGTGTCATGTCTGTCATCGGCAGGTTACTGGTTCGATTCCGGTACGAGAGAAGCGGTCCCCGTCCATGTGAATTAAAGGAGTGTTTCTACCTTTATCCACAGAGATGATACTCACTCCCATCGCCACCGGTGGATTTTCCAAGGTTCACCATTATGTTGATGGTCATGGAAATCGGTTTTGTTGCAAGGTCACTCCGAAGAAACACCGAAAACAATTTATAAACGAGTTGGATATTCTCACTTCGTTTCCACCCAATATCAGATTTCCACACGTCTACGATCACTTTGAAAACAGGGATAATAGTTACATGGTGATGTCTCTTTTTCGTGGAACCAAGGTGAATAATCTGGACAAGTATACCGAAAATACACTTCGTTCAATCCTTCGTGGTATCGCCAGGTGTCTGATTCTGTGCCACGAGAACGAGGTGATTCACTTGGATGTCAAGCCACAGAACTTGATGATGAGTGACATGTCTGAAACGGCACTCACCAAGATGATTGACTTTGGCAACTCGGTCCGTGGAACCTGCGTCGAACTCAAGTCACGAATAGGAACCTTGGAGTATATGTCGCCAGAACATCTGACTTTCCCCTATCGTGTGACTCCGAAGAGCGACGTATGGGCCATGGGCGTCATCATGTTTTTGATGGGTTCGGGACAGATGCCATTCAGTACCGAAAATGATTACATCAATGATGTGATTGACAATATCAAGAAAAAAGAACCGAACTACAACTGGATCGAGTCACCAGAACTAAAAGAACTCGTCAAGTGGATGCTCATGAAGAATCCCGAAGATCGTCCAAACGCGGTGGATGTATTGAATCACCCGTATTTGAAAGGGGATATCTGGGATCGGTATGAAGGAAAACTTTACCCAGATGAGCGCATCGAAAACTTCAAGCGCCCAAAGAATACCTTCGTCTACTTCGGGCAAGGACTCGCCTTGTAACCGAACTTGTCCGCCAGCCAGTTGCGATCCGCGCAGAAGACCTTGGAGGACTCGGGCGCCGTTGTGCGCGTGTAGACCATCAGTGCGTTCAACTTCCGGAAGAGAGCAAGAGGAGTCTCCTTGCCTTCCCGAAGTACCCGCATCAGAGCCCGGTGACGCGCCAGCTCTGTCATGCTCACCACATCCTCATAGCCGAACTCAGACAGTCCGCCCTTGCGCAACTTACCGATGCCTTCGCCTGGTCCCTTGAACCCCTTGCCGGGCCTGCCGACATCCTTGATCATCCCTGGAGGCACATAGGACCCCTTGACCTTGGTTCCGTCTGCACGCGTGTATGCCTTCCGGTAGTAACCGGCACGTTCAATCATCGCCATGTTATTATCTAAGTAGATTATAATATGAGTTCGGCTCTGAAGATCAAGTCCAAGGGAGTCACCAAGACGCGTCAGACGTCCAAGAAACCCAACCTCTTATCAAAAAAATTCAGTAAACTTACTTTATCAAATTCACCCATGAATGTGAATAATAACATTAACGTCAATAACTTGATTGAGCGTTTCAAAAAACTAAGCATCAAAAAGGATGGTCCATGGATTGTGGCGAGCCAACATTCTTCGCTGAGGCGAGATGGACAACTTCGCCAAAGTTATAGATACTTTGAAGGCAAGCCTTTCACCACCAATGCTTTGTATGCAGAGGAACGCGTTAGACTTGACGTGACAGCCGAGCGCTACAAACTTGGAAAGCAGGAGAAACTTGACAACGACGTGATTCTCAGCGTGGCCCACGGAAGGCAGATGCTCGACAAGCGTTATTTCACAGTCCCGAGCGACACCATTGTCATTCTGTTGACTTACCCGGATCATCTTCTGTATGCATCTCAGAACTGGAGAAACTTCCTCAATCCCCTCTACACCAGAAGGGGTCTGGACGAGCTATTCTTGGGTGGCAATCTTGAAAGGACACTGGTTTTCAACCGCGAAAAGATTGACCACGTTCAGGTCGATATAAGGATTCCAGGCGATCTGTGTGAAAACTTGGAACTTCAATATCAAGACCCAGAAAGATTTCCTCATCTGGGTGTCTTCAGTCTTCCATTCCAAAATCCAAGGAAGGGTGGTATCGCCGATTTTGTCGTGACCAAAGGAAATGACGACTGGCCGGGAAATGATTACATGCAGTTGAACGCGGCAAGGAGAACGCTCGATGGATTGGTTAAAAATTTCAAGGGTAAGATCATCATCGTGAATTCGTGTCGCGAAAAGAACGAACCTATGAGCGTCTAGAATAAAATATCACCAAATACCAAATGTCTCGCCTTCGTATGATGTTCGATAATCTTTCCGACCAGGCCAAGTTTGCCCTGCTCGCCGGTCTCCTGCTCCTCGTCCGCGAGATCGCGATGACCAAGTCGCTCAACACCGCGGCTGCCACCGGCATCCTGTCCATCTTCGGGACCATGGTGCTCTCCACCTACGCCGTGGACTGCTACTCCAAGGGCAACTGCGAACTCCTCGCGTGGCTCGTTTCGGGCTCGATGTTCATCTCAACGCTCGTGTTGTTCATGAACAATAACAAGTAAATTACCTCTTTAACAAATATTTGACATAGTCGCGTTGAGCCACGTAGATCGACGCGAGGTAGAAGAATACTCCCATCGTCAGGTGTATCCAGTGAGGCGGACACGTGACGCCGGGAGCAAGCGTCGCCACCAGAGCGCAGTGGGTCGCGTGGGGGAACAGACCCCAGAAAAGTGCGTTCAGAGCCAGGAATGCGAGAAGGAACATACTTACCTACTGGCACTATTATATTTCGGAGTAAACAAACTCTTCAGGAACTCCTGGCGGGTCATGGGTGGTGGTATGGGAAAGTTGTTTGAACTATTCAAAATCATCTGCATGAAGTCAACTATGTTCTCCTTGGGTTTGAGACCTTTGAAACGCGCGTTGTAGGGCACCACCTCGATGGCATATTGTCCGAGTGGACTGCCTTTCATCTTTGTCACCCAATTGACATCTCGACGCTCCCACCCCATTCCCAATCTGTTAGTGAGAACCTCTTTGTAACGTTTCAACAGACCCTCCTTGGTCAGATTGTTTTGACTAACCGGAGAGGCAAATCCCCAATCAATAATTTTTATAGTATCAGTCTTATCGTCATACATCGCGTTATTTCCATGCGCGTCAAAGTGACCGATCCCACACTTCCGATGAATCGTCTGTAACGCCTTGATGTATGCCCTCATGGCTTTTTGAAAAACACCCTTTCTGTTTGATGTGTACCAGTCCCAGATGCTTTTGCCAGGTACATTTTTCATCAAAACCCAATTCTTGCCGTAGGCGAATATCTTGGGAGTGAGAGAGCGATACCTCTTTGTGCAGTTGTAAACCATCCGCTGCATTCGCACCTCTCTCAAAAATTCTTTGACATTTCTATTATTAATTCTGCTATTTTCTAAAATGTCTTTCTGAACTTTTAAAATCTTGTCTCCAGAACTCAAAATAATGCCATAATTACCTTCATTAATAATTTTCCAATCACCTAGCATGCTTCTATCTAGGTCCAAAAACCCCATTTCATCTATTGAAAACCCAGACTTCTGTAACTTTTTGACAAAAGTGGTCATCTTACTTATGAATATTAAAGAAATAAAAGACATGATGATTAAATGGCAACGCGTCGCCTCCAAAACGAGTTCAAATTCATTCAAGACAACCCCATGGACTTCTGCACCATAGAGCATGTTGAAGATGACATATTCACCTGGAATGGGAAGTTCGATGATGACGCCAAATTTCAAATCAAATTTCATGAAGATCATCCATATTCGCCACCAAAAATACTAATAAATGACAAGCCATTTTGTTACAATGTATTTGACTGGTCACCTGCCATCAACGTGGAGGGATTAATTTCTAATGTGTATGTGCTTCATAGTGATCCGCGTCTGAAACGCAGGGAATGTCGTGTCCCTTAAGCCCTAAACCACTAAAAATAATTCAGGATCTCCTCCGTCACCCATCAATCATCAAGTTACAAGATGGCCCAGACGCACGAGAACGTCCGCAGGCTTGTCCTCAAGTCCCTTGACAGCCAAACGCCGGAGTGTGGCATCTGCCTGGAACCCTTCACCCACGCCGATGCCACGGTCATGGAGTGCTGCCACGTCACCTGCAAGGGCTGCTTCCAGCAACTTAGGAAAAAGGAGTGCCCCTTCTGCCGCCACAAGTTCACCGCGCCCAAGCGGACGCCCCGCGAGACCAACAGGGAGATCAACCTCCTCCGCAGGGACATCGCCATGCTCAACAACGAGGTGACCTTTCTGGAACGCGAACGGGACCTTCTCGAGCACCGCCTCAGGATCGCCCGAAGCGACCGCCAGCGCCCGGTCTACACACCGGTCTCGCCACCCTACTCGCCAAGCAGGCCCCGGGACTTTTCGCCAACGCCAAGGTTCAGCCCCGATCCGCCACCGGCCGAGTGGGAAACCCGGGTCACCACGCCGGACGCGCCTCAACCACCGACGCGCACGGCCGCCCGGGTCCTCTTCCCGGACGAGCCCGAGGATGAGGAAATTGCGGAATTCGTCCAGCCTCTCCGGGACTTGGAGAGAATTTTCGGCAGCGACTCGGACACGGACTCGGACTCGGACTCGGACTCGGACGTGGAGGTCCGCGAGGTGGTCCAGCGTGCTGAGACGGCACCCCCTGCCCCGGCCCCCCGCCGCCGCGGACCCTGCCGCTGCACCCTCTGTGGCGAGATCGGCCACCAGCGCAACAACCGGCGCTACCACCCTAATAACTAAATATAAAGCCCTTTAACCATTAAAAATCATTCAGGATCGGAAAATCTCCCTTAGGGGCACGAACGAAAAAAATGGTCCACGAGAACGTTCGCAGACTTGTGCTAGCCTCGCTCGGCGACCAGGAGCCGGAGTGTGGGATCTGCCTGGAAAAATTCACCCACGCGGATGCCACAGTCATGGATTGCGCCCACGTGATTTGTAGGCGGTGCAGCGAACGGACGCGGGACGCCGGCAGATGCCCCTTCTGCAGGCACGAATTCCTGGCTCACGACGTCACTCTGGATGCGATATCCATGATGCAGAGCGATATGACCACTCTCACCGTAGCGAATGACATGCTGGAAGAAGACAATGAATTTCTAGAGGAAAATATCAAACGCCTCGTCAAAGAAAGAGACGAGTGGAAAATGCGCGCGCAAGGGTTGGTGCGTCCTAACTCACCCATCCCACCTAGTAACTAATATATTGGTACTTTCACAAAATCACTCGGTGAAATATACTCCCAAAAACGCCAAAAAACGGAGTATATTTCACGGAACGTCAAACTCACTCCCCATGGCGGCGGACCCCGGGGGACTTTCACTCCACCAAAAAATAAAAATTAGTTTCACCACCCAACAAATATACCCCCTGAAAATCTCAAAAAACGGAGTATATTTTACCATCCCCCAAACTCACCTCCATGGTGGGGGGAGATCCACGGACCCCTGGGACCGAAAATAAAAATAGTTTTCCACCTTGTCAAATATACCCCCTGAAAATCTCAAAAAACGGAGTATATTAAACTTGTGATTCGAGTGACATTCCAGGATGGACCACTTTGCTGGGTGCACCACCAAGGGTGAAGTACTCTCCAGGTTTGATGAAATAAAAAAACAATTTTCAGAACTAAAATGTCGGATGAAGAAGAATAAATCGTACACGGTGACCAATTCATCATGTGGGTGGGTGACCAAAACCACGGGGTCCCCATGCCTGAAACCAGGATTCGTGGAGCACAATGGTCGGTGCCAGCTCCATGGAAAACTATTAAACACAGTGACCCCTGGAACGGTTATGAGGATCAGTAAAAGAAATCCATGTCACGTGACATTCATCCGTGACGGTGACACCAACACGATCGTGGAGGACGCCGGCGGCCGTCTTGGTCTGGACTTGGAGGTTCAGGGATTGTTCACCGGTGATTACAAACAGTGGAAACCTGAGATGGGTGCCAGTGCCATGGTGTGGCTTAAGATGCGTCCCAATAAATTTTCAGAACTTTCATGGAAGAATAAGTCATCATACTCTCTCGTGAAGTTGGAGTCTCCCACACTTGCTGACTATCTGTGGAAAAAAGAAACTAAAAAATTGGGTAGCGTGCTATGTAACGGTCACATCTACCGGGTGAAGTACCAAAAGTTCAGAGTGGAGGACGATCTTGACATCCCACTCGATGGCGTGGTGGAGGGGTGAAGGACGTGTCATGCCACATCATGAATCCACGTGGAAAAGAAAGTCAAGCGTCATGAACTATTTTTTATTCAGGTGAAAAAAGGTGACCATGGAAGGTCACGATTTACAACAATTCGCAAATCAACATGTGCAATTACGACAAACCTGTGAAACTCGTCTGCGGCCATGAAATGGTGCTCTCCGAGCTGTGGCACGAGGGGTGGGAGGATGCATATTGCCAATCGTGCATGAAGGAGGGAGAGTGCCGCGTGGCGGAAGAATACCAAACACCCGAGCAAATCGCCTGCGATAAGGCTTATATGGCATATTTGGACGCCAAGATCGCGCGTGACCGCGCCATGGGCAAGCCACAGCTATTTGAGTAATAGGCTAATGACAGCCAAAATGTAATAACTAATATAATTCTTTTTCAACTTATTTGTGTCTCGCCTGGGTCCCTGGGGCTTGGGGTCTAGTCGCATGGAGGTGACGCCCTCGCCGGGCGGGCCCGCGAGTTTTTATGCCTTTTTCACCTAAAATCCTACCACCGAAATGGCCTGGGTCGCACATAATCCGCCTGACCCTCGCGGATTTTCGGCATAGTTTCGCCCAAATTTTTTTTCTCAAGTGTATAATGAGAAATGATAGCCCGAATTCTGGCCCGACCCCCTCCTGACCCCCTGGCCTGGCCTGGGTCCCGGCTGATTTTGGCGACCGATGAAATCATCGCCCATGGGACGGGGCCCCGTCCCAGAGTTGGGTTTGTCGCCAAA
>Ga0255767_1003450_pt1 | contig 13331 bp, 12 predicted proteins | sample 071ome_24_FD_179967 | JGI IMG/M metagenome (GOLD analysis project Ga0255767, IMG submission 179967) | Coastal salt marsh microbial communities from the Groves Creek Marsh, Skidaway Island, Georgia - 071402CT metaG (version 2) | ecosystem: Environmental > Aquatic > Marine > Intertidal zone > Salt...
CCGGGTATTGCTCCAAAAAACCTATGAACACTGCGTCGAACCAGCGGCTGAGGTCCGATCTCGCACTGGCCGCTACACCGTCAACGCCAGATGACAGCGCCCGCGCTTGCCGTTGGGCTTGGTCTTGAACGTGAGGGTAGCAATAGCCTGTCGAGGGTTTCGTTGTGTCTGCGTGCAGGCCCATGGGGATGATGCGTTGATGGGTCCGGTGTTTGAGGCTTGGCGCCCGGCGGGGCATTGGTATCACGCCTTGTTCTCTTCTGGTGACTTGCCAATGACTCAGGCTGAAACGTTTTTTCAAATAGTCCGTCAGTTCGCGGCTATAGGTGTCGTCATCCAGCAGGGTTGCCGAAAAGTGCGTGGTTTCCACCAACGCACGACGACGGTCAAAGGGCAGGACGTAGTAGAAGTGAATGTCTTTCGACGCCGGGGCGAAGTCCATCAGCGTAACTGTAGAGGGATCAAACACATCGTGATCGGTCTCTATCTCCCAACCCATAAAGTGCTGTAGCAGGACGCCACTCAAGACCGGTGTGGGCCGAGTATCGATGGCCAGTCCAGCACGCAGATTGCCCGCGGTGCTGCGAACGAACACACCCTGCTGGCTCGGTTCTACCGATTCTGCCCGTTCCCCCAGCCGCAGAGCGACCGAACTCGAAGCGCCGATAATCTGTTGGGCAATGCGATAGAACAGGCCGCTGTCGACTCGAACGTAAGGGGTTTCTGGGCTGCTGCACAGATGGGTTTGCCCCGCGTGACTGACCGTCCAGTGTTTCCAGCTATGGGTAATGGCCTCGTCGAAGGGCGTAGGCCCCTGCTGCCAATAGCACCATGTTTTGTCCTGGCTGTACTCGCTGCGGGGTTCAATGACTAGGGTTCGTTGTTGGGCTTGGCGAGCGCATTGCTCTTGCGCGATGGCGCAGGCTAAGGACAACCCGGACATGCCGCCGCCGAGGATGACAACATCAAGGTCGGTTTGACCGGCATGGGTTTGGATCATCAGTCTTAGGCGGTAAAACGTCGTTGGTCGAGGGCTTGATGCAAATACTCTGGGTGCTCGACCTTGCCAATAAGAAGGGTGCTGGAGCCATCCCGCAACCGCTGCAGAAACAGATCTGCGATCAACCGACACTTGTGTTCCGTGGCAACCACCGTGCGCTGCTGCCAGTAGCTGTCGGGATTGGCCACGATCTTTTCGCCGATGGCCTGATACAGCCGCGCGGCTACCGTAATGGCATGGCGCACTGAGCGCGGCAGATAGCCGTAACCCATGGCAGCGCTGGTGTAGTACTCGTCAGCAATGTTTACCAGACGCGTTGCGCCTTTGTAGGCGCTCTGCCGCTGGGATTCGTCTGCGGTCATCAGGCCTTGGCAGGTCACCGGACTTGGCAGTAAATCAGCGGGCACGTAGATTCGTCCGCGTTCGGCATCTTCCAAAACGTCACGGGCGATGTTGCTCATTTGCATGGCAAGGCCCAAGTCCACAGCAAACGGCAGGCCGCGTTTGTCGCGCACACCGAAGATGTGGCACATCATCAGACCTACTGTAGAGGCCACGCCATAGGCAAAGCGAACCAACTCATCCATGTGCTTGAGTTGTCTGGGGTACTGGTCGTCAATCAGGGTATCTATGAAATCCAGCAGCAGGGTGATGGGGATTTCAAACTGATGCTGCAGGACCAACATATCTGCTATGCCAGCGTCGGCGCTGGTACCTGTGCAAATGTCCTGTCGAATGCTGAGCAGTTTGGCGTGATTGACCCCGGCGGGGGCTGCGTCCGCCAAATCGTCGAGTTCCCGGCAGAAAGCGTATAGGCGTGCAACGGCATCGTAACGGTGTTGGGGTAAAAAACGTGCCGCCAAAGAAAACGTTTTGGCGTGGGCGTTGAACGTGGTTTTTGCTTTGCTTAACTGGTCTGACATTGCATGTCCGAAACGGTGGAATGTGTGTCTTCTAGCAGAAGTTGTTCGATGACTTTCGCGGAACTTAGCACGCCCGGCACCCCGGCTCCGGGATGGGTTCCCGCCCCGACAAAGTAGAGGTTGTCGAAGTCCTCGGCCCGATTGTGAAACCGGAAAAATGCGGACTGGGTGAAGATGGGCGCGATAGAAAAACCTGCACCCCACTGAGACTGATATTGGGCGGCAAAGTCGTCCGGGTCGAAGTCAAAACATACCTCTAAGTGGTCCCGCAGATTTGGTAGCAATCGGGACTCTAAGATATCTAGGACCCGGTCTTTGACCCGTACCTTTACATCACCCCAATCGTCACGCTGCAGATTCGGCACCGGCGCCAACACATAGAAAGCATCCTTGCCGGCCGGTGCCAGCGCAGGGTCTGTGGCTGTGGGTCTGTGTAAATATAAACTCAGGTCATCCCCGACTTCGCCGCCATCGAAAATGCGCTGCAGCAATTCTCGGTAGCTATCGCCGAAGATGATGGTGTGGTGCTCAACGTCCTCGTACTTGCGGTCGGTACCAAAGTACAGAACGTACAGGCCCATGGAGTATTTCAGGCGATCGATGCGCTTGTCGGTCCAAGTTTTGCGATGAGACTTGTCGATTAGATTTTTGTAGGTAAAAGCGGGGTCGCCGTTGCAGATAATTCGGTCTGCGGTGAGGGTCGAGCCGTCGTCCAGAAGAACCCCGGTTGCTCGGCCATTCTCGATGTTAATCCGGCTGACGCTTTTGCCCAGCCGAATGTCGATACCCTGCTCTCGCATCAGCCTACCCAGAGCTTGCACGAGGGCGCCGGTACCGCCGCGGGGGAAATGAACCCCCCAACGCCGCTCTAGGTAATGGATCAACGAATAAATGCTGGTGGTAGAAAACGGGTTGCCGCCAACCAGCAGGGGCTGAATGCTGAATGCTCTGCGTAAGCGATCGTCTTTCAGATAGCGTTTGGTGAATTGCCAAACCGTTCGATAGCAGCCCAAGCGGATCAGGTCCGGTACCTGCTTGAGCATGAACCAAAGCTTGTTGAAGGGCACATGGGCCAATTGACTAAAGCCCACATCAAAGATTTTCTCCGAATGGGCCAACAGCTTTTTATATCCCTCCACGTCGGCGGGGTTGATGCGCTCAATCTCTTGCAGCGTATCCTCAACAGAACCGCCGTAGTTCAGGTGCGTACCATCGTTGAATTCGTATCGGTACCAAGGCGTCACCGGCAGAATTTCGACGTAATCCTCGATCTTGCGGTCAAAAAGCTCGAATAACTCATCGAAAAGAAACGGAGCCGTGATAACAGTAGGGCCGGCGTCAAACGTAAATCCGTCTTGGGTAAATGTTTGGGCTCTGCCGCCGAGTTGGTCTAGGCGCTCGATCACTGTGACATCAAACCCCAGGCTGCGGGCACGCAGGGCACTGGCTAGACCGCCGAATCCGCTGCCGATGACTAGCACGCGCTCGCTCATACCGCTTCGACCCTAGCCGCCTCGGCCTGCTGTTCACGCCAAGGCTTGAAAGGGCTTGGCTGGCTTGCCGTGACCGGCGCGGGGGTGAGCTGTTGCCGTATGAAAGCGTCGACAACGCTCTTGCACGGTTCCGGCAGCAGTGCCGCGCTGTGACGCGCGTGCATCAAGGCCTCATTGAGCCATCGCTGACAAAGCCGAACGGCGAGCTGACGCCTGTCGGGATGGTCGACCAAGGATTGGAACGGGTCTTTTCTCGAGAACAGTTCGTGACAGGCAGCAACCGGCGCGGTAATGACCCCATTAACGAAATCTTCGTGGCTAGCGAGATTTTCTGGTGTCGTATAGGGCTTCAAGTCATCGAGAATCTGATAAGCCAGACCAAGCTGTTCACCGCATCGTGCCGCAGACGCTACGCTGGAACACTGGCCGCGTTCTAACAGCATTGCCAACTGCAGGGGCAGAGCGATAAGGGCGCCGGTTTTGTTGATGGCGACATCGTAGTAAAACGACCAGAAATCGCCGGCGGCGCGGTTGGTAAGCTGCAAGTGTTGACCGGAAGCGGCCCGGCTCACGGACGCGGACAAGGTCGTTATTAAGGCGCCACGGATGGAGTCTACTCCCGGTGCTTCTGCAATCGCCTTAAAAGCACTGGCGACTAGATGGTCGCCCAAGAGCAGGGCCGTATTCGCGCCAAACTTCTGCCAAACGGTTTTGTTGCCGCGCCGGTATTGTGTTCGATCCTGAATGTCGTCGTGCACGATGGAAGCTTCGTGGATCAGCTCCACGGCAGCGGCTACGTGCATCAGCGCTTGAGAATTCTTGGTATGGGAAGAGGCCGCAAAGAGCAGCTTGGCTCGCGTTCGCTTGCCCGGCCGGGAAAAGTGATGTTTGGCCGCTACCGTCAGTGCATTGGCGTCCTCGCCATAGCGGCGAATCGTTTGCTCTAGAGTACTGGCGATAAGAGAGCTCGGCATTGCTTCCTCGTTTAGTTCGCTTTGAAGGGATAACCTAGGCACAGATTGCCTTTGGTTGGTACTTAGTGGGTGAGCAAGCGCTCACCCACCAAGTTAGGCTTGGGTTGTTACGCGCTCTCAGAAGAGGACGTAGCAGCGGCCCAAATCACCACACCGAATGCAATCTTGTTAACAAAGTCAGCAAGGTTGTAAACAATGTTCAGACCAGCAGCACCGGCATCGCCAGCACCCAATACGTAGCCAATTGGGTAAATGGCCCAACCGACGGTTACGATGATACGCAATGCGTTAAACGCAGCTTGGCTGGCCGCAGTACCCTGAGAGGCACTGATCTGGCTCGCTTCACCCATGAAGATCTCATAGATGATGTACAACCAGCCCGCCATTCCGATGATGAAGGCGATCCAGTAGTCCATCGCACCAACTTCGCCGAGGTAGCCGAAAATCAGCATCACGAGTGAGCCGATCAAAAGCTTCCAGAACAACGCAGCGCGAACTACGGCAATGGCTGCGAGAATCAAGTAAAACTCGATGATTTGCAGAGGTACGGTTAACAGCCAGTCAACGTATCGGAATACAGTTGGGCTGGCATTGGTTTCAATCCATACACCACGCATGTAGAAATAGTGAATCGCTGCAATACCGGTCACCATAGCGGCAACGGTCAATGATGTTTTCCACTTGCCGACAGCGCGATCGCGTTCGACGGTGAAAAAGTAGGTCGCGGCAACCATAGCTGCCGAGATAATCCAGAAAGTGACGCCTACATAATCTTGTGGGTCTAACATTCCTCTCTCCTTAACGTTAAGTTATCAATCGACCAGCGCACCCGCTCTCACAGCTCTCGACAACCTCTACCACCCGGGTGGCGCGCGATGGCGCTGTCCGGGAGAGGCGTAGGAGTTCTGTGAACACCAGCCAACTGCATCTTCCTTTTCAGTGTGTCGATACCGAGTACTCGACTGCGGGAAAACCGTTTCTGTCCGAGAACGCCCGCTTGTTCAGCCACAATGGCATCGCCGCGCGGAACAAACTTAGGGCGTTTTCAAGATCTTTGAGAGTAGGTCTAGGAAAATGAACGTGTCGTGAAAGTTGATATCTCGGAATTTGTCGTTATTTGAATCAACGCATCGGGCCATCAGTGCGGAACGCGCCCGCTATAGGGCCGACAGCCGCTATAACTAATTGATATTTATATATAAAAAATGACGCACTTTTGAAGGCCGGGCTCCGCTTGAGCGTAATCAGCTTTTCAAGACGCGATTCAAAAAATGGAGGATTAGTGGAGAGATGCACAAAAAGTGTGCAGTTGCCGTTCGTTTTGGTGCGCAACGCCCCGATGCCGTGCTCGGTGTGACGGTTTGTCTTGACGCGGTTTCGCGCATGTTACGCGCCTTGGGTTCGGCTCCGCGCGCGAAGCGAAGAAGGCGTTAGGTTGGTGTGTCAGCCAGTTTTTGCAGGACGGCGATGGGCGTTTTTGCGTGAACCGTGACGCTGCATGACTGACCGCTTGTCCGCCTTGCCGGCCGCAGAGCCTCGAACTTTGGCAAAGCGCGACCGCGCAAACCGTACGGCTTCCAAATGGTCGACGATGGGAGCCGGATAGTGCTTACCGATCTCACAGTCTGCTGCCAATTGCTCCATGGGCGTTGCCTCCCATGGGGCGTGAATCCTTAAGTTGTCAAAGCCGGCACACTCGGGCACCCAGCGTCGAATGAAGTCGCCCTCGGGATCTTGATCCATGGATTGTTTGACCGGATTGTAAATACGCAGTGTGTTAATTCCCGTAGTGCCGGACTGCATTTGCACCTGGGGGTAGTGAATACCCGGTTCAAAGTCGACAAACAGGTTTGCCAGATGTTCAGCCGAATACCGCCAATGCAGCCACAAGTCGTAGGATGCAAAGGACACCAGCATGGCGCGCATGCGGAAATTGATCCAACCCGTTGTCGTTAGGTAGCGCATGCAGGCATCGATAAAGGGGTACCCAGTGTGACCGGTTTGCCAAGCGCGAAGTTTCCTTGGGTCCAAGTCGTGCTCGCGCAAGCCGTTGCAGCTGGATGCCATATTCTGAAACTCAAGTTCCGGCTCACTTTCGAACTTTTGCATAAAGTGGCAGTGCCAGTGCAGCCGGCTTTGGAAGGCCGACAGCGCTTTTGGCCACGTTCCGCGTTCTGCTGCGGGCCAGAATTTCACGGCTTGTTGAGCTTGCCATGTACGTTGAACCACGGTGCGCATTGAAATTCGGCCGCTGGCCAATTGCGTGCTTAGGCGTGAGCAAGCGTCCGCCGCACTGGTTGGGCTGGACATTTTTTGGTGATAAGCCTCGCCCCGGTGTTGCAAAAAAGAACTCAGGGTTGCCTCCGGGTCAGCGATCTGGAAGTCCGGCAGCTCGAACTTCGATGCGGGCCGCCAGTCTTGCCAATTGCGATCGCTTGCAGCGCGTTGCCACTGCACGTTGTCCGCAAGCCTGTGGGCGGGAGCGGACATAAACTCGCGCCAGCGCTTTGCCCACCCGTTGCGGTCGTGCTGACCGCGAAAGACACCAAACTGGGGGAACTGAAAAAAGTTCATGCCCCGTTTGCGGCACCATTTCAGCACCGTTTTGTCTCGATCAAAGGTCCATTTCTCGCCAACCTCCTCATGGGCCAGCAGGTCAAAGTGCCCCAGCTCCCGATGCAGTGCGCCTAGCACAGTAGCAACGGCGCCAATGCGAACGCACAGTTCGCCGCCTGTCGCGCTCAAAGCACGCTGGAGGTCGATCAGTGATTGATGTATCAGCTGCCAATGGCGGGTCGAGTGGCTGGGCTGTTCCCAAAGTTCAGGTTCGATGATGTAGAGTGGCAGCACCGGGCCGCGAGCCGCCGCAGCGCTCAAGGCGGCATGATCCTCAAGTCGTAAATCCCGCTTGAACCAGACGATCTGAGTTGCAGGCATCAGATCGCTCGGGCTACCACAACAGCGCCACGAGATCCCCACTCAACAACTTTGAGCCATGCCCGAAGAGCCGGTGAGAGAGGCGCGGATAGCTGCTCTTCGGCATCCTGCCGATGCTGCACCTCATCTGCCCGGCACAGCTGCAACAGCTGGGTAATGTGCTCGGGTATTTGCTCGACACGGGTTGTCTCTAGCCGCTCAATTTGCTCGGCATAGTGCTGGTCCACAAAGGTCTCTACCGTCGCGATGGTTGCAAAAACCCACTGACCGTTAATTGCGGCGGGTAACGCTCCGATCAGCCAGCCGGCCCATTGCCACGGCCACTGCAGACGCGAACGATGCCAAGGTGCCAGCAGGGCTTCAATTGAGGCCAAGTGCTCGCGCTCGGTGGCCAGATGCTCTGCGGCGAATTCGCGTACTGCGGGATTTTTCGATGCGAACAAGATGCCCTCGTAGATTTTCACCGCACCCAGCTCGCCAGCGTGATCTGAGCGCATGTCCGCCAGCAGCCAGAGCGGCAAAGAGTTAGCTGGATCGGTACGGGGCGCCTTGGTCATAGCGGGTGCTTTGTTCATGTTGAGCATGCTACAAAAGCGCAGCCGCAAATTCCGCAGCCTAAATAGATCAGGTCTTGGACATGCCGGCCAACCATTTCAGAGACAGGTTCACACCTGAGTTGGCGTGTCATGGCAGGGCGCGAAAAAATCCCCGCTCTGAGATGGTTTTAGGTAGCATTTTGCCATGGACTGCAACAGGAGAGGCATTGTGGGGGCATCAAAAGAGACCAAGTATTCGGTCTGTACTGTGTGTGACATCGGCTGTCAGCTGCGCACCGAGGCAGTTGAGGGCAAGGTCTCCAGAGTCATCGCTCACGACAATCCGGCACTGGCCGGCAACATTTGCTACAAGGGCACGGCGGTACCCCTGATTCACAATCATCCAGACCGCATCACCAAACCGCTGAAGCGGGTGGGTGAGCGCGGCGAGGATCGCTGGGAGGAAATTTCCTATGAGCAGGCCATGGATGAAATCGCCCAGAAGTTGGCTGCTATCACGGATAAGTACGGCCCTGAATCCCTTGCCGTATCCACCTCGGGCTGGAATACCCAAACCACCCATAGCCTAGACCGTCGGTTTATGAATCTGCTCGGGTCGCCCAACTGGATCAGCGGCGTGGCCCTGTGTGCGGGCAACACGGCGGCGGTGAATAAACTAACCTACGGTTGGTTCCCCATGCCGGATTACGGTAACACCAACTGTATCGTGCTGTTCGGTCACAACCCGCGCAAGCATTCTTGGACACCCATTTACAATGCCATTCGAGCTGCTCGGGCGCGCGGTGCCAAGGTCATCGTGCTCGATCCCAGGGTGTCTGATCAGGCAGAGCATGCCGATATCCACCTGCGTCTGAAGGCAGGCACCGATGCGGCCATGTGCCTAGGCTGGCTGAAAGTCATTTTCGATGAAGGTCTGTACGACAAAGACTTTGTTGCACGTTGGTGTATTGGTTTTGATGAGTTAAAGCAGCGAGTGGATGAATATCCGCTTGAGCGAGTGGCAGAGATTACCGGTGTGGCAGCGCAGGATATTGCTGCTGCCGCGCGCGTATACGCCAATGCCGATGGCGCCGTTATTCCTTGGACGCCGATTACCGATCAACAGCTGTCTTCTACTTCAGCGATCCGCCTGCACTCGATTTTGCGGGCTGTGACCGGCAACCTCGACGTGGTGGGCGGCGAGACATTGGGCGGCTTTTCTGAAAGCTACATTCCCGAATCTGAACTGGCGCTGCATGAGCGCTTGCCCATGGCGCAAAAACAGAAGCAGTTAGGCTATGACGATCACCCAGCCTTTACCTATCGGGTGGCTGAAATGCTCAAGGAGCCGACTGAGAAAGTATGGGGCTATCCCTACGCCGATATTGTGATGGGCTGCCACATGGCGAACCCAACCAACGTGTTTCGAGCCATGGCGGGTGACGGACCCTATCCAGTGAAGGCGTTTTTCTGTCTGGGAAACAATGCCCTGTTGAGCTACGCGAATCAGCATCAAATTCATCGGGCGATGATGAATCAAGAGCTGATCGTGACCCACGAGATTTTTATGACCCCCACGGCGATGCTGGCCGACTACATTTTGCCCGGAGACGTGTTCACCGAGCGCAACCATGTGGCTGACAGCTGGAGCTGGACCACGCGCCTGACCTTGTCGCAAAAAGCGGTGGATGCCCCGGAGGAGGCCAGCAGCACTTTCCAGTTCTGGACAGATCTGGCCCACCGTATGGGGTTTGGCGATGAGTTTCCTTGGAAGACGCTAGAAGAGATGTTGGACTATCGGCTGTCGCGCGGCGGCCGCACCTTCGCGGACTTTGAAAATGCCACCTACATGGAGCTTGAGCCACCGGTCTTTCGCAAGTACCGAAAGAAGGGGTTTGCTACGCCATCCGGGAAGGTGGAATTGGCCTCCAGCATTCTGGCTGACATGGGTTTCGACCCGGTTCCTTATTACCGGGAGCTGCCAGACCGTCCGGAGGACTACCCCTATCTAATTTTCACCGGCGTGCGGGAAGATCCGTTTTTCCAGACAGGTCAACGCAACATTGAATCGCTGCGGCGCAGAACGCCGGCGCCCAAGCTATTTTTGCACCCCGCCGACGCCGAAAAAGAGGGCCTTGCCGAGGGTGACTGGGCTAAGCTCAGCACCCCGAAAGGTTCGGTGCTGGCTCAAGTAGCCGTTCGCGAAACCATGAAGGAGGGCCACGTCCGGGTGCCTCATGGCTGGTGGTATCCGGAAACTCGGGGACAGGCAGAGTTGGGCGGTGCGTTTATATCTTCGGATGCGGTGCTGTGCTCGGACGACGACGAATGGCTCGATCATGAGCAAGGGGTGCCGCACTTCAAAGGTTTCCCGGGCAAGCTGGAAAAGGCCAGTCAACCGGAGCATGTGACCCGTACTCAGCCAGAGGACTGGAAGTTAGATGCGGCGGTCGAGGCGCATGCCGGCCAATGACAAGCCGATCTTCCATCAAGCACCGCCTCTTGGAACTGCGCGCCTATGTCCTGACTTATGCCGCCAATACAATGTTTCGCCGCGGTATGAAAAAGCACAATGACGCCAATGCCGCACAAACCCCCAAAACAGATTGATGTTCGCTAACTCAGACCACAGCACGGGGGTTACAGATGAAGCTTAGGATTTTGAATAGCACGCTGCGTTTGCGGTTAGATCGGGCCGAAGTGGAGGCGCTTGGACGAGGGCAAACTCAGGAGGCGGCCACACAATTTCCCGGAGGCGAAATCTTTGGCTATCGGTTAGAGCCGACCGCTGGGGAAATCTGTGCCACCTTTGACAGGCGCGGCATTACGCTTTGCGTTCCAAGCCAACAGCTGCGGGCTTGGGCGAAGGATGACCAGCAGGTTGGCATACGCGAATCATTGTCGCTGTCCGATGGTGCTTTGGAGCTGCTGATTGAAAAAGACTTTGAGTGTTTGGAACCGCGGGCTGGCGAAGATCAAAGCAATCGATTCGTCAATCCGAAAGCCGTCTAGGGCATCTTAGCGCAGAGGCCTAAAAAAACTGCAGCAGGAGGGGAGCATGAACAGACCATCACTACGGGTAGGAGTCTCCTACGATTTTCGTAACCCACCGGATTCCGGAGTCAGCGATCAGCACCTATACGCAGAGATCCTTGAGCAAGTGCAGTGGCTCGATCAGATTGGCGCGGACTTGGTCTGGTTTACCGAGCATCATTTCGTTGAGGACGGCTACTTGCCAAGCTGGGTGCCCGTGGCAGCGGCCATGGCCAGCGTGACCCACCATGTGCGCTTCGGCACAGACATTTGCCTGATGCCGTTCAATCACCCGATTCGCTTGGCTGAGGATTTGGCGGTGCTGGACAATCTGTCCGGCGGTCGCGTGGATCTGGGGCTGGGCATGGGTTATGCGCCCCATGAATTCCGTGGTTTCGGACTTCCGGTCGCGCGACGGGTGTCGCTAATGGACGAAGGCATCGAAGTGCTGCAGCGATGTTTTACCGGCGAGCGTTTCAGCTATCACGGCAAGCGCTATCAGTTTGAGGACGTCAAAATAACCCCGGGTTATGTACAGGAAGGCGGGCCTCCGCTGTGGATAGCCGCGATGTCCGAGGCCGGAGCCTTACGCGCTGCGCGCTACAACACGAATTTCTTGCCCCAAGGCGTTAAAGCGGAATCCTATGACCCATGGGTGAAGGCATTAACCGACAGTGGCAGAGACCCGGGCAATTATCGCATCGGCATTATCCGCAGTATTTTAGTCACCGACGACAAAGCCAATGAATGGGAGCCGGTTCGCGCCTCCGAGCGCTATCGCATGCAGCTGTATCGTCAGTTTTTCGAGGAAAGCGGTGAAGGCTACGGGCGTAAGGGAGAGCAGGTGCCGCAGACGTGGATTGTTGGCAATGTGGATCATTGCGTGGCGGAGTTAAAGCACTTTGTGCGCACCTTTGGTATCACCGATATCGTCTCTATGGCGGTGCCGCCGGGTTTGCGAGCTAGCGATATGAGCGCATCGCTAGAGCGTTTGTTTACCGAGGTTGTTCCTCGGGTAAAGCGGGAGTTGCAGGCCGATGAATAGCTCCTGCTGTCGGCGCCTTGTGGTGGTGGGGCATTTGGCAAGACGCGATCTTTGGCGAAGGAAAACCGCAAAAAGGGGTAGGCGATGGACGGTATTCACGATTTAGGCGGTATGCAGGGCTTTGGGGAAATTTCGGTGGAAGCCGACGAGCCGATCTTTCACGAGCCTTGGCAGGCCACAGCATTTGCTCTGATGTTTGCGTCTCAGGTGGTGGTACGCAGCCATAATGTTGACGAATACCGGCACTCCATTGAACGCATGAATCCCGCTCACTATTTGCAGGCTGATTACTACGAGCGAGTGTTAACAGGTACCGCAAGCTTGCTCGTGGAAAAAGGCCACTTATCCGCTGAGGATCTGGCGGCGCGGGCCGGCGGCGCTTTTCCGCTGTCTCGGCCGGTTGCGTCATCGCCAATGGCCGATCTGCCTCCCCAGCCTGAGCCTCGGTTTGACGTTGGCGACCGGGTTCGGGTCCTGACCATCAAACCGGCCGGCCACGTGCGGGCCCCGCAGTTTTGCCGGGGTCACGAGGGTACGGTACTGCATCGTGCGCCCAAATTTGGTTTTCCCGATGCGGCCGCCCACGGTGGCCCTCGACGCAAAGAGCATACCTATCACGTTGAATTTGCTTCCCGGGATTTATGGCCCGGTGAGGGCGGCGCCAAGGATTCTGTGGTCGTGGACTTATGGGACAGTTATTTGGAGGCGGTCAAGAAATGAAAAAGCAAAACGCGGCTTCGATCGAACAACGTACTCAGGCGGTCCGGGACGCACTGGTTGAGCAGGGGCTAGTGACCGAGTCTGACCTTGCGACATTCGCCCACATGCCAGAAGACTGGAAGCCGGAAAATGGCGCAGCAGTGGTGGCTCGTGCTTGGACCGACCCGGAGTTTCGCCAGCGGCTGTTGGCGGACGCGACGGCGGCCTGCGCCGAGCTCGGTTATAAAGGTCCCCAAGGTGAATACATTGTTGCGCTGGAAGATACACCGGCGCAACATAACGTGATTGTTTGCACCCAGTGTTCTTGTACCGCATGGCCGGTGCTTGGGTTGCCGCCCGACTGGTATAAAAGCCCCGAGTACCGCGCTCGGGTAGTGCGGGAGCCTCGTCGCGTGCTGAAAGAGATGGGCTTGGATCTCAGTCCCGACATAGCGGTCAGGGTTTGGGAAACCAGTGCGGAAACACGGTACATGGTGATTCCTTTACGACCCGCCGGTACCGAAGGATTTTCCGAAGAGGCTTTGGCCGCGCTCGTTAGCCGTGAAGCTCTGATCGGTGTGGCAATGGCATCGCAGCCAACAGGGCAGCGGGTAATCTAGATCCTCGCCCAAATCTGGCATGAGTCCGACACCGGCGAATCCGCGTATTTAACTCACGGAGCGAGATATGA
>Ga0255767_1003451_pt1 | contig 13330 bp, 9 predicted proteins | sample 071ome_24_FD_179967 | JGI IMG/M metagenome (GOLD analysis project Ga0255767, IMG submission 179967) | Coastal salt marsh microbial communities from the Groves Creek Marsh, Skidaway Island, Georgia - 071402CT metaG (version 2) | ecosystem: Environmental > Aquatic > Marine > Intertidal zone > Salt...
GCCCGTAGGAGATCGTCGTGAGCATGCCGTAGAACGAGAGCAGCCGTCCGCGGTTCGCGTTGGAGGCCAACTGGTTCAGCCAGGACTCGGCGACCACGTAGATCCCCGCGAGGCAGGCCCCGGAGAGGAACCGCAGCACGATCCACGAGAGTGGGTGCACGATGAGACCCGACACCAGCGTGATCGCGCTCATGAGCGAGCACAGGGCGGAGAACACCCGGATGTGCCCGACGGTGCCGACCACGTGGAGGGCGGCGCGGGAGCCGAGGATGAACCCGCCGTAGTACACGGCCCCGATGACACCGATGTACATGGTCCCGAAGCGCTCCAGCTCAGCCCGGACGCCGCTCAGCGTGGCGTAGAGGCCGACCCCGGTGAGGAGCGCGGCGAGACTGGTGAACAGCGCCCAGGTCGTCAACGTCAGCGAGACGCGCGCCTCCGCCGGGGGGACCGGTGTGCCGAGGGTGTCGGACGTCGACATGGCAGGCGGATGCTACGGCATCGGTGACCCGGACACGACCACATTATGGGTCGGGCGGTAGCGTCGGCCCGATGGCAGCTGAACCCTCCCCGCGATTCGACAGCGTCCAGCAGGTTCGCGACGGCTTGCGCGACCTCGACTACCTCGCCGACGACGGCATCGCCGGGGTCGCCTACCTCGCCGACCGGCTCGGCAAACCGGTACTCGTCGAGGGTCCGGCCGGCACCGGCAAGACCCAACTCGCCAAGTCGATCGCTGAGCTGACCGGGGCCCGCCTCGTCCGACTCCAGTGCTACGAGGGGCTGGATGAGTCCAAGGCCCTCTTCGAATGGAACTACAAGAAGCAGCTGCTCCGCATCCAGGCCGATCGCAGCTCGGACTCATGGGCCGAGGTCCACGACGACATCTTCTCCGACGAGTTCCTGCTCACCAGGCCGCTCCTCGAGGCGATCACCGCCGACGACCCCGTTGTGCTCCTCATCGACGAGGTCGACCGCGTCGAAGTGGAGACCGAGGCGCTCCTGCTTGAGATCCTCTCCGACTACCAGGTGTCGATCCCCGAGCTCGGCACCATCGAGGCCAAGCAGATCCCACTGGTGTTCCTCACCTCCAACAACACCCGGGAACTCTCCGAGGCACTCAAGCGCCGCTGCCTTTACCTCCACGTCGACTACCCGTCACTCGACCGCGAGCGGGAGATCGTGCTCGCCAAGGTGCCCGGAGTCACCGAGAACCTCGCTGAGCAGATCGCGCGGATCGTTCGCTCGATCCGCTCCCTCGATCTGAAGAAGGCGCCGAGCGTCTCTGAGACCCTCGACTGGGCGCGCACCCTCATGCTCCTCAACATCGAGACCATCGACGAGGAGACGGCGAAGGAAACCCTGCACATCCTCCTCAAGTACCAGACCGACATCGCCAAGGCCGCCAAGGAACTCTCGGTCGACGAGTGAGCGACCTCCCATGAGCCTCACCGAGCCGCGCTCGATGCTCGACCTCCTCAACGGCTTCGTCACGCAGTTGCGCGAGGCCGGGCTGCCCGTCAGCCTGACGGAGAACCTCGACGCGATGGAGGCCGTGCAGCACATCCCGCTCGAGGACCGGGAGGCCTTCAAGTACGCCCTCGGCGCCACCCTGGTCAAGAACCAGGCCCACTGGCGCTCCTTCGAGACCGTCTTCGAGGTCTACTTCAGTCTCCGTGGCCCCGAGTACGCGCTCACCGAGGCAACCGGCGACAGCGATCTCGACGAGCTCTGGCGGGAGATGCAGGACCAGAGCCAGGCCGGTGATGGCAGCGGTGGGGCGGGATCCCTCGACGCCCTCACCCCCGAGGAGATCGCGCACCTGCTCATGCAGGCACTCATGAACGGCGACCAGGCCCTCATGCGGGCCCTCGCGAAGCAGTCCGTGCAGCGGTTCGCCGGGATGGAGCCCGGCCGGCCCGTGGGCGGCACCTACTACCTCTACCGCACCCTGCGGAACCTCGACCTCGACGGGATGCTCGAGAAGATGATGCAGGCCATGGCCGAGCGCGGCGAATCAGCCAGCGGACTCGAGCAGCGCCTCGAGCGCGAGGAGTACGAGCACCGGATCGGCGAGTTCAAGGCCGAGGTCGAGGCCGAGATCCGGCGTCGGCTGGTGGCCGACCGGGGTGCCGAGGCGATGGCCAAGACCCTCCGCAAGCCACTGCCCGAGGACGTCGAGTTCATGCACGCCTCCCGCGAGGAGATGCAGAGCCTCCGCAAGGCCCTCCAGCCGCTCACCCGCAAACTCGCGGCCCGGCTGGCACGCAAGCGTCGTCACGGACGGCGCGGCCCGCTCGACTTCCGCAACACCGTTCGTCACTCCCTCAGCTACGGCGGCGTTCCCGCCGAGCCGAAGTTCAAGTACCCCCGACCCGCCAAACCCGAGCTCATGGTGGTGGCCGACATCTCGGGCTCGGTCGCGGCCTTCGCGCGCTTCACCCTCATGCTCGTCTACGCGATCTCGAACCAGTTCTCGAAGGTGCGCTCCTTCGTCTTCATCGACGGCATCGACGAGGTCACCGACTACTTCAAGTCGACCGAGGACATCGCCGAGGCCATCCATCGGGTCAACACCGAGGCCGATGTGGTCTGGGTGGACGGACACTCTGACTACGGCCACGCCTTCGAGGTGTTCTGGGACCGGCACGGACGCGAGATCGGGCCGAAGACCACGGTGCTGCTCCTCGGCGACGCGCGCAACAACTACCACGCCAGTCAGTCATGGGTGGTCAAGGAGATCCGCGCCAAGGCCCGGCACGTCTACTGGCTGAACCCCGAGCCGCGCTCCTACTGGAACACCGGTGATTCGATCGTCGGCGAGTACGGGGCGCACACCGACGGCATCTTCGAGTGCCGCAACCTGCGTCAGCTCGAGTCGTTCGTCGAGAAGCTCGCCTGAGGGCGCTCAGGCCGAACGCACCATCAGGGTCTGCGTGGCCCGACCCACCCGACCGTCGACGTCGAGCAGCACCGAGTCGGAGAGGCCGATCCCGTCGGGCTCCCAGACCGAGACCGAGTCGATGGCGAACCACTCGCCGATCGGTTCCCGGTGGAGATTGACGTTGAGATCGGTGTTGAGGAAGGCCCAGTCGTCGAAGGACCCGTTCCGGCTGGTGGCGTTCCCGCAGTCGGCGAGCGGGCAGATCCGCTGGAATCCCGACATGGTCTCACCGGTGATGAGCGGCACGGTCCGCAACCACATCACCGTCGGGCCACCTTCGGGTCCGGACCCCGCGCCGTAGCGCGTCTCGACGCCGCCATCCATGAACGCCGGCAGGTCGTGCATGGAACGGGCGACGGTGAACCGGTCGGGGTAGGAGTCGTCGAACGAGGGTGTCACCAGCGGAGCCGACGTCACGTCGAGGGGGGAGGGCGCGGGCGCGAGGTGATGGGTGCGGGCCGACGCGACCTCGCGCCCATCCATGTCGATGATCCGCGCGGCAGCGGTCGCCACCGATCGACCGGCGCGAGCCACCTCGGCCTCCACCCGGAAACCCCGGTGCGGGACCGGCCGCGACAACTCGACGGTCAGCCGAACCAGACGGTGATCGGGGAGGAGACGCTCGACGGCCCGAGCGATGAGACCCGAGGGTGGTCCGGCGTGGCAGGCGTCGCCGTCCCAGGGTCCACGGCAGTGGTCGGTCGGCCGGAAGACCTCCTCGGCCCCCGAGCCCTCCACATCGAAGAACGCTCCGTTCAGCCCCACGGGGAGAACCTATGTCGGGAACATCGAGGGGTGCGAGTCACGACCGGTGATAGTTCGGGGCTTCCTTGGTGATGGTCACATCGTGGGGGTGGCTCTCCTCGCGTCCGGCGGTGGTGACGCGCATCATCCGTGTGGTGGAGCGCAGGTCGTCGAGGGCGGAGGCCCCGGCGTACCCCATGCCCGAACGAAGGCCACCGACGAGCTGGTAGACGACCTCGGAGAGTGGCCCGGCGTAGGGGACGCGCCCCTCGATGCCCTCAGGCACGAGCTTGCGGCTGGTCTGAGCGAGATCGGAGGGCGATCCGTCGCTCGACTGGGCGGTGGCGTACCGGTCGGCACCGAGCCCCTGCATCGCACCGAGGGAGCCCATGCCGCGATACGACTTGAACTGGCGCCCCTCGAAGAGCTCGAGCTCTCCGGGGCTCTCCTCGGTGCCGGCGAGCAGAGAGCCGAGCATGACCGAGTCGGCTCCGGCGACGATCGCCTTCACGATGTCCCCTGAATAGGTGATGCCGCCGTCGGCGATGATCGGGACCCCGATGGCCCGGGCCCGACGAGTCGTCTCCCAGATCGCCGTCAGCTGCGGCATGCCCGCACCGCTGACGATGCGCGTGGTGCAGATCGACCCCGCACCCACACCCACCTTGACCGCGTCGGCCCCTGCCTCGACCAGGGCATCGACCGCCTCCGCCGTCACCACATTGCCGGCCGTCACCGGCAGATCGGGCCATGCCGATTTGATGCGGCGGACCGTCTCCACCACTCCGGCGGAATGGCCGTGGGCGGTGTCGATCGACACCGCGTCGACCCCCATGGCGACCAGGGCCTCCACCCGCTCCTCGACGTCGGCGCCGACGCCGCAGGCCGCCGCGCACCGCAGGCGGCCACGGTCGTCTCGGGTCGCGTCGGGATGATCGAGCCGCTTCTGGATGTCCTTCACGGTGATCAGGCCGGCCAGACGGCCGGACTCATCGACGAGTGGCAGTTTCTCGATGCGGTGTCGCTGCAGGAGCACCTTCGCCTCGTCGAGGCTGGTGCCGACCATCCCGGTGACCAGGTTCTCCGAGGTCATGAAGTCGCTCACCGGGCGCGAGAAGTCCGACGGCTCGCAGAACCGGATGTCGCGGTTGGTGAGGATCCCGATCAGCCGTCCCTCGTCGGAGGTGATGGGCACACCGGAGAACTTGAAGCGGTGCATCAGGGCCTCGGCGTCGGCGAGGGTCGCCGTCACCGGGAGTGTCACCGGATCGGTGATCATCCCCGACTGGCTCCGCTTCACCTTCTGCACCTCGGCGGCCTGGGCCTCGGCCGACATGTTCCGGTGGATCACGCCGATCCCGCCGACCCGCGCCATGGCGATCGCCATACGGGCCTCGGTGACCTTGTCCATCGCGGCCGACACCAGTGGCACCGCGAGTTCGATACCGGCGGCGAACACCGTCGAGGTGTCCACCTCATCGGGCAGGGTGGTGGACCAGCCCGGCACCACGACGACATCGTCGAAGGTGAGCCCCTCGGTGGGGGAGAAGAGGGCCGCGTTGGCCTCGGCGTTGTCAGGCATCGATGACCTCCTGATGGTCGTGGGAGAGCAGGTCGTCGCAGATCTCGGCGACGACGCGGGTGAGAAGACGGTGTTCGACGGCGTGCACCCGCGTGGCGAACGAGTCGAGATCGTCGCCCGGGACCATGGCGACCTCCTCGGCGGCCAGCACCGGACCCGCGTCGACGGCGACGTCGGGCACCTCGTGGACCATGACCCCCGAGCGGTCGCGTCCGCCGGCGAGGTGCTCGGCCCAGGCCCGCTCGATGGCGCGCGTCCCCGGCAGTTCCCCCGGCAGGGCCGGGTGGAGGTTGATGACGCGGAACGACTCGACGACCGTGTCGGTCAGGATCCGCATCCATCCGGCGAGCACCACGAGATGAGGAGCGAGATCGCTGAGCAGGTCGGCCAGTCGTCGGTCGTAGTCGTCCCTTCGCTCACCCTCGGCGATCGGCAACGGCGCGGCGAGAAGGCCCGCATCGGTGGCGCGGGTCAGGGCTCGCGACTCCGGGCGGTCGCTCACCACCGCGACGATCTGTCCGTTGATGCGCCCCTCGTCGACGGCGTCGATGAGCGCCTGCAGATTCGACCCGTTGCCCGAGGCGAGGACGACCAGTCGGGGGCGCGTCACCGCAGGTGCACCTCGGAGTGTCCGGGCCGCCCCTCGACGAGACGACCGATCACCCAGGTGTCCTCCTCGATGGTGTCGCGCATCGCCTCGACGTCGCCCTCGGCGCACACGATGACCATGCCGACCCCCATGTTCAGCGTTCGGTGCAGCTCGTGGGTGCCCATGCCCGGCAGCAGGTCGCGCGCCAGCGCGAACAGCGGAGGCACTGGCCACGACCCGAGGGCCACCTCGGCGTCGACCCCGTCGGGAAGCACGCGCGGGAGGTTCTCGGGCAGGCCGCCGCCGGTGATGTGCGCCAACCCCTTCACCCGCGGGCCGTCACCGGCGTCGAGCAACGGAACGATCACGTCGAGGTAGGAGCGGTGCGGTTCGAGCAGTGCCTCACCGAGCGGTCGATCGAGGCCGACCGGCACTGCATCCATCGGGAACCACTGGAACAGACGTCGCAACAGCGAGTAGCCGTTGGTGTGCGGACCCGACGAGGCGAGCGCGAGCAGAATATCCCCGGGTTCGATGTCGTCGGTGGGGAGCAGCGCCGCGCGGTCGGTGAACCCGATCAGGGTGCCCGCCACATCGAAGGCGCCATCGGCGTAGACACCGGGCATCTCAGCGGTCTCCCCGCCGAGCAGGGCGCATCCGGCGGCCTCGCAGGCCTCGGCCATCCCCGAGACGACCTCGGCCACGAGTTCGGCATCGAGACGGGAGGCAGCGATGTAATCGAGGAACATCAGCGGTCGGGCCGCCTGGACCAACACGTCGTCGATGCAGTGGTTGACGATGTCCGCGCCGACACCGCGCACCCGGCCGAGACGGGCGGCGAGTTCCACCTTGGTACCGACCCCATCGGTCGAGGCCACCAGCACCGGCTCCTCGAGACCCGACAGTCGCGCCAGGGAGATCACCCCACCGAAAGACCCGACACCGCGCAGCACGTCGGGCCCGAGGGTGCGTTCCACCGCGTCCCGCATCCCGTCGACGGCGCGGGTGCCCTCGTCGATATCGACCCCGCTCTCGGCGTAGGAGCGCATCGTCGCCCCCGGAGCCCGCCAACCTATGTCGCGTCGCACCTGCATCCCCTCGAAGGCGATCCCGTCGAGGGCGGTGTAGGCGCGATCGCGGGCCGAGCCGAGGTCATCGCCGAGGCCGGTGACGGCGAGCACCCGCCCCCCTGACACCCGACCCTCGCCATCGATGCCGGCGGGGAACAGGAGGGCGAGCTCGTCGTCGAGCGAACTGGCGGCGGTGGTCGTGGAGGAGAACGTGGTGGCGAGCACCGGGGCGCCAACCGCGGGGGTTCCCGGATATCCCGGAGCAGCTGCGACCACCGTGCACGCGCTCGCCGCCCGCAGCGGCACCCCGGTCGCGACAGCGTGGGTGGACAGCGCCCCCTCGGTAGCCGCCAGGGCCACATCGGCGAGATCGCAGTCGAGCATCGGGATGACCGCCTGGGCCTCCGGGTCGCCGAAGCGGCAGTTGTACTCGACCAGTCGGGGTCCGGTCGGCGTGATCATGAGCCCGGCGTAGAGCACACCCACATAGGGGGTGCCCGCCGAACGCAGGTCGTCGAGCACCGGCGTGATGAAGGTGGCGACGAGTTCGTCGACGTCGACGTCGAGCGGGGCCGGGGCGTAGGCGCCCATGCCGCCGGTGTTCGGACCTCGATCACCCTCGCCGATCCTCTTGTGATCCTGGGCCAGAGGGAGCGCCACGGCGGTTGAGCCGTCGCACAGGGCGAGCAGCGAGCACTCCGGCCCGCTCATGCGCTCCTCGAGGAGGAACGCGCCGCGAGCCGACAGCGCGGTGATCGCCTCGACGGTCGCATCGTCGTCGGTCGGCACCACCACCCCCTTGCCGGCGGCGAGACCGTCCTGTTTCACGACGACGGGGGAGCCGAGGTCGCGCCACCAGGCCATGGCCTCCTCCACCGAGTCGGCGTCGAACCGAGACCACCGCGGACCGGGGATACCGAGACGAGTGGTCACGTCGCGCGCGTGGGCCTTCGACGACTCGAGGCGCGCCAGCTCGGCGCTCGGTCCGAAACAGGGGACCCCCGCCGCCGCGCAGGTGGTGGCGATCCCGGCCACCAGCGCTGCCTCGGGGCCGGGGATGACGAGATCGACCGACGCGAGGTGATCGACGGCGGCCGCGGCATCCGAGCAGAGCACCACCTCGTGTCCCGACGTCCGGCAGTTCAGCGCGAGCGCCTGCTCGCGGCCACCCGAACCGACGAGGAGCACGCGCATCAGGCGAGGACCCCCTCGAAGGAGAGTTTGGCCTGGGCGTCGCCGACCGGGATCGGGTACTCGCCAGTGAAGCACGCGTTGCAGTAGCCGGCCCCGTCGGCGGAGCCCACCGCCCGCATCATGCCGTCGAGGGACAGGAAGGCGAGGCTGTCGGCGCCGATGAACTCCCGCATCTCCTCGATCGTCTTCCGGCTCGCCATCAGGTCGCCGTCATGGCCCATGTCGACTCCGAAGTGACAGGCATGGGTGATCGGCGGGCAGGTGATCCGCAGGTGCACCTCGGTCGCTCCGGCCTCGCGCAGGAGGCGCACCAGAGGGCCCGCGGTCGTGCCGCGCACGAGGGAGTCGTCGATCATGACCACCCGACGCCCCTGGAGGTTCTCGGCGAGGGCGTTGAACTTGAGGGCGACGCCGCGCTCGCGCATGTCCTGGGTCGGTTCGATGAAGGTGCGTCCGATGTAACGGTTTTTGATGAGACCGTCGTTGAAGGGGATCCCGCTGGCGCGCGAGAAACCGACCGCGGCCGGGATCGACGAGTCGGGCACCGGCACCACGACGTCGGCGTCGACACCGGACTCGGTGGCCAACTCCTCGCCGAGACGCTGACGGACGTGGTGGACGTTGTGACCGTCCCACACCGAGTCGGGCCGGGAGAAGTACACGAACTCGAAGGTGCATCGGGCCGGTCTCGCCGGCGCAAGCGCCTGGTGCCGCTCGATCTCGGCCCCGCGCAGCGAGACGATCTCGCCGGGGGCGACCTCGCTGATCTCGGTGCAGCCGAGGGTGACCAGGGCGCAGGTCTCACTCGCGATGGCGTGACCACCCTGGGGGAGTCGTCCCACCGACAGCGGCCGGAAGCCCCACGGGTCGCGCACCGCGATCACCTGGTCGGCGGTGAGGAGCACCAGGGAGAACGCCCCCTTCCAGGCCGGGGCGGTGCGCTCCAGGCGCTCCTCCCAGGTGCGACCCCCCGAGGCGGCGAGCATGAGCGTGAATACCTCGGTGTCGCTGGTGGCGGTGAGGCCGAAGCCGCGGGCGAGCAACTCGTCGCGGAGTGTCGACGCGTTCACGAGGTTGCCGTTGTGCGCGACGGCGAGCGGTCCGTGCATCGTCTCGACGAGGAACGGCTGGATGTTCCGCACCGCGTTCGACCCGGTGGTCGAGTACCGGGTGTGGCCGATGGCGTGGTAGCCGGTGAGCGGGGCGAGCGTGTCGCCGGTGAACACGTTCGCGACCAGGCCTTCGTCCTTGTGGACCCGGGCCCGACGGCCGTCGCTGACAGCGATACCCGCCGCCTCCTGACCGCGATGCTGCAACGCGAAGAGGCCGAAGAACGCCATCTGGGCGACGCCGTCGCCGTGCGGGGTCGAGATGCCGAGCACACCGCACTCCTCGTTCGGTCGGTCGTCGATCGGATCGCGACCGTCGCCGCCTCCGAGCGTCACCCTCGTCGTCACCATCCGCCGACCTCCCTGCAGTTCCTCTCGATGCGCTCTCCGATGGAACCGACCAGCGGCTCCAGATCATCCCCGGTGAGCAGTGTGAACACCTCGCGGTAGCGGTCAGCGACCGCCAGCCAGACCTCCCTCGGTACCTCCGGTGGGTCGCCGTGGCCAGTGAAACCCAGATCGGCGAAGACCCGCCGCGCGAACTCCTTGTCCAGGCTGTCGGGCTCCTCGCCGGCGGCGAGGCGCTCGTCGAGTCCGGCCGCGCGCCACCAGCGCGAGGAGTCCGGGGTGTGCACCTCGTCGATCAGGAGCAGCCGTCCCTCGGCGTCGAGCCCGAACTCGTACTTGGTGTCGGCGAGCACCAGCCCGGCGGCCGCGCCGATGGATGAACCCCGCTCGAACAGTGCGAGCGCGACCTCAACGACACGGCTCCACAGTTCGGGGTCGACGAGACCTGACTCGGCGACCTCGTCGACGGTGACCGGGCGGTCATGGCCACCGACCTCGGCCTTGGTGGTCGGCGTCACGATCGGTTGCGGCAACGCGTCGTTCTTGACGAGGCCGTCGGGGAGACGGTGTCCGTAGAGGTCGCGCCCACCGGCGGCGTACATCCCCCAGATCGAGGTGTCGGTCACCCCGGTGATCCGGCCCCGAACGACCACCTCCACCGGGAGCGGTGTCGCGGCGCGCGCCACGGTCGCGTTGGGGTCGGGAACATCGAGCAGGTGGTGGTCGACGATGTCGGACGTCTGGGTGAACCAGAATGCGGCGAGCCGGTTGAGCACCGCGCCCTTGTCGGGGACGGTCGCGAGGATGCGGTCGAAGGCCGAGAGCCGATCGGTGGTCACGAACAGGCGCCGCCCACCCTCGGCGTCATCGGGAAGTCGCCACGAGACCCTCACTTTGCCGTCGCGACGATCCTCGAGCGGGAGGTCGAGGTCCACGAGGGTGTCGGTGAGGGTCTGCATCAGGCCCCCACCGCGTGCCGGACCCCGGCCTCGAACAGCGCGAGCCCGAGATGACGTCGGGACTCGTCGGCGTCGAGCACCGGGTGCTGGCGGGTCAGCACGTGGTTCTCCGGATGAGGCATGAGGCCGAGTACCAGACCGGTCTCATCGCACACCCCGGCGATGTCGTTCACCGACCCGTTCGGGTTCTCCGAGGCGTAGCGGAGAGCGACCCCGCCGTTGGCCTGCAGGGCATCGGGATCCGGATGGACATAGCGGCCCTCACCGTGGGCGATGGGGCAGTGCACCGTGTCGACGAGCCCTGATGTCCACACCGAGCGAGAGTCAGGCACCGGCTCGAGTTCCACCCAGTCGCAGACAAAGGACCCGCCGGAGTTGTGCCCGAGCGAGCCCGGGAGCAGCCCGGCCCTCGTGAGCACCTGGAAGCCGTTGCAGATGCCGATCACCGGCACCCCACGCTCCACCGCCTCTCGGAGGCCGTCGCCGAGCCCGACGGTGAGATCGAGGGCCAGCAGACGTCCGGCGCCGAGGGCGTCGCCGTAGCTGAAACCGCCGGCCACCACCACGAGGGCCGCTCCGGTGAGCGCACCGCGGTCGCCGGCAAGCTCACCGGCCAGACGGATGTCGGGATCGGCCCCGGCCAGCTCGAGGGCGAGGGCGACATCGGGGTCTCGATTGGTGCCCGGTCCGGTGATCACGACTGCCGGTGGACGCATCGTCATCGACCTCCCGTGTGCGCGGCGACGAGGGCGTCGAGATCGACCTCGACGTCACCGAGGCGGAGTCGAGCTTCATCGGTCACCGTGCCGACCACTTCGGCGTCACCGTCGAAACGCTTGAGGAACGACCCGAGATCGCTCTGGGGTACCTCGACGAGGAGCCGACCCATCGACTCGGCGAACCACCAGGTCGCTGCGTCGACCCCCTCGGGGCGCTCGACGTGCGCGCCGAGGCGACCCGCGACGCACATCTCCGCGGCGGCGACCGCGAGACCGCCCTCGCTCAGGTCGTGACAGGCAGCGACCTCTCCGTCGAGCATCGCGGCGTGGAGCGCCCGATACCGCGCGGGCGCTCCGAGATCGGGAGACGGGGCGCGGCCGACGGGACCGTCATGCGGGCGCACCATGTCGAGGTGGCTCCCAGCGAACTCGGGCGCGGTCCGACCGAGGAGCACGAGCGCGTCACCGGGAGTCCGCAGGCGAGGGGTCACCACCGCCTCCACATCGGGCATATGGGCGACCGCGGTGATGGCCAGGGTTGGGGGAACCGCGTGTCGGCTGCCGTCGCTCGCCGTGTACTCGTTGTTGAGCGAGTCCTTACCGGAGACGAAGGGCGCTGAGAAGGCGGCGGCGGCCGCGGTGCAGCCGTCGACCGAGGCGACGAGGTCACCCATGGTGGAGCGGCGGCGGGGATCGCCGAACGAGAAGTTGTCGAGGAGTGAGATGCGCGACGGATCGGCACCCACCGCGACGACATTCCGGACGGCCTCATCGACCACGCTCCACCCCATCCACTCCGGATCGACCAACCCGTGCCAGGGGTTGACACCGATGCCGATCGCGATGCCGTGTGCGTCGCGGGGTTCGGCCAGCACCACACCATCGGCCGGGGCATCGCGCTCGACACCCGTGAGGGGCCGCACGACGGTCGTGCCGCGGATCTCGTGGTCGTATCGGTGGATGATCTCGGCCCTCGAGCGCAGGTTGGGGTGCGCGAGCAGATCGAGCAGCGTGGCGGAGGTGTCATTCACGCGACGGGTCACCGGCGTCCGATCAGGGTTGGGCAGGTCGGCGGGCAGGCGGCGCTGCGGTCGGCCGTCGTGGAGGAACCCGGTGTCGAGATCGACCACCACGTCCTCGGCGCAACGAACCACCAGCCGACCGTCACCGGTGAAGGCGCCGATGTCGGAGAACTCGACACCGAAGCGGTCGCAACGGTGTCGCATCGCCTCGACGCTGCCCGGGGGAACGGCGATCACCATGCGCTCCTGGGCCTCGGAGAGCCAGATCTCCCACGGTTCCAAGCCCGCGTACTTGAGGGGCACCAGAGCGAGATCGACGTCAGCGCCGACGCCCTCGGCCATCTCGCCGACCGCGCTCGAGAGACCACCGGCGCCGCAGTCGGTGATCGCGGAGAAGAGGTCCTCGGCCCCGACGAGGGCATCGATGAGCAACTTCTCGGTGATCGGATCGCCGATCTGCACGCTCGCACCGGCCACCTCGCCGGTGGTCGCGTCCATGGTGGCCGAGGAGAAGGTCGCGCCACGGATGCCGTCGCGCCCGGTCCGACCGCCGAGCACCACCACCCGGTCACCGGCGTGGGGTCCGTCGTGCTCGGCCCAGTTCTCCGCGGTACCGATGCAGCCGGCGAACACGAGCGGGTTGGTCGTGTACGCCGGGTCGTAGAGCACGGCACCGGCCACCGTTGGCAGACCGATCTTGTTGCCGTAGTCGGCGACGCCGTCGACGACCCCCTCGGCGATCCGCAGCGGATGGAGGGAGCCCTCGGGAATCGCCGACAGGGGCTGATCGGCGGGGCCGAAACACAGGATGTCGGTCACCGCGATCGGACGGTGGGCGATGCCGAGCACATCTCGGATCACCCCTCCGACCCCGGTGTTCGCGCCACCGAACGGCTCGATCGCTGACGGGTGGTTGTGCGTCTCGGCCTTCAGCGCGATCGTCGTGCCGGGCGTGTACTCGACCACACCGGCGTTCCCGACGAAGGCCGAGCGCACGAACGGGGCGTCGATCGAGTCGGTACAGTCGCGCAGTTGGCGAAGCAGCGGCTC
>Ga0255767_1003459_pt1 | contig 13303 bp, 10 predicted proteins | sample 071ome_24_FD_179967 | JGI IMG/M metagenome (GOLD analysis project Ga0255767, IMG submission 179967) | Coastal salt marsh microbial communities from the Groves Creek Marsh, Skidaway Island, Georgia - 071402CT metaG (version 2) | ecosystem: Environmental > Aquatic > Marine > Intertidal zone > Salt...
AGTGGGAGGCCCGACCGTCATCGTTGACCCGGCCGTTCGCAACCGCGAGGACATGGAGGTGTTGGCCGACGTGATGGACCGACGAGGAGGCCACGTCATCGCCGTGCTGTTCACGCACGGGCACGGTGACCACCTCGGTGACGAAGGCCTGCTTCGGGAGGCCTTCGACGCACCCGTGTGGGGGCATCGGTTGGGAGGGATGCATGTTGACCGAGCGCTCGACGACGGCGAGGTGATCGACCTCGGTGGCGACCGTTGGACCGTGCTGCACACCCCAGGGCATCATCCTGGGCACCTCTGCCTGTTCGGACCGGCTGGACTTGTCGCTGGCGACATGGTGGCAGGGGTCGGCACCATCCTCATCCCTTCCACCGAGGGCGACATGCACGCATACCTTGAGCAACTCGAACGCCTCAAGGCGCTCCAACCGCACCTGATCTTCCCCTCGCATGGTCCGGTCATCACGACACCCGATGCGGTGCTGACGCAGTACCTGAGCCATCGGCGCGCTCGGCACGGGCGCGTCCTCGAGGCGGTTCGTGCTGGCCATCATGCCATCCTCGACATCGCGACCCACGCCTATGCCGACTCTCCGGAGGCCCACCCCGGTTTGGCGCAGGACCAAACCCGCTCCCACCTTTTGGCACTCGTTGCAGAAGGGAAGGTCGTCGAGCAGGATGCCGAATGGCGCCTGCCCTGACGGTCAGGTTGAAACCGTCGACCATCGGCCCAACACCATGCGCAACAGGGCCACGACGCTGCTCCTCCTCGCGCTGGTCGCCCTCACCGTTCCGCTCGCAGGATGCACCTCGGGCGACACGGCGTGGGTGCGCCTTGACGTGGACGAATTCGCCGACGACATCGACGCGGATGTTGGCTTCCTGCTCGACGTCCGCACCACGACGGAATGGGAACAAGACGGCTACATCGACGGCGCCACCCTCGTCCCGCACACCGAACTCGAGGCACGGTCGGACGAACTCCCGGAGGACAAAGACGCACCACTCCTCGTGTATTGCCGGTCCGGCAACCGCTCCCAGCAGGCAGCGCAAACCTTGCTCGACCTCGGATACACGGACGTCCGCGAACTCAAGACAGGCATCACCGGTTGGGTGGACAGCGGACGCCCCGTAGTGCATCCTTGAACGCCCTCGACCTCGTGAACGGACGCTCAGGTACCGCGTGAGCAGCCTCCGTCGTGCATCAGCGTCAAGAACGAGGCCGCTGCCCTTCGGGCGGGGTCGGCATGAAGCAGGCGATGAGCGCGTTCGACCTCCGCGCCGTCGCTGCGGAACTTCGGACCTTCGTCGGCGCCTTCGTGAAGAAATCGTACATGCCGCACTACGAGCAGGTCGTCCTGAGGATGAATCCGAAGGACACCGACGCCTTTGACCTCGTCATCGTGCGTGGCCGGCGCATCTCCGTCTCACGCCGCGACCGGCCCATGCCGCAATCGCCTCCTCCCTTCGCGATGCTCTTGCGCAAGGAGTTGGGCAACGCCCGCCTGACCTCGGTCGAGCAGGTGGCCTTCGACCGTCTGCTGCGCCTCAGTTTCTCAACGAAGGGAGGCGATCGCCACCTGATGGTCGAATGCTTCGGCGACGGGAACGTCATCCTCTTGGACGACAACGACGTCATCATCCAACCGTTGACCCACGCGAGTTACCGTGACCGGACGCTGAAGCGTGGGGAGGCCTACCAGACCCCACCGCCTGCGGTCGACCCGCACGACCTCGACGTGGCGGATGTGGCGTCCATCCTCGCCGCCTCCGACCGAAACTTGGCGTCGACGTTAGGGGGGCAGGTCAACCTCGGCGGACGGCTCGCCAACGCCGTATGCGCTGCCGCTGGTCTCGAGGCCGGCCTCGCCGCCACCGAAGCAGACCCGAACGCCGTGCATTTGGCGCTGCGGCGCCTGCTCGACGGCCTCGCTGCCTCCGATGGAGGCGTGCTTGTGCTGAAGGAGGGCGCACCGTCCGAACGCCCAACGTCCCCCGGCGAACTCGACACGTGGCTGCAGGACCACGTGGACGAAGCAAGCCCGTTGCTCCTCCCTGATCACGCGGAACGAGCGCACGTGGCCTTCCCGTCGTTGCTCGAGGCCGTGGATGCGTGGTGGGGCGGGCACGACGCCGACGCCCTGCTTCGGCGTGAGATGGAGCAGGTGAACGCGGCCGCTCCCGGCCGCGGGCATTCCACCGACGTCGAGCGCTTGGAGCGTCGGTTGGCGCAGCAGGAGAAGGCCCTGGAGGGTTTCTTTGCCAAGGTCGAGAAGCAGCAGGCCCTTGGGCATGCGATTCAGGAGCATTGGACGCACGTCGACGGGCTGCTCACGCAAACGCGCGAGGCGGTCGAGCGGCAGGGGTGGGACGGGGTGCGTTCGGCCATCAAGAGCATCCCGTGGATCCTGCAGGTCGATGCCGCCAACCGGACCTTCACGTGCTTGCTTCCAGGCGAGGACGGTCAGCCCTCCTCAACGCAGGTCGTGCTGCACCTCGACGAAACGGTGCACCAGAACGCCCAGCGCCATTTCGAAGCAGGACGCCGTCAGAAAGACAAGTCATCGGGCGCCATCGAGGCGTTGGAAGAGACGCGTGTGCACCTCGAACGCGCGAAGAAGAAGGAAGCCAAGCAGCAGGCAAGCGGTCAGGTCGTACGGGTGAAGCGGGCCAAGCGCCTCTGGTTTGAGCACCACCGATGGACGATGCTTCCAAGCGGCCGCTTGCTCGTGGGCGGACGGGACGCGAAGGGCAACGACGCCATCGTCAAGAAGCACCTGAAGAGCGAGGACCGCTACCTCCACGCGGACCTGCACGGCGCTCCGTCCTGCGCGTTGCAGTCGCAACGTGGCTTCGTCGTGGACGAGCGCCCACCGGCCTACCTTCCAGAAGGACTGCCCGCCTTCCGCCTCTCCGACCGGCTTGATGTTGGGTCAATCACGGAGCAGGACCTCGCCGATGCATCCCGCTTGGCCCTCTGCTGGAGCCGGGCATGGGGCAGCGGCGGTGCGCACGGCACCGTCTACAGCGTGAAACCGGCGCAGGTCTCCAAGACCGCTGAAACGGGTGAATTCGTTGGCGCTGGGGCCTTCATCGTCCGCGGTCAGCGGACGTGGTACAAGGACCTCGACATGCGCCTCGGCCTCGTGCTCATCGCCATCAACGGCGTGCCGCTGCTGCTCGGCACCACGCCGGAACATGCCTCAACCCTCGGTGGACGATGGGCGGTGGTGAGCGGTGGTCGAACGAAGAAAGAGCAGGCGGCCAACCGCATCGCCAAGGCCACAGGCCTGAGCGTCGACGACATCCTTCCTGTCTTGCCCGGGGCCGTGGACGTCGTTGAAGACCATGACTTGTTCACAGCCCGGGTGCGGTCGGACGACGAGGAGGACGAAGCATGAGCGTGAAGCACGGTGCAGCGATGTGGGACGAACGCTTCAGCGGCGAAGTGTATGCCTACGGCACCGAACCCAACGTCTGGGTCGCAGAACAGGTCGCGGTGCTTGCTCCGACCAAAGGGGCACGCGCGCTCGTGCCCGCCGACGGTGAAGGGCGGAACGCGGTGTGGCTCGCCAGCCAAGGGTGGGCGGCGGAGGTGTTCGATCTCTCCCAACAAGGACGCGCCAAGGCGATGGCCCTCGCGGAGCAGTGCGGTGTTTCCATCCAATACGAAGTGGCCGACCTCGCCGAGGTGGGGTTTGAGGAGGGCGCCTACGACCTCATCGCGTTCTCATGGTTCCACGTTCCAAGCGACCTTCGTGCCGTCCATTTCCCGCGCATGCTGCACGCCCTCTCGCCCGGAGGCCACCTCATCTGCGAAGGTTACCACACCAGTCAGATGCCCATGTCAAGCGGAGGCCCGAAATCCCTCGACCTGCTGTGGGACCTTCCGACCGTGCTGGAGGAATTGACCGGCCCTCATGCGCCGCCGATGCGCATCGTGGAGGCGGCCGTCACGAGCACCGTGCTCGAGGAATCCTGGCTGCACGAGGGGCTCGCCCGCGTCGTGCGGCTTCACTTGGTTCGTGAATCCTGAGGTGATGACGTGGAATGGACGATGGCAGGCGCCTACGTTGGCATGTTGATGGTGCTCGTCGCTTTTGCGACGGAGACCCGTGGGGTCCTCTCCAGCCGCTCGATGCCCTACCTTGTGCTGATGGCGATCGGTGAGGCCCTGCTCACCGTGCGCGCGTCCGTGACGGGCGAGTGGCCCTTCGCCGTGCTTGGCGCCATCTGGGCGGCCTTTGCGGTCTGGTCCATCCTCAAACCCCCAACCACCACGGCAGAGCAGGGTTGATGGCCTGCGCGGGAGACCGTGGGATGACGCGTGGATACGATGGACCTCCCGACCCGCTTCGAGGCCGTGGCCCACAGGGCCGCTTCGTCCATCGACCTGCGTGCAGAGGCTGCCCGACATTCGGACCGACGTGCAGGGGTGCCGCTGACCTTTCCATGGGGAAGCGGACACGTGATCGTCTTCCGTCACGGCTCCGCCGTCTTCCTCAACGTCGAGGACAGCGAACGTGAGGACATGCTCCAGCACCTCGAGGATGACCTCGACGACGGGCCTCAACCCATGGAGCGGCTGTGGGTCCGGGTGGACCCGGAGGTCGAAGCCGAAGGCATGGTCGATGGTGAACTGCTCATTCGCTCCGCTGATCTCCATCGCATGCGTCTTGTCGCCGAAGTGCTCGCACGCACGGTCATGCTCGACGTCTACGAACAGCAGGTGTCGACCGCCTTCGACAGCGTCGGCCCGCTTGTTGACTCCCTCGAGCGTACCGGTCAAATCCCGCGCGGCGTGCGCTCCCTCCGACGAACCATTGGGGAAGCCCTTCGCATCAAGGTCCGGTTGGTCGGTCGGGTGGAGGTGCTCGACAGCCCGGAAACCCTCTGGGAGCACGCGGACCTGCAAGGGTTCTACCACAACCTGGCGGAGGAATACGAACTGCGGGACCGCCATCAGGCCCTGAAACGGAAGTTGGACGTGATCCACGACTGCGCCGAAACGACGCTGGACCTGCTGCAAACCCGCTCAGCCTTTTGGCTTGAGGTCGCCATTGTTGGCCTCTTCGTCTACGAGGTGCTTTTCGGCCTCGCGGTGCACTTCGGTTGATTGGCGCATGGACCGCCAACCGCAGTCAACCCGGATGCCCATTCCACGGAAATTTCCCTCTCAATGGGTAGGCTATGACAAACCCCACTGCGAGCCCTTTGATTTGCTAACAGCTGAGCAAAGGGTGTCAGCATAACCCCTATGCTCTATCTCAATCCTCTACAAATCTTCTCAGTAAATTTTCGTATTTTTCAATTGCACGTTTACAGTTGTGTGAAATATCCTTGTACAATTCATCTGTAATATATCTGACCGCCTCTTGAGCCATTTCACTGTTCAATGGTAGTTTGTATTGACTCTCGTTCATGTGGAAGTCAATTCTTTCTCTTCGCGTTTCATAACTATCCATTTCTCCTCTACTTTCACAGATTTTTTCAAGATGCTCTTCCCAAGAATCATACTCGGTTTGGAAGCCTGGTTTTCTTTGCCTTTTGTTGCATGGTTTGCAGGTTGGAACCGTATTGCCAGGATGGTGAATCCCGACTTGAGTTCTGTTTGTCATAAACAAATGCTCTACTTCTAGAGCCTGCCCTACCCTACCACAGTATGCACATCTCCCCGAGAATGTATTACTCACGATATCTTCCCAAGCATCCTTTCCCCATGAACGAGTTGTATCATACATTCTGCCGTTAGAATGTATGGAGCCAGCCTTCCTTAGCAAAAATCTGACTGCAGTGTTCGATGCATCTGATGGGCTAGGATTCTTTGCCATGAACCCCCTAATTCGTCATAGGATATGATTTACCTGGTGAAACGAATCAAAGGGCCCCCCTCTGATTAGACGGGTGAGCAAAGGGTACCCACTGAGAGGGTTCGCAGTCAATCGGTTCGCACGTACATGGCGACGGCGTTACCACCGCCCAAGCACAGCGTCACGATGCCCGACGTGCTGTTCGTTCGCCTCATGACACCAAGCATGGTGATCAGGCATCGCGCCCCGGAGGCTCCCAGCGGGTGGCCCAGGCTGACCGCGCCACCGTGGAGGTTGAAGCGGTCCTCGGGGATGCCGACCTCTTGCGCCACGGCGCACGAAGCGGCGGCGAAGGCCTCGTTGTGCTCGTAGATGTCCACGTCGAGGACGTCAAGGCCGTTGCGTCCCAGCAGGGCCTGAACGGCAGGAATGGGTGCGGCCATGACGCGCTCAGGCTCGACGCCTGCGGTCACCTGGTCGACGATGGTGGCGAGGACCGGCCAGCCCATGGCTGCGGCAAGGTCGGCGTCGGCCACGAGGACCGCGGCCGCGCCGTCGTTGAGCGTGCTCGCGTTGCCGGCCGTCACGCTGCCCTCGCGGTCAAAGACGGGCCGGAGGCTGGCGAGGCTGTCGGAGGTGGTGCCCGCGCGAACGCCCTCGTCGACGGTGACGATTACAGGGTCGCCACGGCGTTGAGGAACCTCGACGGGCACGCGTTCCCAATCGAACCATCCCTCGGCCTCGGCGGTGGCGGCGCGTTGCTGGCTCTGGGCGGCAAAGGCGTCCATGGCCTCGCGGGAGATGCTGCATTCCTTGGCGATGATCTCGCCGGTGTTCCCCATGTGCATGTCGTTGTACACGTCCCACAGGCCGTCGTGGATCATCGAATCCAGCAGGGTGCTGTCGCCCATCTTGGTGCCCGTTCGCTGGCCCTTGAGGAGTTGGGGCGCGTTCGACATGCTCTCCATGCCCCCGGCGATGACGCAGCGGTGTTCGCCGGCGCGGATGGCCGTGGCCGCGAGCATGACGGCCTTCAGCGAGGACCCGCAGACCTTGTTGATCGTCATCGCCGCGGTGCCGACCGGCAGGCCTGCGCCCAGCGCGACCTGCCGGGCGGGGTTCTGACCGGCTCCGGCCTGAAGCACCTGCCCCATGATGACCTCGTCCACAATGCCGGATGCGGCGTCGAGGCCGCTGCGCTCGATGACGCCCTTCACCGCGACGACGCCAAGGTCGACCGCAGACATCGACGCGAAGGCGCCCATGAATCGGGCGATGGGGGTCCGGGCAACGGCACAGAGCACCGGGGTAGGCATGAGGCCACGAGCCCGGAGCGGGCCTTGAACCTGTTCAGGCTCCATCGGTGGGCTTGATGAGGGAGACGCACTCGGGAGCACCATGGCCAAGGACAAGACCGGCTTCAACCCGGATCGACAGCAGGACGAAATGCGTCACGTTGAGGTCGAACTCGACTTCACCCCGAACGCGTTGGCCTCGGTACTCTACCGTCAAGGCGACACGGTCATCCTCGCCTGCGTCACCAAAGAACGGAGCCTGCCACGCTGGTTCCCTCGTGACGCGACCAAGGGCTGGGTCCACGCGGAGTACAGCCTGCTCCCCGCGAGCACCGACAGCCGCTTCCGTCGCGAGCGCAGCGGTGCGAAGGGCCGCACGCAGGAAATCGAGCGCCTCATCGCGCGCTCCCTCCGCGCCGCGGTCGACCTCGAGGCCCTTGGGCCGGTCGCGATCAACATCGATTGCGACGTGCTGAACGCGGACGGCGGCACACGGTGCGCCTCCATCACCGCGGCCGGCATCGCCCTGCGCCTCGCCGTCCGCCGCCTCATCGCCTCCGGGGACTGCCTTCCGGCGCACCTGCGACCGACGGAAGACCAGCGCAAGGCCGGCTGGTCGGCCCCGACGCTGACCGAGGCCGAGCGAGCCGAGCACGAAATGGCCGTGATGCCGCACGAACTCGCTGCCATCTCGGTTGGTTTGCTCGAAGGCGAGGTCTGGCTGGACCTCGACTACCACCTCGACAGCCGTGCAGACGTGGACATGAACGTCATCAAGACGAGCGACGACCGCTATGTCGAACTGCAAGCCACCGGTGAGGAGGCCACCTACGACGGCGAGGAACTCATGGCGCTGCTCGGCATGGCTGACCGGGGCCTGACGGCCCTCTGGGACGCACAGCGCCTGGCCCTCGACGGTGCTGAGTGACCCGTCTCACACACGGACAATGGAGAAATCCTGAAGCCTACCACGGCTGAAGGGAATCCATGCTGACCCCGAACGACTTCGGGGCCATCGGCTTCAGAGGTAGCCTCCGGCCGTCGCAGGTTGCCTCGTCGTCCATCATCAAACAGAAACTGGACGCCGGCGAGCGACGCTTGCTGGTGGTGGCACCGCCAGGGTCTGGAAAGACCGTCCTCGGACTCTACGTCTGGAGCGACCTTGTGCGCCTCCCAACGCTGGTCTTGAGTCCGAATTCGGCCATTCAGGCACAATGGGTGGCTCGCGCCGAGGAGTTGTTCGAACTCGACGGAAGGGAATCCGAACTGAGCACGGACGGGAAGGAGCCAGGCATCCTGACCTCCTTGACCTACCAATCGGTCACGATGCCGCAGCCCCGCGACGAAGGGCTCGACGCTGAAGCCATGGAACTCTGGGTCAACGACCTCATCGACAAGTCCGAAGCCGAGGATGAGGAGCAGGCCAGGGCGTGGATCCTCGACCTTCGCGACAGCAACGATGAGGTGTTCAACGAGCGTCGCTCCTTCTATCGAAAGAAAGTCCGCGACGAGTTGGTCGCCCACGGCAACGCTTTGTTCGTGCTGCATTCCTCTGCGAAGGCGACCCTTTCTGCGCTCAAAGACGCCGGCGTGGGGCTGATCATCCTCGACGAGTGCCACCACCTGTTGCACCACTGGGGCAAGGTCCTCGACGAGGTGCGCACCTTCCTCGGGGACCCGATCGTCCTCGGTCTGACGGCGACACCGCCCGATCCCACCGACGTGGACGAGGAGGAGTACGCCCGCTACACGGACTTCTTCGGCGAGGTGGATTACGAGGTGCCCGTCCCTGCTTTGGTGCGCGACGCCAACCTCGCGCCCTACCAGGACCTCGCCTACTTTGTTCGCCCTTCAGAGCCAGAAATCGAGTACATCGCCGGCGTCGCGGACGGGTTTTCGCAGTTGTTGGTGGACCTCGCCAAAGGCCCCGGACCCGAGGCTGAGCCCAACCGCCTGCCGGGTCTCGACGATTGGTTGCTCGACGTGCTTGGGTCCAGACGCCTGCCAACGGGCGTGGCCTCGTCGTGGGAAGCGTTCGAGCGGCGTGATGGCACCTTGGCGGACCATGCTCGGCTCTACCTTCACCGGCAAGGTCGCGTCATGCCTCCAGAGGTCCCCGACCCCGGACCTGCCTTGTTGGCCAGCCCGCTGCCGGAGACGTCGTTGATGATCCCCCTGATCGACCGCTACATCCGTCACGGGCTGATGCGTTCGGAGAACAAGGCCGACCATGACGTGGCCGAGACGGCCAAGAAACAACTCATGCTCTACGGGATTCAGGTTACGCAAACCGGAACGCGCCCGTGCGCTGCACCGGTCACGAGGGTGCTGGCCTACAGCGAAGGCAAGCGGATCGCGCTCAAGCACATCCTCGAAACGGAAATGCAAAGCCTCGGTGATGGTATTCGGGCGGTGATTGTCACGGATTTCGAGCGCACCTCCTCGACGGCGCTGGTCGAGAACGTCCTCGATGACGAGGCCGGAGGAGCCATCGCGGTCTTCCGCGAATTGCTCACCTCCGAAGCGGTCGACCGATTGGATCCTATCTTGATGACCGGCTCGACGGTGCTTATCGACGACGATCTTCTTCCTCGCCTTCTGCCGAGGATGAAGGCCTGGGTGGATCAGGAGCGGCTCGTCGTGCAGTTCGAGGACCACGCCCTCAACGGCTACCACCGCATCCGTGGCGTTGGCAAGGATTGGGTCCCGCGCAACTACACGCGAATGCTGACCGAACTCTTCCAGGAGGGCGTCACAAAGTGCATTGTCGGCACGCGGGGCCTCCTTGGAGAGGGCTGGGACGCCAGCCGCATCAACGTCCTCGTGGACTTGACCACCGTCACCACGCACATGAGCATCAACCAGCTTCGCGGGCGTTCCTTCCGTTTGGACAAAAACTGGCCGGAAAAGGTCGCCAACAATTGGGACGTGGTGTGCGTCTTGCCCGAATCCAACCTCGGCGATTCCGATTTCAAGCGCTTCAAACGCAAGCACAAGAACCTCTACGGCGTGTGCGACGACGGCGCCATCGAGATGGGCGTGGGTCACGTCCATCCCGGCCTGACCGAGCGAGAAGCCGATTCGGTTGTCGCTGAATCGATGGAGGCCGTCAATGAGGAGATGCTGGTTCGCTCCCGCAACCGCGAGCGTACCCGCGGGCTCTGGGGCATCGGCGAGCCGTGGACGGGTGAAGCCAAACAGGCCATCGAGGTGGCCAAGTTGGGGGGCGGTGGAGGATTCCCAACCAACGTGAAAGCACCAGACCCTGCGTGGAACGATTCTTCCCTCGTGATGCTCATCGGCAAGGTCGTGGTCGAATCCCTTCAGGCCGCCAACCTGATCGGGTCGGAAGCCAAGGTTGAAGGCGGTGACCGCGGAAGCTCATGGTCACGGTTGTTCCTTGAGGGCGCAACCGTGGAGGAAGAAGCGCTGTTTGTCGAGGCGATGCGCGAGGTGCTCGGGCCACTGGACAACCCGCGGTACATGGTGATGCGCGTTGCTCGGTACTTCCAGACCAGCCTGCAACCGACCTTGCTCTCTCGGCTGCTTCCAATGTTCTTCGACCCGAAGGAGGTCGTCCTCCACCGCGATCAGACCGCGATGTGGCATGCGGTGCCAAAGGCGCTCGCAAAGAAGCGGGAAGTGGCGGACCTTTTCGTGCGCCTCTGGACGGTTCACATTGGACCCACGCGCTTGGTCTATGGGCACAGCGAATCCGGTCGAGCCACGGTCCAACAGGTGCTTGATGCCAACCTCGGTCCAACGGCCGAGTTCCACGACAAGCGCGTCTTCACGTAGAGGAGCAAGCCGGGCAATCCACGCCGGCTCCCCTGTGGGACATGCAAAAGCGCTGACGGCACGTGAAGCAACGGTAGTCGAAGTCCGTCACGGCCCGGTCGCAGCCTGCTGCGCCGCAGACGGCGCCTCCTGACGCACCAATCATGAAGGCGTCCGAAGCAGCAACGGGTTCGGAATCAGCGGACGTCGATGGCTCTGACGACCAGAAGGCGCCGGTTGAGGCCCCCACGCTCCCGGGATCCGGTGCTGTTGGTTGCGGTGCCGGTGCTTCGGACGTCTCGGCTTTCTTCCACCATTCCTCGGAGGACGACTCGGACGAAGGTGGAGCGAGGACGCTGTCGCTGCGGGCCGGTTGAAGCAGCGCCGTGACCTGTGGGTGACGCAGCATCGATTCGATGTGCCCCACGGGCATCGGTCGGAAGAAGGCCGCCAACTGAGGAGCGGCCTGCTCTGGAGGCATGCCCACGACCTGGTGCGCCGCAAAGATGCCCAGCAACCGGTCATACCCCCTCCCTCGGCTTGGGCTGACCTGCCCGAGCAGCAACGGGGCCGCAGAGAGGGTGGGCTGGACGCCCGACGTGTGCATCGGCGCGCCCATTATGGACGAAGCGAAGCCTTCGGCATGCGGGCCTGCAGAACCGTTCGCTTGGTGGAAGGCGAGCATGATGAGGACCACGCTCATGCCGTAGGTCGGCAACAGCAGCACGAATCCGACGACGAAGAGGACCACCTGCTGAGCGTGCCATCCGTTTGACATGGTGAACACCGGAAAAGGTGGCCACGGCGCCGTCCCAAGCGCCGTGGCCGGTGGGGTCTCGGCGTGCGTAGCACGTGTCGTCATCGCCCGAAGGCTCCGTGTGGGACGGTTCTCCAGTTGCACATCGGGTGCTTCTACCTTACCTGCGCTTAGCAAAACGGTAGGCCGGCTCATCGGTGCCAGCGACCTCTCCATCGGAAGGAGGGATCGTCAAACCCAACCGGTGGCAGACCTCCACATGCGGCCTGGACCATGGATGCTTCACGAGGTGGTCAAGCCGATGAAGCGAGCACGGCACGACGCTGGCCGTGGTGGCTCCGACAGTGGCTGCAAGCGGCACCCATGCATGGTCGTCCGCTGCGTGACGTGCCGCCAACGCGCCAAAACCTGCTTCCTCCATCGCATGAATCGCCCTCGCGCGGGGTAACGCACGTGGGACGATGACGAGGTGACGTTCACCGAAGGCAAAGAGCGCGACGGGTGCAAGGTCCTCCGGCAGCGCGTCAATGAAGTCGAGCACGCGGTCCTCACGCGAAACCTTCAGCGGCACAAGCGCGACGACGGCCGTCCTGTCTTTCGTTCCTTGAACGTGCGTGCTCACCTCAAGGCTGAGCCGCTGGTCGGGCTCCGTCTCGACCTGAAATGCGTCGTTCGTGGGTGTGCGGACGAGCGGTTGCTTCGCAGGTCGCCGTGGCATGGTGAGGGCTGACGCGCCGCGAGGCAACGCATCGACCCACGTTCGCAGGGGCCGATGCACAAGGTCGTCGTCGAGGATGGAACAGGCCCATCCCGTTGTCCCGTGAAGGCTGCCCGGGACACGAATGATGCGTCGCGTGTCCGCCGTCACCGTGGTGTCCACAGCATGCCCTGCAGCCAGGACCCGTTGGAGCAAGGCCGCCCGTGCTTCACGCACAGCCTCTTCACGGGCCCTCGGCTCCTCGATGGCAAAGGCTGACCTGTCGGGGTCGCGGTAGACAAGGTGGAACCCTTTTCCACCAGAAAAGGTGACGTGAATCGGCTTCAGGTCGGTATGTCCCTCCACCCATCGTTGAAGGTTTGAGGCCCGCTTCCGAACCGTCTCCAATCGTTGCCTGGAAAAGGGGCCGAGGTCGAGGTCGAACACCACAAGGTGGTCCAACATCACGGGTGCAGGTCGGCTCATGTCCCTCAGTCCCGGAAGGTCGACGGGGTCCAACCAGGACGCTGTGGATACGTACAGGTCCGCTGGAAGACGGATGCCGACGTGACGCACCAAGGCTTGGCCGCTCGAAAATCGACGTTTGGCCATCACCCAACGCCCGTCGGGTCGTCGCCAGCGGAAATGATGACGGGAAGGATGGCTCAACCAACCGAGGTCAATCACGTTCTGCTGAGCGTACCAGGCCCGCAACGCTGTGTCCGCGTGTGGGCCCTCGCTCACGGGTGAAGAGAACGGAACAGGACTTTCAGATGTGCGGTTTGCGCGGCAGCCAACCTGGGGCCAATGAATCCTGACCGACGTCTGGAGAGAAGAGTGGCCAGGCCGGACGGGAGGGTTGGACGTGCCGCAACGCTGCACAGCGGAGGAAACCCGACCTGAGGCCTGTCCCACGTGACCGACGTCTCGCGATGAGAGTGGGACAGGCCGGACTTGAACCAGCGACC
>Ga0255767_1003470_pt1 | contig 13277 bp, 7 predicted proteins | sample 071ome_24_FD_179967 | JGI IMG/M metagenome (GOLD analysis project Ga0255767, IMG submission 179967) | Coastal salt marsh microbial communities from the Groves Creek Marsh, Skidaway Island, Georgia - 071402CT metaG (version 2) | ecosystem: Environmental > Aquatic > Marine > Intertidal zone > Salt...
TTCAATATAAACGTTGCCATTTGGAGTCAGAACAGTGAAGTCCGGAACCATTCGTTCTGAATCAGTAAGAATGAGGTCGAGCTCGTACGCGTGTGCTACCCTTGAAGTATATAGATAATTATCAATCATAACCTCACCTCGGCTTCGCACAAAATGACCATCTCGGGTTTTATACTTCTGTGATTTACCCAAAAGCGAGCATTTGCCACAATAACACACACAATCTCCGCTATTGCCTTGCGAACTCTGCGTCTGAATGGGCGAGACATTAGAAAATCCTGCCGAGGCAGGTGAAATATCCGCAAAGCGACTTATGAGCGCAATGTCGTGAATTATCCCAGGAGGGTATGAACAATAAGGTGTACCCTTTTGAGACTCTAACCGAAGCACATCTTTTCTGAGACCTTGTTTAGTTGGTTCATAGCCACCACCACTAAAGCTACGGATCCAACCAATCTCTTCAATAATCTTGTTCATCTTCTGCGCAGATACTTTGTTACGAGTACTTGAAAAATGTTCTGCAAGTTTCGTTGCACTGAGTCTTTCGCCACCTGAGCTTCTGAAATGAGTGGAGCTAGGTTGACTTCCAGCGATATTGATTCCGAACTCATCACTTCGTTGCCTTTTTGTCTCACTTGATGAATTTCTCTCTCTATTACAGTGGAAGCAGAATTTATAACTCTTTGTCACTGGCTTGCCACACTTTCCACAGCGACCCCTATATTGGTTTGAGTTTCCCTCCAAAGACATTTTCTTCCTAGTCAAATTCTTCCTAAAAATAATAAAAAAACGAAGACAGTAAAAACAACGAAGTCAGTAAAAACCACAAGCATACACTTCCCAACCCCGCAAACTACACAAAATCCACCCGCGACCTCATTAACTCCGAGAACACGCTTTCTTCACGAACTTGATGAACTTACGCGACAAACAACCCTCCCCCCCCACCCGCAAACTATACTAAGGTCCGCAACTTCGGGAACTTTTCGCGACTTTTGGAAAAAAAAAACGACGACGACGACGACGATTAAAATCTTACTTTCTTTTTCTTTACTCACGAGTGTTGCCGAAGGCGACTTTCGTTGATTAAGAGGAGTAACAAAAGAGTAGACGAAGTGTTGATACTTCTTTTTTACCGCGTTAGGGCACGAGTACTTGTTTTGAAAGTTCCGTCGCGCGCGTTTAAAAGTGACGTTATTCGGGAAACGATTTTATGTGTCTAACTAAAGACACACGACAAAAAGAAGGAGGAGGTCAAAAAACCAAAAATATCACTCACAAACTGTCAAAACCAAGAAATAATTCGGACGAAGGCACCACGCTCCAAAAGACGCCCAAAAATTTTCTTCATTTAATTTGTCAGGCAGAACACGAATAACGCACACTCGTATATACATATATATCTTTCCCGCTCTCGCGCGAAGCATAAAGCAGATATATATATATATACATAACACACGCAAACGCGCGTAACACGCCCGCTGGTGTTGAAGCGCATCTCTCTCTCTTTCTTTTATATTCGTTCTGCTATTGAAACGCGGAGGATTTTAAAATGTCGAAGGCACCCCTTTGTGCCGACGACGCGGGTAACGAACTTTTCCTTCAAACGCGGAAAGATGATTTTGAAGGAGAAGGAATGAAGATGGTCGCGGAGCACGAGGAGCGAGGAAACAACGAGAGGATGAGTAATAATTCTGCGCCGAAAGAAGAGAACAACGCTCTGAACATGGGCGGTCGGACGTTATCGCTCATCACGGAAGAGGACATGCTGTTGGAGTTTGAGCAAATGCAAAAGAGGATGAATTTGGTGAAGCCAGGGAAGAATTTGACGGTTCGGGTCGATTGCGATAACTCGAACGCGAAAGACGGAAGGAGGGATTCGAATAAAGACGGTAGCGACAGCCATCGGAGCAGCAGCACGAACGGCGACGAATGCGACGGCGGCGAGGACGGGGGGTCGCCGAATGATCTCGAGAATACGGTGCATTTGACCGATAAGTTTCTCACGGACCGGTCGAGGAGCGGCGAAACGACGCGGATTCGATTTAGCGAGGACGCGTCGAGTCGAGGGACGACGTTTGCGGCGGCGTCGCAGAAAGGTCTCGGACGAAAAGAAAGAGAAGATACGTTCTCGGTGTCTATTTTTGACGCCGGAAAGTTGGACAGCATGTTAGGAAAGCGCAGAGGCGCAATAGTAGCTAGCGAGAATCAAGACAACAGGAGTAATAATGATAATAATAACGTTAGAGTCGGGAACGAAACGTTTCGTTCATTGGGTGATTTGAAAGTCAACGAGAAGCGGCGGATAGGGATGTTTTCTGTGATCGATGGTCACGGTGGCGCCGGAGCAGCCGCACATTGCGCGGCGTCTTTACACGAGATGATATTCGAACAGCTTTCCGATAAGTGCGAGCAAATGGCAGAGGCGACGGAGAAGGCAAGAGATAAGTTGATGAAGATGAAACGCGCTAAAGTAAACACGAGTCGGTCGTCGAGTTATGAGGATATGAGCGGTTTGAGTGGTAAGATGAGCGCGAATGAGGGAGAAGAGGTTGAGATCCAGAAAAGAGAAGAAGAGAGCGGGTTCGACGAATTAGTAAGAGAAGCCATTATAGCCGGGTTTAAACGATGCGATGAGGATTTTTTGAGTCGAAATAAGAACGATTTTTCTGGCGCGTGCGTGGCTATGGCGTTAATTTGGGACGACGCCGTGTGGATCGCGCACCTCGGAGATTGTAAGATCATCGCGGCGGATTTCTATGCATCGAAACCGTTGGAATTACTGACCGAGACATTAACTACAGATCACATCGCATCGAATACGAGTGAAGCTAACGCGGTGATTACGCGCGGCGGGTTTATAAGGGCTGCTGCAAACACTGGCGGTAATATTTACGCGAGAGGGAGAGAGACTGGCTGCAATTTATTCAACAACTATTTTCTCTCCGCGTGCGGCGGCGGGAGAGGGAAAAGTGCGGCTGCTACTTCTACTTCGCATATTTCTGGTTGTGCGAACACCGAAAACGATAAGAATTTTGTGTGCTCGAGAGGTGGCTGCGACTCCATCGCACGAGTCAACGGCGAACTCGCAGTAACGAGATCCATCGGGGATCGCAGGTGTAAACCGCACATTTCATGCGAACCCGACGTTCGAAAAACTCGATTTAAGCGAAAAGAGAAACGAGACGACGAGATATTTTTTCGTAGTAGTAATAGCAGTCATCAAAATATCAAGGGTAAAGAATCCTTTTTGCTTTTGAGCACAGACGGTACGTTTGGATGCGGCAGGGTGAAAGATCGAGATGCGGCCGAGGTGGCGGCAAACGCCCTTTTGATTGAATCGCATAAGCAACACTCTCCGAAGGCGTCGTCTTCCTCGTGGGGACAGCGCGCGAGACGGGCGTGCGCTGAAGTCATTTCTCATGTGAAAAAGAAAGGAGGGAAGGATGATGCGACGGTGATTTTGATCGATATTGAGAGTGCATTTAGTAACTAATAAAGTTTTGAGCGCGTAGACAGCTTTGAAGAAAAGTTCGCCTGATATTTTCGCATTTTGTTTATATTACATTCTTCTCTTCTCTTTTCTCCTTAAAAAAACCAAGTGCTTCTTCTTAAATCTCTTTCTTTGCTGCTACGTATAATGATTAGTATTATTGCTGTATTGATTCATTGAGTTGCGTGGTGGTTGGTGGTGATGGTGATGTTTGGTGGGAAACTATAATTAGATGACGGTGCCGTCAGGAATCATCGCATCCTTTTCGATGACGACGATGTAATCCTTGATGACCCAGCCCTTCATTTCCTGCGACATGTCTTCCTTGACGTTGTCTTTGTTCGTGATGGAGCAGTTAGCACCGATTCTAGCGTTCTTGTCGACGATGGCATTCTTAATCGTAGAACCCGGGCCGACGCCCAACGGCATGAAGCAGTCGTCCTTGGAGGCGCACACCGCTTTGTTCTCATAAAAGTCAGCACCCATCAACAACGTGTCCTCGATAACACAACCTTCGGAGATGTGCGATCGCAATCCAACCATGGCGTTCTTAATCGAAGACTTTTCGATGAAGCAACCGTCACCGATGGTCGATTGAGAGACGGCGCTGTCCAAAATTTTCGTCGGCGGCAAAAATCGAGACGAAGTGTAAATCGGCGCCTTGGCTTCGTAGAAGGAAAATTGCGGAGTTTCCTTGTTGCATTGCAAGTTGGCATTGTAGAACGCTTTGATGGTTCCAATGTCTTCCCAGTAGCCATCGTACAAAAAGGCTTGGACGTGCATGCCCATATCCTTCGCGTGCGGGATGATTTCACCGCCGAAGTCATTTTGGTCTTTGCAGTGAGTCATTAACAAGTCCTCCATAGCTTTGGCGGAGAAGACGTAGATACCCATGGAGGCAATGTACGGCATTTCCTTCGCCTTTTGAGCGTCCAAACCCAAGATTGTCGTGTCGACAGCCATCGCCTTCAACGCGTCGCCCTTCGGCTTCTCCGCAAAGTCAATAATTCTACCAGTCTCGTCGATTTTCATCAAACCAAACGCTTCCGCTCTTTCTTCATCCATCGGCACCGCAGACACCGTGATATCCGCGCCGACTTCTCTATGCTTCATGATAAACGGCTTGTAGTCCATTCTGTACAAGTGATCGCCGGACAAAATGAGATACTCGTCGCACTTGGAGGAGTTGAAGAGCCACTGGTACTGTCTGACGGCATCCGCGGTGCCTTGAAACCAAGCCTTGTTCGTCGGCGATTGTTGCGCGGCCAACACTTCGACAAAGCCAGTCTTCGTGTACGAGCCAATGTTAGCGTTGTATGCTTGCGCCAAGTGTCTGTTCAAAGATGCCGAGTTGAATTGCGTCAAGCAGTAAATCTTGTTGATGTCGCTGTTGATGCAGTTGGACACCGGAATATCAATCAAACGGTAGTTCGCGCCCAACGGAACGGCCGGTTTCGCTCTTTTCTTCGTCAACGGGTACAAACGAGAACCCGCTCCACCACCTAAGATGATAGAGAGGACGTTGTCCATGTTGTCGGAAACGACGCCCGTGGCCGCCGCCGCGGTCGCCGCCGGTGGTTCCGCGACCGCCTTGTTGCGGACGATGGTGCATTTCTTTTGCGCAGACTGTTGTCGTTAGAGAAAAGGATAACACAGGTTAGCGATGTGTGCGCGCGCAAAATGAATGACGTGGTCTTCCGGGTGAACCATTCTTCTCTCTTTTCATTTTACTGCAGCGGCGCTCTCCGAGAGAGAGAGAGAATAAAAGAGATCCGAGTAGGAGAGATGCACACTATATCCAAATTATCCACTCTTTCTCTCCCCTTGCGTTTTTTTGCGCACTCGAGAGAGACCAAAAGCGAAGAGCGCGTCGCGATTGTTAACGCGCTCGACCGAAAAGCAAAACCGACGAGCGCGTCATCTTCCCTCCTTTCTTTTTACTCTCCTTTCTAGAGAAGGAAAAGATAGAGAAAATGGAAGAAAATGCGCGATTTTTGCGAGAAAAAGAGAGCGAGTAAGGGAACAAAAAGATATCTAATCCAAAAAAAAACAACTCACCGAACGCTTCGATTGCGCGACGCGCTGGCCACTAATCGACCCTTTCGCTGTAAAAGAAAACGGTTTTGTCAGCATAAATATTAACCTCGTGAAAGGAACGTAAATTTAGCGCGAGTTTGCGTTCGCGCTCGACTCGAAACGAGGCAAAGACGAAGGAGAAATGCGCGTTAAATTCCTCCGCAATATACCAAAAAAACAAAACTTTCTGTTAAAAGATTAGTCCGGGAGAATGAAAATTTTCCCCGATGTAATCTTCACCGAAGAAAGAATTAAACGCGCACCTGATAAACCACTCGAAGATTGCAACGCAAACATATTTTCTGCGTGTGTATTTGAACTGTTTTTCTCGTTCCTACGTTCGCGCGCTGCGTTTTATGAGGAGAGGGTAAAAAAATTTCATCACTTGTTTTTGCTTTCAGCCACAAAGGAGAAAAAGAGTCCACACAATTCTAGAGGCTAAATTCTGAAACCCTAAATAAGTAATAATTTGACTGCTGGTTCTATTTTTGGTTTTTTCTCGCTCAAAAATATTCTTCGCAAACGCGCTTTTGGGGAGAGAGAGAGAGAGAGTGCGGGGGAAGACTACCGGCGACGACGACGACGATGGTACCAACGACGACGACGACGACGACGAGAAAGCAGCGCGTGTTGGCGTACGCGCGCGTTCGGCCTTCTTCTTCGTCGTGTTCTTCTTCTTCTTCTAATTCTTCTTCTTCTCCTTTTGGGTGTGCGTCTGAGAAAAAAATACGCGAAGAAGAAGAAGAAGAAGAAGAACATCACGAAGAGGATCTGAAGAAGAACAAGAACAAGAAGACGCGGGCGTCTCCGACCGATCCCGGCGTCGTAGAAACCGCGAGAGGTTGTTTCCGCGTGGACCACGCGTTCGGGGAAGACGCCACGCAGAGGGACGTGTGGGACGCGATGGGAGAACCGGCGTTAACGGACGTGTTGCGAGGAGCATCCGCGTGCGTCATGGCGTATGGGCAAACCGGCGCCGGGAAGACGTACGCTTTGTTGAACACGCCGGGGATGGGGAAGGATTTGGAGAGCGTAAAAGCGAGGAAGAGAGAAGGTGATAGTCGCGAGAACGATACCGGAGCAGAGGAGGAAGAAGAAGAAGAGGAAGAGGAAGAAGAAGAGGAAAGACGCAACTCGGCCGGACTCGTGCCACGGCTGGCGGTGGAACTTTTCTGGCGGATTGATAAGGAAGGGAAGAAAAAGAAGATGACGATCAAGGAGACGAAAAAGGAACGACGGGCGAAGACTCGATTTGTCGTGGAAATATCGATGATGCAAATTTACAACGAAATCGTGGACGATTTGTTGGAAAATTTGGAAGATGGCGGCGATACGGCGACCAAGAAAATGAACGAAAACGGCAAGAGGAACGGTTTCGCGACTTTTAACGAGAAGAACGGAAAGACGAGCCGAACGAAAAACGTGGTTCGTGTAAACGATGACAACAATAATAACAATAACAACAGCAACGAAGAGTGGGAAGTTGAAGATTTGACGTGGATGCGATGCGAGAACGCTTCGATGCTTCTACAGAAATTTGCTGAGGGAAGAAAGCGCCTGAGATACGCAGAAACTCGCATGAATAAACACTCGAGCCGCAGTCACTGCGTGTTGAACGTAAGAGTCAAGAAAATCAAGAGAAAGAAAAGAGGTCGCGGTAAAGATGCAGTATTAATCGTTGAGCAAAGCGAAGGTGTTTTAACCGTTGTCGATTTGGCGGGATCCGAGCGACAACACAAAGATTACTACCGGCATCAAGAGAGCAAAAAATATCCACTCATCAACAATAACGACCGCGTTGCTCTCGAAGAGATTCGATTTAAAGAGGCTACTCGCATAAATCAGAGTCTACTCGCGTTGGGAAATTGCGTGCGCGCGTTGGCGAGTAACGCCGCTCACGTACCCGTGCGTGACTCCAATTTAACGAAAATTTTGTGTTCGAGTTTGAACGGACAAAGTCGGACGTGGCTATTGGTGTGCTGCTCTCCCGAAGCCGAACACGCGTCCGACACTACCGCTGCTCTTGAGTTTGCCGCGCGCGCCATGCGTGTGGAAACTCTCGCGCGGTCCTCCCCGCACAAGGAAATCGTAGAAATCGATCCCACGGACTTGTCGACAAAGACTGGACTTTCCACTACGCCTCGGAAATCGGACGCGAGCCGAAGCAGCACTTGCAGTAGTATTACAAACGGTACATATAATAGCGACAGAGAAGGAGATGATTCGCTCGACGATGAAGACGATTCGCTCGATGACGATGACAAAAAATTTCACTGGAAGGAAAGCAGTTTCAATCAACCCGAACTAAACGGAGGAGGAGGAGGAGACGACGACCAACGACAACGCTGCCATCGTCGCAGACCGTTCACGAACAATATTCGCGAAGGGAAATTGCGTAGAGAGATACAAAATTTGCGCGACGAGCTCGAGTCTCTCAAAATAGAACGCGCCGTAGCGAAGCAAAGAGCGAAAGAAAACGACGAGCGGAAAGGCAAAGAACTCGAATCGATGAAAGCGCAACTGAACGAGAAATGTTCAGAAGTCTCGCACTCTCTGAAAGCGGTCCAACGAGAAAACAGAGAAAAAAGTGAGCTCGTGGAAAGCTTACAAAAAGAGAAGAACGTTTTACTGGCTAAGTATCGCGAGAAATGTCGGCAGTTCGATGTGGAGCGCGAAAAAGCGCAAACGATACTGAACAGCAAAACTCTCGCGAAAAGAATCGCCGAATCAAATCACGAGCGCGAGGTTATCCTGCACACAGAAACGAGACGAAATCTCGAACGAGAGAGAGCGAAGAGCGAGAAGATAGTCGCTCGGTGCGCGACGGAACGTCTGAAAACGGAAGCGAGTCACCAAGCTAAACTCCAAGCTCTCCTCGAGAAAAACGAACGGACGCGTAAAGAAGCGGAAGTAAACGTGAAAGCGTTGCGCCTTTATCACGAGGCGATTAAACCGTCGGTAATAATTAATATCGAGCGCGTCGAAAATGAGAGGAAATTTGCGCGCCGACTCTCCATCGAGAAACGCAAAGACGCGCAGCGCGCTTTACGATTTCGCGCTTTGCGAGACGACTTTGCGACGAAACTCGTTGAAAAAACTAAACTTTTCGAAAACGAGAAACGCCGCTCGCAACGCTCTCGTTTACTCGCGCTCGAAATGAAGGAAAAATTAAAAGCCGCGTCCAAATCGCTGACTGATTTTAAACTCGCCCAGAGAGAGGGAATGGAGAAAATATGCTCGCTTGGCGTGATCGTGCATAAACGAGGTGATAAAAATCCGAGATCGAATCGCACGTACGAGCGCGTCGTGCGCGTCGCTTCTCCATCCAAAACCTCAAACATTTTGCCTTTGCACCACCGCGTTTTACAACAAGGCTACGTCAGATGGAACGCGTCGAAAACCATCCCGTTGAGAAGACTCGAGAGAGTCGGTTTGGACAACTCCGATTTTCTTCTGCGTCACCTGAAAAGAAACTTGAAGAGGTCGCAGTTTGCCCCGTTCTCCTTCGAAGAAGAAGAAGAAGAAGAAGAAGAAGAAGAGGAAGAAAAAGCCGCGCGTGTGGACGCGACGCGCGTTCCCTGAAAAAATATGTAACCAAAACATCGAGGCGTCGTCGAAATGTCCTCGAACGATCGATCGATCGATCGATCGCACGCATGCGTCTTCGACCCGCGAAACCGCTCGTGGACGCGTCTCGCATCATCAACGCGCGCAAAACGAGCAGGGGCCCTTCATTTTTTTTGTCATATTTTTTCACATTCAGACGACACAGCTCGAGAGTCTTCATTTTTTCACTTAAAAACCCACGAATGCCTCCCAGAAGACTCATACCGGGCGAAGGCGCCAAGTACCAAAACGCCGTCGCCTATAAAGCCGATTTACACGTCAAAACGTCCGAGAGCGCACAAAAAGTGCTCGCGAGTTTGAAGAATCAAGCGCTGCAAAACATCTGTAAGCGGTGCAGGGAGAAGATCGAGTGTGCGTTGTTTTGTTGTCGTTGCTTTTGCCGCCGCAAATACCGTTATACGTGTGCGTATGCATTCAGAGTATTTGGGCATTTCGTCGTCGTCGTCGTCGTCGTCGTCGTCGGGTGGGTTTCTACCGTCTCTCTTTTTTCGTTCGCAATTTCTTTTATCTCTTCTCTCTCTCTCTCTCTCTGTGTGTGTGTGTTCCTCTCGACGAGCGGTAGAGACGCGCACATATCCAAACTCACACGCGCATCTCACATTTTCTCTCGCACACAACAACACACACACGCAGGGAAATTCAAGTACGGGAAATACAAGCACAAAAAAAGCGCGAGCTTACTGAAATGTCAAAACTGTGAAAAATCAACCGTGAAACTGCGGTATCGGAAGTTGTGTCTTTCGTGCGCGCAGGAGAGCGGGAGGTGTCCGCAGTGTTCGAAGAGTCAGAAAGAGCAAGAGTTGGAGGATCGAGCGAAGCGAGAGGTCGCGAACGACGGAGAGGAGAGGGAAGAAGAAGAAGAAGAAGAAGAAGAGACGACGGATGATGAGGCGTACGAGGAAGAGGGGATCGTGATCACGCGAAGATGAACACCTCTCTGTGCTCGTTTAATAGTATTTTGTGTTGTTTTTAGTAGCAATCGAATAAAAATCGCCAGTTCGCTAAAAAACGTTTAATCGTCTCCGTCGTCGGTGAACAAACCTAAATCTTGGGCTATGCTCGGCGGGCGATCGAACGCCCCTCCCGTCCAGTAATCCGGACACCAGTCGACTAAATCTTTCGGCGATTTCAACGTTCCCGCGCCTCCGCCGCACACCACGCGCATGGCTTCACTTTTTGTCAATCGCATGTGTATCGCTCGCCAAAAGATGCAAGAGGCGCGCCTGCGGAGCCACTTCAAAGGACCGAAGAGAACCGCCGCCGGGTTTTGCAGTCCTTTCCTCGTTTCGCTACCTCTATTTCTACTACTATTACTACCAGTACTACCAGTACTCGCCGCATTATCTCTCCGAATCGGATATTCAGAAGCATCCAACAACCTTGAGGTTGCCGCTTCCCACGTCAAACGCGCTCTGGCGACGTCGTCCATCGGCTTCGGCTCCGTTTGCAAACATTCGTCCATTATTCGATTGAATTCTTCTTGCGAGGCGTAGGTTTTACAATTTTCAAACGTGGCGAAAAACGCATTGCTGGGGTGTTCTGCGCAAATAACAAACTTCCCCATCGCTAACGCCTCCGCCGTCGTCGTTGCAACTACGTCCGAGAGCGACGGATTGATAAAGATTTTGAACTCGTCGATGGATTTGTCGAGATGGTCCAGTCGCCCTTTGAAATCGAGCGGGATTTTTCTCGTCTGACATTCAGCTTTGACGTCCCATAAATCGTCGCCGTCACCAAACACGGAGACGGGTAAATAGTCTAAAACTCCCTCTTTTTTCCTTTTTCTCGCTGCTAACGATTTGTTGTACTCTTGCACCACGTCCAAGAGCTCGTGATACCCTTTCGCCCACACAACCTTCGCGATGAAGTAACAATTTTTCGAAAAGCCCAACTTCTCTCCAGTTTTCTCATTCTCCTTGGCGAAATCTGCTCTGCGCTTCCCGACGTCCAAAAACGCTCTCGAAACGCCGTGCACGTTCACCGTCACCGCGTCCTCGCCAAAATCTTGCACAGCGTCGCTCAGTTTAATAATTTTGTGCGTATAAATTCTACACATGGTAAAATTCAACCCTCGTATAAACGCCTCCTTCTGTTCTCCGTTTTCCTCTCTTCTCGCGTACTCTAAATAATTCGTGTGTATAATCCCGACGACTAAGTTAAACTCTTGCTTCCATCCTCTCCTGCCGCAATGAAACCAATTCAAATGTTCCGGCTCCTCCAATATCGCCACGTCTCTCAACCGCATCGGTATTCTTTCGATGATATCCCCGACGGGCACGATCGACCCTTTATCCGTGGCGTACCTTCCCGGGTAAAACAAAACTTCCACGTCTGGGCGAAAGCCGACTCTGTTCGTCACCCACTCCATCATCGCTTCCGCTTGCTCTTCCGGATGGTTGAATGATTGCCGCTTCGGAAATACTTGCCGCTGGTCGCACTTTGGCAGCCACGGGACCACGAGCGCGACTTTTCTTTTCACGTCCTCTTCTTCCTTTTTCGTGCTTTTACTCCTCTTCGCCGCCAAGTACGCCGCTCGCAACAACGGATTCACGGAGGTTCCCGTCATCCACGGCAACGCTGCCGTGGTAACGATGGTAAACGTTCGGTTCGGCAAGCGCACGTCGTCGGTGACTTTGAACCGAGGTCGTCGTTGTCGGTGGTGTTTGCGCTCGTTCTCGTCGTCGACTCTTTCGTCTTCATTATTCGACGGCGAGGAGGAGGAGGATGCACTTTTCCCCATCATCGCGCTTTTGCTCTCGGAGGAAGATTGCGCCGCCGCCGCTGCTCTTCCTCCTCCACCACTCCCTCCTCCTGATTTCGGTGGTTTTCCACCGCCCGACGGCAACGCGGCGGGGTTCTTTTGAAGCCGTTGCTCTCGTTGCTGCTGCGACATCTTCCGAAAAGAGAGAGAGAGAGAGAGAAAAATGATTTGATGCTTTTCGTCTTTTTTTTTCAATTTTGATACGTATTTTATGCTGATGTCTGTCTGCGTGTATATGAGAATAGTATATATTTATGAATTTTCATTTCAACTGAGCCCAGGCTTGGGTGATGAACTTGGTCACCTCGGCGGCTAAGACGCGATCCCTTTCAGTTTTCGTGCGCTGGCGGTCTGGATGAAATTTTAACATGGCGCGTTTGTACGCTTTTTGCAGCGTTTGTTTATCCGATCTCCCTCTCTCGCCGCCTTCGACGGCGACGCCGCAGCGGACGAGAAAGAGGCGCAGGTCGGCGCGATGCGACCATTGCTCGACGGTTCTGTGCGCCTGATGTTGCAAGAGGCGGGTCGTGGATTCAGCCTCGATGTCGATGGCGGTGGATTCTTGGTAGGCTTTGAGCTTTTCTCTTTGACGCTTTTTGGTTTCGATGGAGGCGTCTTTTTGACGTTTGAGACGCAGCCAACCGGTTTTGCCACCGACGGCGGTGATCCGGCGGATGATGGCGTCGATGTACTCAGATTTTTCAATGGCAGAGGAAAAATCGGCACCGATGAGGGCACCGCGTTGTTTCAGCTCGCGAATGGACCATCCAGAGATGGTATCGCGATGGGGGTCGATACTCTCATCGACATCGTTTTCGGCGACGAAACACGCGTCCCAGGCTGATTTCTCTTCTATCCATTGCTTTTCGTCCTGTGATTCTTCCGCCGCCGTCGCTGCCGCCGCTTCTCTTCGCTTACGCGCGGATGTTTGTTGGTGGTGGTGTGTCGATTGAGTCGTTGCCGCTGCCGCCGCTGCCGCCGCTGCTGTTGCAGCGGCGCGTCTTATGGCTAATTTGTGCGCTCGGGAAGACTCCGAATACTCCATTTTCAACTGAGCGTGCTTAAAAGAAGTTGTTTGCAAATTTGTTTTCATTTGCTGCAAAGTTATATACGCCGGTCCTTTCGCGCTTTGGTACGTCTTTTTCGAATACTGCCTCGAAGCTTCTTCGTATCGCCTCGTCGCTTCTCGGAGCTCGTTTGCCTCGAAATATTTCAATTTTGCAGAAGCATCGAGCATTTGCGCGTACGAGGTAACAACCGACATGTCGTCTTGGTATTCACCCGTGTACGGTGGATGTTGTTGTTGCTGCTGCTGCTGCT
>Ga0255767_1003472_pt1 | contig 13252 bp, 7 predicted proteins | sample 071ome_24_FD_179967 | JGI IMG/M metagenome (GOLD analysis project Ga0255767, IMG submission 179967) | Coastal salt marsh microbial communities from the Groves Creek Marsh, Skidaway Island, Georgia - 071402CT metaG (version 2) | ecosystem: Environmental > Aquatic > Marine > Intertidal zone > Salt...
ATCGCCGCACACGGCAAAAAAAAAAAGCAACGCTCCGAAGCAGCGCGAAAAGAAAAGGCGAGAGACGCGTTCGTTCTCTTCTTCGCACAACGCGACGCGCGACGAAAGAGAAAAACGAGGAGGAACGTTCGTTGTGAGAGCGCATCGTTGGAAAAAGCTTTTTCGTTTCTTCTTCTGGGCGGGAGGAGGAAAAAGTGATTTGTTGTTTTTACATTTTCTTCCGTTTTAGTAAAAAACCCATCGGTTAATTATACGCACACGCCGAGTTCACGAACAGAGAGAGAGCACGAGAGGGTTTGTTCGCGGGTGTATGGAAATAAAAGCGACGCGGGACGACGGCACGACAGAAGAAGAAGAAGAAGAGTGCACTAAAAAGAGCGTAGAAGGCTCCTCCGAGAAGAACATCGTCGAGGAACTCCGCTCATCGTTAGCAAAGAGGAGGAGGAAGCGAAACAGACGCAAACACGCGCCGAGGTCAAAGAAAAAAGCCTCCAAAAGCAACTCTTCTATAAAAGAAGAGGAAGACGCGGTTGCGAAACCTACATCGTCTCCGACAACAACGACAAAAACCAAAAGGTTGGTTATAAAACAACTCGTTCCGGAGAGGCTCGATTATTTCTCCGCGCTCGCTAAAGACAGAGAGATAAAAACGTTCGTGCACGCGTTGAAACAGAAAGCGCCGTCGAGTTCGTACAGGACGTTTATACTTAAGAAGCTCGTCCCGAAACTCGCGACGGTTGCCTGCACGGGATACAGGAGGAAAAAGAACTCAAGAACAAGAACAAGAACAACAGCAAGATGCGATTGTCTCCGAGAGAAGTGGACAAGCTCGCCTTGGCGCAAGCCGCGCACTTGGCGCAGAAAAGATTGGCGTCAGGAATTCGTCTCAATCACCCCGAGGCGACGGCGTTACTCGCGAATCAGATTCTCGAGCTCATCCGAGAAGGTCCAGAGAATGGAAGCGAACAGTCCGTCGCGCAGATTGTGGAGAAAGCGAGGACGATTTTGGGGACGCGACAAGTCCTACCCGGCGTTGCGACGCTGTGCGGGGAAGTCCAAGTTGAAGGAACGTTCACGGACGGAACGAAATTAGTCTCGGTGCACGGGCCGATTTGCCGCGAAGACGGAGATTTAGCGTTGGCGTTGAAAGGATCGTTTTTACCGGTGCCATCTTCGGATGCGTTTCCAAAGGCGACGTCGCCAGATTTGATTCCAGGCGAGTTAGAAACTGCCAAAGGCGATTTGACGCTGTTGGAAGGGAGAAAACTGAAGACTTTGCTCGTGACAAACACGTGCGATCGACCGATTCAAGTCGGCAGTCACTTTCATTTGGTGGAGACAAACAAGTCTTTGCGCATCGATCGAGTGAAAGCGTGCGGGTATAAGCTCGCCATTCCAGCGGGCACGGCCGTTCGATTCGAACCAGGGGAAACGAAAAAAGTTCAAATTTGCCCAATCGGTGGCAACTGCGTCGTTAAAGGTGGGAATAACGTCTGCGATGGTATGAAGATGACCTATCCTCTCAGTGAAAACGACAAGAAGAAAGTGCTGGATTCGGTGACGAAAATCATGGGCGCCGACGCTCACCAGAGCGAAGACGATGACGAAGAGTCGAACGACGCGATCACTTTGCCAAGATCCAAATACGCAGATATGTATGGCCCTACAACCGGCGACCGCATTCGCCTAGGCGATACGGATTTATACATCACCGTGGAGAAGGACTACGCCACTTTAGGCGACGAGTGCAAGTTTGGCGGCGGCAAAACGCTTCGAGAAGGCATGGGACAAAACGCCGGTTTAGGCGCAAACAAAACTTTAGATTGCGTCGTAACGAACGCGCTCGTCGTCGATTACACTGGAATATTCAAATGTGATATTGGTATCAACGATGGCATGATTGTTGGCATCGGCAAAGCTGGTAATCCGGACGTTATGGAAAACGTGACGCCGGGGATGGTTGTAGGCGTGAACACGGAGGTCATCTCCGCCGAGGGTTTGATTGTCACCGCGGGTGGTTTAGACACGCACGTGCACTTCATTTGTCCACAAATCTTGAATGAAGCTATATCAAGCGGTTTGACGACTTTGTTAGGCGGTGGAACCGGTCCAGCCACGGGGACGTGCGCGACAACGTGTACGCCGGCGCCGGAACAGATGAAGATGATGTTACAAAGCACGGATACGTTTCCCATGAATTTTGGTTTTACTGGGAAAGGTAACACTTCAGACCATAAAGGGTCTGGCCTAAACGAAATCGTCGAAGCTGGGGCGGTTGGGTTAAAACTTCACGAAGATTGGGGGACGACTCCTGCGGCTATCGATGCGTGCTTGACCGTCGCCGAAAAAGAAGACATCGCCGTGACTATCCACACCGATACGCTTAACGAGTCGTGTTGCGTGGAGACATCGATTGAAGCTTTCAAAGGTCGAACAATTCACACGTATCACAGCGAAGGTGCGGGCGGTGGACATGCCCCGGATATTATCAAAGTTGCGGGTGAACTTGCAGTGTTACCCTCGTCCACGAACCCGACGAGGCCGTTCACTAAGAACACCATCGACGAGCACTTGGATATGCTCATGCATTGTCACCATTTGGACAAGAACATCGCCGAAGACGTTGCGTTTGCCGAGTCCAGAATTCGCGCGGAAACAATTGCCGCGGAAGATGTCTTGCACGATATGGGTGCCTTATCTATCATGTCTTCCGATTCCCAAGCCATGGGTCGCGTTGGCGAAGTCATCACGCGCACGTGGCAAACCGCGCACAAGAATAAGCAGCAACGAGGTCCTTTACCGGAAGATGAAGGTACGAACAGCGATAACTTCCGCGTGAAGCGTTACATTGCGAAATACACCATCAACCCGTCTCTAGCGCACGGAATGTCGCACTTAATTGGTTCTGTAGAGGTTGGTAAGCTCGCCGATTTGTGCTTATGGAAACCGAGCTTTTTTGGCGCCAAGCCAGAACTCATCGTAAAAGGTGGTCTCGTCGCCTGGGCGCAAATGGGCGATGCGAACGCGTCTATTCCATCCCCGGAGCCGGTTATTTCTCGCCCAATGTTTGCTGCCGCAAACGTGGGTAAAAGCTCCATCGCATTTGTGAGTAAACTCGCGGCGAGAAAGTCTGTCGGAAAGACGTACGGTTTGCAAAAACGCGTCGAGCCGGTGTGCAACATTCGCGGCGTTACGAAGAAAGACATGAAGTTGAACGACGTCATGCCAAAGATTGAAGTCGATCCGGAAACGTACAAAGTGACCGCAGATGGCGTTGAATTAAAGTGCGAACCGGCTCAAGATTTGCCGTTGGCGCAAAGATACTTTTTGTTCTAAAAAGGAGGGAAGATTTGAATCTTTGAACGCACTTATTATTTTTTATCATTACTAAAATTACAAAATTATTATTGAGTACCGAGAGATATCGGGATATCTTACAACGAAAAACTGTGATATTATTAAATACGACAGAACCGGAAATTAGATTACGGAAGGAAAACACATTATTTAAGACAGAGAGAGAAAGAAAGAATACAACAATCATGAGCGACAACAATAACAACAACAACGATTTTTGGACCGCGTGGCAGCTGCTAGATCCTTTGCTCCCTACGGGCGGGTTTGCGCACTCCAACGGTCTCGAGGCGGCAACGCAATTTGGATTCATAGATAGCGGAAACGGTTATGGCATAGACGTTTCGACGTTTGTTTCGGAAATTGCTCGAAACGCGTGCTCGACGCTCGCACCTTTTGTTTTAGCCTCGAGAAACAGGTTCGATACATCTTCATCTGAGGGAGGAGAAGAAAACGGAGATATCTCGACATGGTCTAAAGAAAACGCAGTTCTTCACGCCATGCTAATTGGTAACGCACCGGCGCTTCGAGCGTCTTTATCTACGGGTACAGCGCTCTGCCGAGCCGCTGTCGCTGCATTTTCAGGAGACTCCTCGAATATTTCGAAAAAGTTGAAGGCGCTGAAACAAGCCTCGAAACCAAACTCGTGCGTCGGTCATCTCGCTTGCGTCTTTGGCGCCGTGTGCGGTATTTTAGGCGTTTCCGAAAAAATAACGATTCGCATGTTCGTCTACGTGACTGTTCGGGATGCCTGCTCGGCGGCGACGCGATTGAACGTCGTTGGACCGCTTGAAGTAGCGGCGATTTTGCGAAAATCGACGAAGACAATGGAGGAGATGTGCGAAGAAGCAATCGAGAGAGGAAGCGATATTCACAGTGCCGCCGTATCAGCACCGTTGGCAGAAATGTTCGCAACTGCGCACGATCAGTTGCATGGTCGTTTATTCAACAGCTAAGAATCAATCGAAAATGAACGGTGAACGAGAACAAGAAGACAAGAAACAAACTGCAATGATGGAAGTCGAGAAAGAACCTACCGCGTTTGCGGGTCTCATCGAGGTCTCCTTGCAGTCCTCGATATCATCCGCGACGAAGCTGTTTTCGACCTATCCTTTGCGCATTTTGTATCCAAAAAAGGTTCAATTTGACAAATCAGTCGATTGCGCTTGGTTTTATACCGTCTCGTACGGTGGAGGTCTGGTTTCTGGCGACTCGGTGCCGATGTTGGTGGACGTTCAGAAAGATTGCACCGCGAGCGTATGCACTCAGGGCACGACGAAAGTGTATAAATCCGTCAATCCATCATCGACGAATAATACCGACAATAATGTCAACGGCGAGCTCACTAAGACGACGAGACAAACGCTTGAGGCAAAAGTTGGAACGAATGCGCTTCTCTGTTGGTTACCCGATCCGGCGCAGTGTTTCAAAGACGCGAAATTTGAGCAAGTGCACGAGATCTCATTAGAGGATGACTCTTCGAGTTTATGTTTTGTGGATTGGATCACCGCTGGAAGAGTTGCCCACGACGATGCGAGATGGGCGTTTCGTTCGTTTTCCACGCGAACGACCGTGACGACCGGAGATGATACCGTGAATGTCATCGAATCGCAACGACTGGAGAACGCCGCATGGAATAACGAGGAAGAGAGTAATCTCGCGAAACGCATGGCAAACGCACACGTCATCGCGAGCGTGGTTTTAATCGGACCAAGAACGGAAGCTGCGCGTAAGAAGTGCGCGGAATATGCGAGAGAAACGTCCAAAAGAACTACAAACGCCGCGAGTTGGTTGACTGCAAAATCGCCACTTCCGGCTGGCGTTTCGTACTCGCTCACAACCGCATCTGAATCCAAAACGCAAAGAATGAACGAGGGAGGAGGTAAAAACGATACCTTGGTACTCAGAGTCTTAGCGAGCGACATTGAATCTGCCTACGAGGTGTTGCGCGATTGTCTTCAACCGCTCGAGACGGAAATCGGTTGCCCGCCATATAACGAAAGAGGCGGGAGTTGAGGAGTTGATCGATGAATGTTGTAAAAAAAAACTAATTTTCTTTAATAATTTCTTTTTAACCACCCCCGAGTCCTTCGAGTTCTACGTAGCTGGATCTCCTCGTCACTCGCACTTCATCGTGCAGCGGTTCTTGCACCCAGTCGCTCTTTTCGTCTTTTCCTGTTCCGCTGTTGTGCACGGATGATCCGCGAACTGAGTTGTCGTTGCTCTTCGCATACAACATGGCATACAACATTTCTCCGTGGACGGTGCTTTGAACAACGTCTCTATCTTCACGCATTTGCGTAAACTCCGACACTTTCGATTCGCTCGATGAAGCTTCTTTTATTGCTTTGAATACGTGATCGTGTCTTCTGTGTAACGATTCGAGCTCTTTCAACTTTTCCAAATCAATCGTCAGCGCCGAAGAGCCGTGGAGATGGCGCAAGCTTTCTAATTGCATGGCGACGTCGTTCGCTTTGACTCGTCGCGCGGCGTCTTCTAAATCTTCGGCTAAGATATACGAGTCGTATAGCACGGATGCGTCCGTATCGCTTTCATCACCATCCTTTTCGCGTTGACTTCTTGATTTTTGAATGACTTTAACGACGCTCAAAATTTTAGACACGACGTTCGCGGATGCGCACACGGAGAGAAGATTAGCGACGTGCTTTTCATACTCCGCAGCTAGGACAGATTTGGAAATCAACAACGCTTTGTTGCTACTATCACTCGTCTTTTTCTTCTTTTTATCGCCGGGATCGTGCAGCCATTTTTCGCACGCTTTTAATATCGCCGCGCAACTCGGTCGTTTCTCATAATCAATCGTCAAACACATTTTAATCAACTCGATAAACTTATCGTTCGGCGTGGTTTCTATTAAAGATTCTGGTAAAATACCTCGCAACAACTTTTGCCAGGTCTCTTGCACCTGCTCACCTTCAGGATAACCCGTCAATAAAACAATAAGAACGACCCCAACAGCCCAATTATCGGTTTTTTCGTCGTACAATCCTTTGTTACACATTTCCGGACTGGCGAAGAATTTCGTGCCGTGGTACCCGCGAAGCTTTTCGTGCTTTTTACAGAACGAAGCCGACCCGAAATCTATAATCTGCAAATGCGGTTCGGAATCTACAGTCCATTCATTTTTGCACATGATATTATCTGGTTTAATGTCTCTGTGTACGACTCCTAAAGAGTGCATGAACGACACCGCGCTGAGTAACTGCGTGGCGACCAGTCGCCAATCGCGTTCGTCAAAGACTTTACGTTTCGAAATCGAATCGAACAACGAAGAGCCTTTGCAGACATCAGTGACAAGATATATGATGCCACCACCAAAAAGCTTTTTCGATTTATCCTCGTATACTGCTACCAACGTCGGCAAGTTTGGGTGCTTCCCGGACAACACGCGCAAGGTTTCAATTTCGTTTCGAATTTGGTGAGCGTAGTCCACAGAGTTGACCACGGATTTTATCGCAAAATCTTCGCCGGTATCGTTCACTTTCGCTTTAGCTAATCGAACGGATCCATATACGCCTCTTCCGAGCAAATCGCCAAACTCGTAATCGTTGAAAATAGTTTTTTCGTACTGCTCGTCAAAGACGCCGCCCTCGTGAACGGTAATATCGCCTTCGACAAACTCTGGAATCTGGTCTTCTTCTTCTCGACTGCTCTTACTGCTGCCCTTCAAACCTTTGGGTGCACACACCCTCGTGTACACTTTCAGCGTATCGCTCGTTCCGACGTTCATTCTGAATGCTTTTAGATACTCTTCCGGTTTTGGCACGTCGCAAACAATCAATGTGATATCGTCGTGCCTTCCTCTTTTTTCGAGGACTCTATCCATGACAGCATCCACGCAATCCGTCGCAAGTTTGTGTTTGGAACAGATCTTTGCTATTTCGGAATCGTTAAGAGCGGCGAAGATGCCGTCTGATGCGACTAAAATCCTCGCCCCGTTTCGGGGTAATTTCACTCTCGTGCATTCGGGCTCGCTAATAATCGCGTCTTTGCGCATGAAATTGCCGATTGCTCGGGAAACCGCGTACCCTCCAGGGTACATCCGCAACGGGCCAGCCTCCTTCCCGCTTCTATTATTCGACATTCGTGCGAGTCTATACCCAGCTGAAACTAATCGTTGCGCTTCTAAAGGATCGTCCGGCGAGTGTTCTCGAGCTAACCTTTGGTACTTGCCGTCCCCTTCTGCGAACTCGTCTTTATCGTCCGGGTGCGGCAGCATCAAAGATGAGCTATCCCCTACATTCGCGCATACTATATAAAACGACGCGTTCTTTGCATCGTCTTCGTCGTCCGTCACGCCTCTTTGTATCAAAATGGAACACATGGTCGACCCGCCTTTAGGAAAATTCCCTTGCGGATTACCGAAACATCCTCCGAAACATCCTCCGGCGCCCCGATTGCTCTCCTTGTACGCCGTCTCCATCGAGCTCACCGCCTCGCTCAAAACCGATTCCAAATCGTGTATGATCTCATTATTATTACTATTCTTACCATCGCTACTAGTATTGATCGCATTATTCATCGTCCTCTCCTTCCGTCGCGCGCTCCCGTGGACGCTCAAATCGTTCCCAAACTTGGTCTGTTTCTCCACCGCCAACTTCAGATGCTCCAACCACCTTTGCTCGCAAAAACTCGACGCAGAATTATCCACGTGTCCATCAAACACGGTAAACGTCGCCGTGATCGACCCGGGTTTCGGTGCCGGCAGCACCAACACCTCCTCCTCGTCGTCGATAAAAAGCGCTCGCAAATCTTCGCAAATCAAAAATCGATCCTCGCCTTTCTTCACGATCGTCCTCACCGCCCACCGGTTGCCCGATTGATTCTCCCCGTGCGCATTTTTCCCCGAATGCACCGAGGAGTCTCCCGGGTCGACGTGCAACGCGCTCAATCCCATACGTGCGATTTACTACGCTTAATCGTGAATAAATAAATAAAACTAGATTCGTATTCTAGACGCAGATGATATGATGATGCGTTTTATCTCTCTGTCTCTCTGCGACGACGATAAAATGTCTTCGTTATTGCGCGTATCTTTCGATGATGTTGCTTCTCGTAACGAGGGGCGTGTTTTGCCTCGTCAGCGCTCTGTGCACAAAAGGTCCAAAAAGCGGCTGCTCGCCGAGTGAAAAAGTTGAAAAAAAAAAAAGAGTCGACACGCACCACAAAACCACATTTGCGCGCACGCATATCCGCACAAAAAAAAAGTGGGAAGAGAAAACAAGCGGTGGTCACGACGCATAATAAATACAGAGCAGCGATGTCTTCTTCTTCTTCTGGTGGTGATGGTGTTGGTGGTGGTGGAATTCCAGACCGCCACGCGGACATGAACCTCCCGAAATGGGGCGTTCCCGGGTTGGGATGGCGCGAGTCGAGTCCGGTGTGGAGCGATTTGCTCGTTTTTAAATGGCTTTTAGGTTTATGCGTCGGTTTTCCGATCGTGTGCTTGTGGATGAAGGCGAACGCGAGGAAAGATTCGGAGGTGCGCAAGAGCACGTACTTGGCGGCGTTTCAGTTGGTGTATTTGATGCCCACGTTTCACGTGATCGTGAAAGCGAGTCGGATATGGTATTTAGGGGATGGTGCTCCGTTATCGCTGCGAGAGACGACGGCGTATGGGAGAGTGTTCGAACCGGTGGACGGGGTTGGGGAGATTGCGAAGATTGTCTTCGCGTCTCAGATATGGAAGTTTTTCATCTCCATGGGCGAGTTTGAGCTCGCGTGGCCGGAATTTCTCGGTTCTCAGATGCTAACGGTCGTGTTGAGTTACTGGACGATGAGTATTCCGTATATGCAGTATTACGCGGTGTATTATTTCGGCGTGTGCGAGTGGACGAATCTTCCTCTCGCCGCGATCGATTTGGGGAGGTATTATCCATCGATCGGAGCTGGGATGGCGGGAGTTCTCGGCCTCGCGTTGAAGGTTCTCTTTGCCAGTTTGTTCGTGTATTTTCGAGTGTTCACTTGGTTCTTCATGAGTAAGCAAGTGTACGAAGACACGATGTTCATTTTAGACGCGAAAAATTTACCGGCTGGATTCGAGTATCCGTGCCCGAGGGAAGTCGTCTACGGCGTCGTGGTTATGCTCGGGTTATTTACGTTGTTGAACGTGGCGTGGTTGTTGCAGATTGCGAAAGAAGCGAAAACGACCTTGTTCGGTGGCGCTGGTAAAAAGAAGAAGAAGGGCAAGTCCTCATCGAGTGGTAAAAGTAGCGCTGCGAGGGGTCAACCGCCAGCGAGAAGGTCGACCAGGTCGTCGGCGAGGAAAAAGACGAATTAGATTTTTCGCGTCGGCGAGAAAAGAGGGCATCACAATCAACATTTATTTTCTTATATATTTATTTAGAGCATTCTTTATATGCACAACACATAGTAATCTCTGTACTTTTCGCACTCGCGCGTCTCGCTGGTGACATCTAAAATAGAAAACTCAGGAGAAGACACTCCTGCGAATATTATCTAGAACACGCTCTTTCGTTTACGTCGTAGTGTATATACATTTTGGTTCATTTAGTATATTACGAGGGAGAACGAATAAAATATTTAGGCGTTCTCGTGCGGCTTGGCACCGGTGAAGACACCCTTGATGACGTTGCCGAGGACTTCTCTGGATTCGTACAACGGCAAGACGATGATGACAACCGTCGCGAGGAGACCCCACGCCAAGGCGATGGAGACCCACAAGGTGAAGTAACCTTCAGAGAAGACACCGCACGAACCGTCGCCGCAGCCGGCCGGCAAGGACAACACCGGCCAGATGAAGATCATGACGACGGTGAAGCCGACGCCCCACTTGGTGATCCACTTCAAGGCGGCATCCAACATGGCTTGGTCGTTTTCTTCGGCATCCAATTCCGGAAGCTTGTCATCGATCAAAGCGATGCCATCCTTCAAGGTGTTCATGTCGAAGTTTTGCGGGTTCATCTTGGAGATGACCGCGCAGACAATGCCAGACATGCCGATCGCCATGACGTTACCGGCCAACATCGGGTAGTTGCCGCCCAAAGTGAGCAAGTCAACGGTACCGTGCTTGCCGTCCGCATCTCTTTCGAAGGTGGCGCAGACAATCCAGGTGATCATCGCAGAGATTTGGCCGATAACGGCACCGGCGATGGCGCCAGTCGCCGAGGCGTCCTTCCAGGTCAACACAAAGGCAACCGGCATGACCGCGGAGCCAATGAAGATACCCATCATCAAGTAGACAAAGCCCAAAGACAAGCCCAATTCGAAGAGGATAATGGACAAGACGCCCATGAACAAACCAAAGCCCAAGATTGCAATTCTGGAAACCTTCAAGATTTGCTCGCCAGTGGCCTTCGGGTTGATGTACTTCTTGTAGATGTCGTACGCGATCAAGGAAGAGACGGCGATTTGTTCCGCGGAACCCGTGGAAGTGATAGCCATGAACAACATGATGGTGATCATCATGGCACCGCCCTTACCGAAGAAGTGGACAGCGGCGGCCGGCGGGACCAAACCGTCACCGGCTTCACCACTGGTGACCGGTAAATCCATAGCGACAGTGGCCAAGCCCATGGCGGTGGCCAACGCGAACGGAATGGTAAACCAGACCAAACCGCCCAACAAGTAACCCTTGGTGGAGGAGCTCGGCTTGGCGGCGATGGCGGATTGCCAGTAGGATTGATCGACAAAGACAGTACCGAAGTTACCGACGATGTTGATGATACCGAAGATGATACCACCCTTGGACAACATGGTCAAGTACGAACCGCCTTGGTTGTCTTTGACCGGACCGCACGGTTGCACAGAGGCGGAGCAGTCTCTTTCGGAGCTGGCAACCATTTGTAAAGCCTTGTAGACCTTCTTCGGGGAACCGACTAAGTCGTCATCCGAGGCGTACACGGCGAACAAGAACGTAACCAACACGGCGAAGATGATCGCGGTGTGCAAGTACGACGCCATAAACGTCGCCTTCAAGCCGCCGGCCATCGTGTAGACGATGACACCCAACGGAATCAAGAAACCAGCGGTGTAGATGTCCATACCAGTCAAGGCGTTCACGGTGGCCGCACCGCCCAAAATCAACATAGACGAAACGATGATGTTCGTCAAGAAGCAGAAGAACAAGAAGACCTTGTGAGCGGTGGCGCCCCATCTGGCGTCGATGATCTCACAAATCGTGTGCGCGTGCGGCGCATACCTCTTCACTTGGATCGCCAAGATACCGAACAAAAGCACTTGGATCGTGGCGCCGGACGCGTACCAAAACGGACCGGAAACACCATACTGATAGGCAACGTTCGAGGACTGCAACAAAGTCGCGGCCCACGTCCACTGAGAAACGATAACCGCCGCGGTCAAACCCGTCTTCACGGTACGACCGGCGGTGTTGAAAAATTCAGACGAGATGTTCGTCCCGTTGAATCGTTTGTCCAAGTAGACCAAGAGGGTGGTGATCAAAGAGAAACCAACCCCGAAGCCGAGGACGATACCGTAACCGGCACCTTCGGAGAGCGCCGCGGAGCCGCCGAAAAACCTGTTTGAAAAGAAGAAGAGAGAGAAAAAGAGTTGAAAGAGGTCAGTCAAAAATTTCTTACATTTTAAGGGGTGAAAAAAAGCAAAAAAACGCCAAAAGTCAAACTTAAATTTAATTTCTTTCTTTTTTCTTGTTTTTGAAAAAGCGTTTCTTTCGCGACCTTTGGCGCATAAAACGCCTTTTGATCTCATCTTTTTCTCGGCCGCGTTTTGGCCTTTTCGAAGAAAGGTCGACCTTGGCGTCGGCGAAGAAATGGACGCGCCGATGGTGTAAAACACCACCCGATCGACGCAAAGAAGAACAAAAACGAAAGACGACGAAACCTTTCGTCTCGTGGTTCATTCAGATCGGCGATTACCGCGTTTGGACGTCCAGACAGCGCGACACTGATTCGAGAATCCGACGACGCGATTGCACTTTAAACCACAGACGAGAAAAAGAGAGATGAAATGACGAGAGAGAACTTACGAGGCTTGCTTGACGCAATGCGTCGTCGAGACTTCCGAGTCCATGTAGTAGTACTCTCTGGAACCGACGGCTCCGTAGCCCGAAAGCGGGGTCGCCTCAAAGAGCGCTTGAGTACATTCACTGATAGCCATGATGAATATGTGTACTCAAAAACACGTAATAAAAGTGACGTTTCGGGTTCTTTTTATTAAAACTCCCTTCGTTCGTGCGGTCCAGAAGAACGCAAAAAAACATCTCTCAGAAAAAAAAGCCGACGACAACACCTCCTTGCTCATTATTAGCAGGGAGGGAGCGAGCGAGGGGCAGAGACAAAAACAACGCAACTTAATTGTTCGTTTTTTTTTGCTTTTTTTCACTCTCTCTGCTTTTGCTTTTTTTCTTCGAGCTGCTTCTTCTCCTCTCTCTGTTCGGGGAAAAACTGCTCTCTCCCCTTCCTCTCCGCACCCCAAACAACAACAACAACAAAAACAAACACACCGACCGCGTGTTTATACGTGGTCGAGGTATTGGGGGGCCGGCGCAAAAAACATCTCCCCCGCTTTGAAAGACGACGCAACAACAACGCGTTTCCAAACAAATCGCGAGAGCACACACATACAAAAAATAAATGTTCGTCGGGAGTAAGTTCGTGCTTCTGAGAACGACGAGACACAAAACCGCCTATAGCGCCGCGAGGAGGACCACGGCCGCTATCGCTACCACCAAGACGACCAATACCGCGAATAAGACGACGGTGCGTCCGATTCAACAACACCAACGCGTGAAAAACGCGCGCGCGATGACGACGATGATGTTTTCTTCTTCTTCTTCTTCTGCGAGTACTACTACTCGCGGCGGCGATAATTTATCGCGCGCGACGACGACCAGGAAGAAGCAGCGACATCGTTTTCAGAGGAGAGCGATTGCCTCTTC
>Ga0255767_1003473_pt1 | contig 13250 bp, 13 predicted proteins | sample 071ome_24_FD_179967 | JGI IMG/M metagenome (GOLD analysis project Ga0255767, IMG submission 179967) | Coastal salt marsh microbial communities from the Groves Creek Marsh, Skidaway Island, Georgia - 071402CT metaG (version 2) | ecosystem: Environmental > Aquatic > Marine > Intertidal zone > Salt...
CCACAACGATTCTATTTTCAAATCGGCTAATGCAACTTCGGATGAAACTACACCAACCGAATTTGCACTTTGGATCGGTGGACAAGAAGTGTGCAAATTGGATACATTGTTTATCAACACCGTACATAATACGCTTTATAATGAATCTCAAGCAAAAGCGTCGTGTGCAGTAACAACACAAACACAAGGTGTTAATGAATCTTTCAATTCTTACGTAATTCCATTTTTCTTTAGCGAAGACTGGACAAAGTCGCTCCCACTTGTTGGTCTCCAATACCACGAAGTCGAAATAAGAGTTAAGTGTAGAAACGGTACGTTTCAACCTACATCTAAACCAAAAGTATACGCGTCGTATGTATTCCTCGACACTCAAGAACGTGAATTCTTCACTAAAAGCGAACACGAACTTCTTATTACACAGACACAATACCAACCCATGAATGATTCAGATACTTCCGTAGACCTTACCTACTTTAATCACCCAGTTAAGAGTGTTCACATTACTGCCGGTAACAAGGATACTACAGCATACACATTTTCAGATGCCTCTATGTACATAAACGGTGTTGCTTTGTTCGAGAACATGTCTAGTGAATATTACAGACACGTTGTTCCAACGAGACACTGTTCAGTTCTTTCGGATAGTTTAGCAGAGGAACAAATATATACATGGCCATTGTGTCTTACCATGAACAAATCTCAGCCAACGGGTACTCTTAACTTTTCGCGAATCGATAACGCTACGATAAAAATAAACGGAACACCTAGTGCAACCGATGTAGATATGATACGCGCTTACGCGGTCAACTATAACATTCTCAGGATTAAGAATGGTATGGGTGGTGTCGCGTTTGGTAACTAATTTATTACGGCTACTACAAATACGATAATCCACTTTTAACATTTTTAGGTTCTACGGTTATAATAGAACATATTTATCAACTCAAAAGGAAATAATACCTAATTAGTACCAGAAGATCCAAAACCGCGGTTTCCGCGCATCGTTTTATTCAGCTCATCCACCTCCTCAATCAAAGGTGTTAAACACTTCTCTAAAATTAACTGAGCGATTCTATCCCCCTTTTTAATTTCGAACGGGACGTTCCCGAGATTAAAAAGGCACACTTTTAGTTCACCTGTGTAATCGGGGTCAATTACACCAGCACCCACGTGTATTCCATACTTTACGGATAACCCGGATCTCGGTGCAATTCGACCGTAACACCCCATTGGTATAGACGCACATATACCCGTACTCACGATTTCCCTAGATTGTGGTTCAATGACTATATCGTTCAAACTATACAAATCGTAACCAACCGAACCGGGAGATGCACGTGTCGGTAAAGTAGCTTCTAAATTTATTCGTTTGATTTTGAGTGTTTCCATAATGTTTTTTATTATACTAAGAGTGTTTTCTTTATTATAATTAATGAAAATATACATGATAATATTAAAACAATATCACTATTTACAATTTCTTTATTTGTACCGGGAATTTTAAAAGCTTTATAATTTTTAAAGTGACATAATGTCTTTTCACCTCTATTCATTAAATAAGGTGATATACCCTTAATAAAAGAAGGACACGTCGAGTTTTTATCGTTTCTATTAATACTTGATTGTCCACTCATAACACCATCTTCATCTGTCCAAAATGAATTTTGTTTATCAATACGTTTGTTAAAATTTTTTATATAGTTCGTTTTCCGATCAATATAATTCGTGAGTTTATATTTTAATAATTTACGGGCACCTTCTCGTGTTATAAAATACGCGGCTGCAGAACCACTAAATAAATACGGTCTACCTACTTTTGTGGGACATAAACCATCACAGTGTAAACTTAGCATATCCCAATTAATGTTTGTTAATTTTTTACGTAATTCAGAAACATTAGAAAAAAGAGGAAACGCGTCATCTTCAAGTATAAGTGCGACATCGTTTGTATCATTTTCTAAAAAATACTTAACAGCTTGTAAATGACTATAATTACAACCTATCATAGTGTCCGGGTATAAAAAACTAAAATACCCAAAATATTTTTTAATTTCACTCTTTTCTATATTTTTTTTATAATATGCATTTATACGAGTAGGATAAATACCGACATCATTAAGTTTCTTTTTTTGAACTTCGTATCGTTTATTATATGTTTCCAAATTTATAACATAAGTATTAAAATACATTATGCTATATTATATTATATATATAAAAAAATAATTCGTGCATTTATAAAATGAGTCTTAAGATTATTATGGGTAATATGTTCTCTGGAAAAACGACCGAACTCGTACGTCGTTTAAAAAGGTACCAAATCATAGGTAAACGTATTCTCGTTGTAAATTCGTATAAAGATACACGGTCTCCTGAAAGTGTTCTTAAAACTCACGATAACACGAAGTTCGAGTGTGTAAAAGTAAAGAATCTACGTGACTTAAAATACGAAAACATCGACGTTATTGCAATTGACGAAGCGCAGTTCTTTAGGGGTTTGAAAAAGTTTGTACAAAGAGCACTCGACGATAAAAAAATCGTTCTATTAGCGGGTCTAGACGGTGATTATAAACAAAGAAAGTTTGGTGAAATCTTAGACTGTATTCCTCTCGCCGATAAAGTTTTCAAAATATCGGCCATGTGTATGGAATGTATGGACGGAACACATGGCCCTTTCACGAAACGTATCGTCAATAACTCTAGAAGAGAACTTATAGGGGGTAATGATTTGTATAAAGCCGTGTGTAGAAAACACCTTTGATTTTTTATACTCTATTAAAATAAATGTTCACGGTCGAAGAACCTTACGGATTCACACAGTTCCAAGCTTGGATAATAGCACTCACACTCGGAATTGTAATACACAGGAGGCGCCAGAGATCAGAAAATTATATTCAATATTAATATACAATAATGCAATTACAAAATAAAAAAACTTTTATGAGCGCGGTATTCGCAAATCTAATTTTCCAAGGTCTCGTTGCGTATCAATCTGCAAAAACAGTTATAGAAAATCCACAATATAGCGATTTTATGGCGCGAAATGTACTTTTGAATTTATTATTGTTATTCGGATTATTCTTAACTCTCGTTTTTGTCAAAATGAGTTTACCGGTTAAGTTTATGATTTTCACACTTATATCCGCACTCATAGGCGCGTACATATCTCCACAAGCAGACGCTAAGGAATCTCTTCTCGAAGTTGTCGGTATATTCATAGCCTTGTTTGTTTTGGGTTTGTTAAGTGTACAGTTTGGTTTAGATTTCAGACCTATGGGTATTTTTCTTTTCTTGGCTCTCTTAGCATTACTAGTATCGAGACTATTTAGTCCAGATAAAAAGAAATACGCAAAAATAGGTTCGCTCATATTCGCACTTTTTGTAGTTTACGATACAAATAATATTTTACAAAAAAATTACGGAGGTGATTTTATAAATGCGTCCATGGACTACTTTTTAGATATACTCAATTTGTTTCAATACAACACGGAAGAATAAATTATTAGTATATTATAATACATGCGAGTTCATTTAAAAAAAAGTCCGCGTTTTGATAAAAAGTTTAGAGTCACATTTGAAAACGGTAAAACGGTCGATTTTGGGGGTAAAGGGTACACGGATTATACGAAACACAAAGATCCTTTACGTATGCGTTCGTACGTCATACGCCACGGTGGTTACGTTCCTCATATAGTTCAAAAACAAACCGATCGTACACTTGTTCACAAAAACATGTTAGACGTTACGCGAAGCGATAAAGAAAACTGGACGAAATCAGGTATCTATACCGCTGGGTTCTGGTCGCGTTGGCTCTTATGGAGTTACCCAACACTCGAAGGGGCTAAGAAAATCATTTCTAAGAAGTTTGGTTTAACTTTTGTCTAATACCACGCCTTTCGAGGTTTGCTTTCAAAGCCGTCATTAAATTTGCACGCGGGTCGCGTTTCACGGGACGTGGTGGGACCGGGGGTGCTGGGGGAATCCGGGTCACAGGGGGAACCACTCGGGGTGCTGGGGGTGTGACTTTCTTTACCGAGACACTCGATTCCATAGTTTTCAATAAAGATTTACACGTTCGTATAAGTTTTTTTGAATTACGAACCTGGATTTCCAAAGCTGGTGGTCGACGTCTTTCTATCCGCAGTTTAAGTTCTTTTTCGCTCAAGGGAACACGTTTCCCTTTTATTTTCTTAGTGACGCGAAGACCTAAACGTTTTGCTTCGTTTTTTAAAGTATCTATCTTCATTTATATTAACCAATATAATTTTATTTGTTTAATATAAATTAAAAAATGGATCGTTTACAATATTTCCTGTTATTGTGTTGTGTTTGGTCCGTCGTCTCACTCGTACCTTTAAAAATATGTCCGTGTATATTTTTTAGTAACGTAACAGTAAACGGAAAACCTGTAAAAGATAAATGTTCGGATGGGTGTAATACCGTCAAAACGATTTCAGGAGTATCAAGGACTCTAGTATTACTGTCGTGTTGTTATTTAATACTTTTTTACTCGTCTAAATAAAAAAGTTATCCGTTCTGTACATTTTAGCCTGGAACGTTCCAGCTTGACCTAAAACAGAAACAGACTCGTTACCATAGAGTTCCTGACACCCAATATCGTCCATACAATCGCGATTATCGTGTGTCACGGGAAGTGAATATATTTGTTCACCAGGCGTTACCGTATAATAATGGTACCTATCTCGTCTCCCCCTAACTTCTTTACCGAAAAGTGGTAACGTTTCTTCGTCAGGGCCCACAAGAACACCCATTTGTTGAACGTACCCGGGTTTATACTCTTTGATCGGTGGTTTTCTAAATTCCTTTTCAACGGGTATTTGTACTGGAACCTCTACAGGTACTTCTATGGCTACTTGTTCCTTAACTATGGTGGGGTTATACAATTGATACAATACTACAAACAATAACACTAAAATAGCTACGTAAGTTAATCTTTGTTTCGTCTTAACTTTCATTTATATGTACCAAGAAGTTATTTTTTATTAGAAAATTTTGATAAATCTATTCGACCAAGTCTAAATTGAACGAGCATCCAGAGACTAAAAAGAAGCGTTTTCAAAAAATTGTTTGCGTCTGTATCGTCCATTTTGTATATGGGACCCATGATTCTACCAAAAAACGTTTCCTCTTTTTCGTTTCCTGTAACCATCATTTCCATCTGAGTTAACGCACACGTATCGTCATTCACGGACCAATGGTAAAATATGAACGGAACGAGTAGTGAGTAAAACTCGAGGTTCTTCTTGTTTTTCATAAACGGAACAACAAGCATAGTTATAAAAAACACTAAATGAATGAAGAATATAATGTTCATATCTATTAATATGGACAAAGAAAAGAAACTCCCTAAAATATGGCATCCACAACAGGAGAAAATATTAAAGTCCTGGGGCGAAGCCGCCGCGTGTTATCGTTACATGCACTACCAAGCCTATTGTTCATATAAAAATCTAAGTATGAAGTTTACAATACCTCTTATTATACTAAGTACAATAACGGGTACGGCAAACTTTGCTCAGGAAACATTTCCACCTACGGTTCAACCGTACGTACCGTCTGCAATTGGTGGTTTGAACTTAATCACCGCCATTGCAACGACGATCATGCAGTTTCTCAAAATCAACGAACTCATGGAAGGTCACCGCGTCGCTTCGGTACAGTACGGTAAACTCTCGAGAACTATACGTCTCGAACTCACGTTACCTTTGGGTGAAAGAACACAAGACGGTACGACCATGGTTGAGAACTGTAGGAACGAATACGATAGACTCATCGAACAATCACCAAACGTCCCGAAAAAAACTATTGACGATTTCGATAGGGAATTCCCAGACGATAACCAGTTCTTCAAACCCGAAATCATGCACATACAGCCCATCATGCCGTTCAGAGCCATTGCCGAAAATACGGTCATGACCAAACTCAAAGATGCAGTAACAGGTACGGCAAAAAGAGAACTCAAACGCGAACTCGATGAAATACGAGGGAACGCAGTATCAGCAAAGAAAACCGTTAAATCCGATATCGAACGAATAGAGGAACGTAAAAACGAAATATCGGATTTAAAAGATAAGGGGCTCGTAAGCCTGAAAGGTGATCTCATGAAAGAACTTCGTCGACGCACGGAACTCATGGAAGTAGTTACAGAATCACCGAAAGACGATTCACAAGGTACGCCACCATCAGAAAAAGAGCAAGGTTAAAGACTGTAATGCACATCAAGTAAGGGAAAAGTTTCCTTTTTAAAGGGTCTAAAACACGTTTCTGAAGTGTAGTATTTTCCATAATAATATCTAAAGCTTGAGTAGCGAGATCACTTTCTCCATTTTCATTTTCATTTTCATCGGACATGGACGCCTTCGTTACAATACATAAACAAAAAAAGAATGTAAATATTTCGCTCCACGAAAAAGAAGTTTCCGACCTGAAAAAGTACCTCGACGAAGGTAAGAACGTATTTTTGTGTGGCGCATCGGGTTTCGGTAAAAGTTTCATTTTAAACCAAGTCCTAGACGAAACGAACAGTTTAGAAATCAATGACGATACGTTACAGAGAAAAGATTTGTTTCTTAGTACGATACGGAACTCTAACAAACATGCAATCATAGAAGATTACGAAACGGATGTTCACGTTATAAAACATATAATCGAATCCGTAGCCGAGGGAAAAAGTATTACGAAGAAACAACTCGTCGTAACGTCCAAAAATGTATTCTTCATGGACAATTTCGTAACCATGATTATACCTAAACGCGAACCCGAAACTATTGTGAAACTTAAACAGAAACACCCGAACGCGTTAGTATCTGCGAAAATGTGTAACGGTAATCTACACAACTTTTTTCACTACATTGATTACCCCCACGAAAAGGATATTTTCAAATCGTCCAAGGATTACGTAACCGATATTTTGTGTATCGCGAACGAAAAGGTAAACATAACGAGTAGTATACACGAACACGGTCACGTTTGGTCTATAATATCCGAGAACTTTCCGTATGCACTCGACGACAATATGGATAAGGTTTCACGATCTTTAAGTATGGCCGATATGTACGACGAGTACATGTATAAAGGCGAATGGGAAATGATGCCTTACTTTGCACTTTACGCGATAAAAATACCCAAATCGTATTTCACAAAACAACTCGAACCCAATAATGTTAAACCGGGTAAGTTCTGGACAAAGTTCGGGAACCAAAAAATGCGTCAACAAAAAGTTAGGAGTATACAAGTTAATTCAAATACAAAAATGTTACACCACGAGTTCATGCTTTTACGTGAATATGCCAAAAAAGGCGACGTATCAAAGTTCAAAGAGTATTCCTTAACACCCCAAGATTTTGACGTTATGAACCACCTCGGTATACAAAACAAACTCAAACAAAAAGAAGTTACACGAATCAAAAAAATGATTAAAGAAGAAATAGCATAATAATTAAAAAAAATGAACGTTGTTACGAGCACCGAAGAAGAAGAATTTAAAATAACACGCGTTGTAGGTAACGAAATCTTTTACTACGGCGAAATAACAAACGAAGATATACTTGAATTCATAGAAGAGTTTAAGAAACTTGAGATCGCACTTCTCAAAAAGAAAGCCGAACTCATAGGTTACGAACCAATTATACGTGTACACGTGTGTAGCGAAGGTGGTGATTTGTTCGCGGGTCTCAGTGCCATGAACATACTCGAAAAGTCACGCGTCAAGATCGTTACCATAGCACAAGGTGCGTGTTGTTCGGCCGCCACGTTCTTACTCTTGGGAGGACACGAACGACGTATAGGTAAGAACGCACACGTACTCATACACCAAATATCAACTTCGGGGTTCTGGGGGAAATATGAGGAAGTTAAGGACGAAATGAAAATGTGCGATAAACTCATGGGAATGGTTTCGAAAACGTACAAGGAAAAAACCAAAATACCCGAGAAACAGTTCAATAAACTCATGAAACGCGACGTATACTTAGACCCCGAGGAGTGTATCAAATACGACGTCGTTCACGCGATTGATTAACGTCTATATACCTCTTATACAAACCTATTATCGTTGCTATGATTAAAAATATACACAAAGTGTTCGCATTTATGGGAATAACCTGACTTTCTGGAGGTTTAAGTCTTTCCATACGACTATAGTCAACTACCGGTGGTACCGCCATAGATACTATTTACTTACTATACTCGTATGAAAATTAATTTAGAGATTTTAAGCGCAATTTTACAAATAAAAATAAAAATGAAAAGAGTTGCTATTGATATCGACGAAGTTCTCGTCTCGTTCGTACGACCCATGGCAAAGTTCCGTGGGTACAAGTTTCCCGCCACTAAAAGGTACCCGTACGTCTATAAAGATATGTTTAACATTACCGAAACCGAATCGCGTAACATGGTCCACGATTTTTACGAATCCGAAGAGTTCGCGAAACTTAAACCGATCCCGGGCGTGTGTAAACAAATGGGGTATTTACGCAAACACGCCGATAAAATGTATATCGTCACGGGTCGCCAAAGTTACGCGCGCGATCAAACCGAACAGTGGCTCAGGTACTGGTTCCCCAATACGTTCGACGATCTTATCATGACCAATAGTTATACGGACCACGAAATTGAGAAACACGAAATCTGTCGAAGTCTTGCTTTAGACTCGATCATTGACGACAGTTTCGACGTGTGTACCAAATGTAACCGTATCGGTATCGACGCGTATAATATCGTCGGGTACGGTAAAATACGGTACCCGTGGGCCATTGAATCGAGTATGCAAAGAGCTTGGGGTTAAGATGCGTAACGAATTATGACTATACCTGAGCCACCTGCGCCACCAGAATTAGAAGCACCGTGTGAAGCACCACCACCACTACCCGTGTTTGTTCCACCATCTCCACCAGCTCCGCTATCTGAATTTACTCCATCTGAACCAGAATTCAATGCACTACCTCCCCCACTTCCAGCAGTACTACCAGTACTACGAATTGAGCCACCTCCACCACCACCCAAACCACCATTACCAGCAGTACCGTTAGTATATGCTGAACCACCCCCACCAGCTGCCCAATAATAATTATTTCCATCTATATTTATTTGTCTACCTACACCACCAACACCGCCTGTCGTCGATGTGGCGTTACCACCCGCAGCGCCAGAACCTCCACCACCACCGAACATATAGGAACTCGATCCAGTACCAGTACCACCACCATAACCCTGTCCTGAAATACCTGTACCGGGTGTAGTCCCAGTCACACCCGCCCCACCTCCTGAACCACCGTTTTGCGCCGCACTCGGTGATGTTTGAGACCCACCACCACCACCACCAATCGCTATTATAGAATTGAAAGATGAATTGGAACCATTAGACCCTTGTTGATCGGTACCACCAGTTCCACCAGCACCGACGACGACTGCATAAGAAATTGCTGTTAAAGACATTGCCGCACCCCCTAAATTCGTAAGTAATCCACCGGCACCACCACCACCCGCATTGTGTCCACCGCCACCACCGCCACCAGCGACTACAAGGTATTCAACATCAAGACTTTTTTCTGGTACAAAGTTCCCAGAACTCGTGAATGTATGTACAGTGTATCCGGTAATATAAGTTATCGTACCACCCGTAGCATAAGCCTGTTGGAGAAATGGTTTCGCATAGTTCCAAAACTTGAAGTTTTTCACGTACCCGTCGAACTCTTTACCAAGAATGAACTCTTTTACACCCGCACTTATCGTTGGGGTCGTTTGTGTTATTAATGATCCGTTCACGTACAAATTACTCGTCGTTCCGTCATAGTTTGTTGCTAACGTATACTCACCCGAAACGTGTGTGTTTGCCGCAACCGTAAAGTCGCCCAAGGAAAACGCATTCCCGAACGTCGTGTTTATTTCACCACCCATGTTCGCGTGGTTCGTACACTTATAGTATATCGTATCGGGGACATCGTAAGGTACGATAAACGCGTGTGAACCATCCGTACCCGGTGTTCCTGAAGCCGTCCATCCTGTCGTGTATTGCGTCGCCCCGTCCGCGGATGTCGCTAACACGAGAGGGTGTCCCGAATTCGACGCATCGCTCTGGTCGAACGTATACGTTTCCCCGCGAATGAACCCGAGTGTTGGTTTCGAATCACCGTTAATATAGAATTTACTGTTCGCGACCGTAACCGTTAACGTTGTCGGTGAACTTGCATTGTTTGCCGTTAACTCAGCCGAAAAACTCGTTGGTATACTTATACGTTTCTCGACTCGTTTCTTCCTCGATTCGCGTCTATTAAACCGCGCGCCTATACTCGAGTTCGTTAAACCGTTATACCTTTTCACGTTACGCGCAAGTTTCGAAGTCGCAACTGTAAAATCAAAATTAAGTGTTGGTTCTTGTATTGTCGTCGTAGAAACGTCGAGCGTTTCGCTCGGGGCTTCTTCCCCAATTGTAATAGTAGTTTCGTCAGGTACCGCCGTTGATCCGGCGAAACCAGGTACTTGTGCAGTGAACTTAATCACAACAATACCTGAACCACCACGACCACCTCTCATTAGTAATGGGTTAGACTGCTCGTTATGATCACCACCACCACCACCACCACCTGTGTGTTTACCACCATTACCACCATTGTGTGTATGCCAATTCGCAGTTGCTGTATCACCGTCCTGACCATTCGTTAAACCGTTCGTATCACCGTAACCGTGTTGAACACCGTGACCACTATTCGGAGGTGCACCGCCACCACCACCACCTTTACCACCGTGTCCAGCTCTATTATCGGGGGTATGATTTGAGTGGTATGAGTTACACCCACCACCACCTGCCCACCAATAGTTCGGTCCGAGAATGTCGTTCTGTACACCGTCACCACCATTACCTTTGACGGTATTACCTCCACCACCACTACCGTTTCTCCCATACCCTTTTTCGCCAGCACCCCCACCACCACCGGGGTACCATGTATTACCCGAGTTTCCACCATCATGACCTTGACCAGGCGTACCCGTACCGTTAGGTGCACCGTATCCACCGTTTGATGCTAGACCACCCGAACCACCACCACCCGAACCACCTGAACCCGCCGCTCTATCGTAAGTATCGTTATGACCAGTCGCACCACCACCACCACCAATCGCAGTTATACCTGGTCCAGATATGGAACTGTTAGCCCCGTTACCCCCTCTGTGTTGATTCGTACTACCACCAGAAGGTCCGTACCCTCGCGCACCCCCGTCACCGACCTGAATCGTCTGTTCCACGTGTGCTATATTTGTACTCGTTGATGCTAATAAACCACCGGCACCTCCACCACCACCCATATCCGTACCACCACCACCTCCACCCGCGACGACGAGTGTTCTTCCATTGGTTATAGCACTTGGTGGTGTCCACGTATATGTCGTATATCCCGCAGTTGGTGTATTACCGTTATCATGTCTGTATGCCCATTCCTCTGTACTATGTAAATTATCCGCCATTTCCGTTTTTACGCAAGATCCAAGTGTTCCCCAAGAGTACGTCCCCGTAGGTGTATCCGAATACACGTGTCCGTTCGTCGCCGCGGTAGTTATAGATCCGTCGCCGTGTGGATCATCACTATTCGCGAACGTATCGTGATGAAACACCAATGTTGCACTCACGGACGAACCCGACGATAATGGCTCATCCTCTATAGTATTATCTTCACTCGTCGTCGTTGGTTGTGTTGTAACCTCGATCTTGTTCGTAAAAAAAGCCTGTGCCGCCGTCGTAAATACCGATACGTACGTTCCCGTATTCTTTATTATAACGTTCGACGATGAAGTTGTTGCGTGAATGGGGTACGCCGTCGCGCCTTTATATATGTTACCGACAACGTTTGATAAATGTGAAGGTACGTTCGAAACCGTTATCGTTTTTGTCGTATCGTAGGTTTGGGAAGGGGTGGTTCCAGAAATTGTCGTAGTCGTTGAATTTAAATAATTTTTTGACACGTCGGGAGTAATATCATACTTACCATTAAGATACTCTTCAACTTTAGTATACTCCTCCTGTGTAAGATTTTTACCCTTATACAAAATAACTTCAGCTACAGACCAGGTAGTACTCTCATTCGAAGAGTTTATAAAAAAATATGTAGGTCCGTTTGCACCAGAACCGTTAGTTCTATTTGTACCATTCGATCTATACATACTATGTTGTGATGTACCTAAAACCCAATTGTATCCATGAATATCACTCGTTTGTGTAATCCATGTTCCGTGGTGTGCCACACCAGCAGCATTATTCCAAAACCCAGTTAACCAATTGTTCCCTTGATTAGAATTGTTATATCCATTAAATATTCGACCTCTTGTCCCACTCGTATTTTGATCGGAACCATATTTTGCGACTGTAAAAATTGTATATGTCGTAGGTGCACCTCCCATTGCATTACTTGGAAATTCGATTCCACCATCACCCGTACCCCCGTATATTATAGGTCGACCATTCAAACCAGTTTCGTTTTTATAAACGGTTCCGCGTGTTCTATTAGCATCGTTTCCGTTTCCACTTAAATCTATCCACGTTTGCGTAGTCGTATTAAACGAGTTAGCTTCGTACCATCCAGTTAATCCATCTATACCTAAAGTAAGTGGTGTAATAGTTGTACCGGTAGTCTCTGTATAAGTATACGTCCCTGTAGGTGTTCCCGTGACGGTGTTACTCGCGAGTAAGAAAGTGTTCGCATCCTTCGACACAATAGAGTACGTACCCGAATCGCGTATGTATACGTCCGTGACCGTACCGATATCGAAACTCGTCCCGTTCGGGTCGGTGAGCGTTGTTGACGTCGGGGTTATATTCTCGATCGAGAGTTTGTTGTACCCGTCGAAATTTAGAGCGGGTGATGCAGGTGGTTTTATATTAAGTGTAAATTCACCAATTGCAACAGCTTCGTTATCATCGGTTGCGAGTGTTATATACACTCTATAATATTTATACGCGGTAGTCGTACTTATAGAAAACTGTCTCGCAGGTGGAGTACTACCACCTGTCCAAGACTCGTCATTTGTATGATATGGTTCTAATTCTGTCCACGTTGAATCGTCATTCGAACCCTCTAAAACCCATGTTTTAGGTGCGCGTATCAACGAGGCACTATCATCACGCGCTTTAAGATCATAACCAGATAACACTTTTTTAGTTGGTAATTGTATTTTAAGCCAATGTGGACCACCATCTGGCTCGGCTGAATGCCATAAACCTGTACCGTCATTAAATGCATACC